>OFTX01000125.1_pt1 | contig 47362 bp, 40 predicted proteins | sample 1775051 | NCBI WGS metagenome assembly OFTX01 (sample SAMN08195772, study PRJEB24354) | sludge metagenome | isolation source: sludge from phenol fed wastewater aerobic bioreactor A | place: India: Nagpur | collected 2016-09-15 | reverse complement strand
CGTGGCGGAGCGGACGGGACTCGAACCCGCGACCTCCGGCGTGACAGGCCAGCATTCTAACCGACTGAACTACCGCTCCACATCGTTCTGGTGGGTGCTGTAGGGATCGAACCTACGACCATCGCCTTGTAAGGGCGGCGCTCTACCGCTGAGCTAAGCACCCGAAACCGAGCGTGAGCCGCTCAGTTTAGGGCGTCCTTGAGCGTCTTGCCAGCCTTGAAGGCGGGGACCTTCGAGGCCTTGATCTTGATCGTCTCGTTGGTGCGCGGGTTGCGACCGGTGCGGGCGGCGCGCTTGCGCACGGTGAAGGTACCGAAACCGACCACCGACACGTCCTCACCCTTCTTCAGCGACTTCTGCACGACTTCGAAGAACGCTTCGAGCGCGCGGCCGGCATCGGCCTTGGTCAGTTCGGCCTTGTCGGCGATGGCATTGATCAGATCGGTTTTATTCATTATTGAAAGCTCCCTAGTACGTTTTGCGGCAGGTTCGCCCCGTGGCATGGGCGCACGCAGCCGCCGTGGATGGTTGGTACCCGCTTGGCGCCGTAACGCAACCCCGCATCGCGGACACATGCAGCAGGCGCCGGGATTGCGGTCACGCCTTTATACCAGCGCCTCGCCGAGCACCGCAATACAAGCTGCAGCAAGGTTTTCAGGCCATATGCAGCGCTTGCGGCGAATTGCCGGCGACTGCATCACAAAACAGCCGCAACGCCGGCGGATTTGCCGTGACGCACGAAAACGAGAGGCGCCGCGAACCGTTCGCGGTTCGCGGCGCCTCTCCGCGTCCGGTTTCAGTGCGGACGCGCGTGCGATTCCGCTTCGTCGACGTCCGCCGGTTCCTCGCGCGCCGCATGCGACTCCGGCCTCGCCTCGTTCGGCTGCAGCGGACGCTCCAGCGCGATGTCCAGCACCTCGTCGATCCAGCGCACCGGATGGATCTCCAGCGAGGCGGTGATGTTGGCCGGCATGTCGGCAAGGTCCTTCTTGTTGTCCTCGGGGATGACCACCGTGGTGATGCCGCCGCGATGCGCGGCGAGCAGTTTCTCCTTGAGCCCGCCGATCGGCAGCACGCGGCCGCGCAGGGTGATCTCGCCGGTCATCGCCACTTCCGAGCGCACCGGCACCTTGGTCAGCGCGGACACCAGCGCGGTGCACATGCCGATGCCGGCGCTGGGGCCGTCCTTCGGCGTGGCGCCCTCGGGCACGTGCACGTGGATGTCGAACTTCTGGTGGAACTCCGGATCGATGCCGAGCCGGTCCACGCGCGCGCGCACCACCGACAGCGCGGCCTGGATCGATTCCTTCATCACGTCGCCGAGCTGGCCGGTATGCACCAGCCTCCCCTTGCCGGGCACCACCGAGGCCTCGATGCTGAGCAGCTCGCCGCCCACCTGGGTCCAGGCCAGGCCGGTGACCAGGCCCACCTCGTTCTGCAGCTCCTTGCGGCCGAAGTCGAAGCGGCGCACGCCGAGGTAATGGTCGAGGTTGGCCGAATCCACCGCCACCGCGGTTGCGGCCTTCGCCTTGCCCTTCGCGGTTTTCGCCGCCGGCTTGGCCTTGGCCTTGGCCTTGCGCACTTCGCCCAGGGTGAGCTCCTTCACCACCTTGCGGCAAATCTTGGAGATCTCGCGCTCGAGGCTGCGCACGCCGGATTCGCGCGTGTAGTAGCGCACGATGTCGCGCACGGCCTCCTCGGCCACGCCCAGTTCCTCGGGCTTCAGGCCGTTCGCCTTCAGCTGCTTCGGCAGCAGGTACTTCTGCGCGATCGCCAGCTTCTCGTCTTCGGTGTAGCCGGGGAGGCGGATCACCTCCATGCGGTCGAGCAGCGGGCCGGGGATGTTCAGCGAGTTCGCGGTGGCGATCCACATCACCTCGGAGAGGTCGAGGTCGACTTCGAGGTAGTGGTCGTTGAACGCGTGGTTCTGCTCGGGATCGAGCACCTCCAGCAGCGCCGAGGACGGATCGCCGCGGAAGTCCATCGACATCTTGTCGATCTCGTCCAGCACGAACAGCGGGTTCTTGCTGCCCGACTTGTTGAGGTTCTGCACGATGCGGCCCGGCATCGAGCCGATGTAGGTGCGGCGATGGCCGCGGATTTCAGCCTCGTCGCGCACGCCGCCCAGCGACATGCGGACGAACTTGCGGTTGGTGGCCTTGGCGATCGACTGGCCGAGCGAGGTCTTGCCCACGCCGGGCGGGCCGACCAGGCACAGGATCGGGCCCTTCATCTGCGACACGCGCTGCTGCACGGCGAGGTATTCGAGGATGCGGTCCTTCACCTTCTCCAGGCCGAAGTGGTCGGCATCCAGCACCTGCTGCGCCAGCGCGAGATCCTTGCGCACCTTGCTGCGCTTCTTCCACGGCACGCCGGTCAGCCAGTCGAGATAGTTGCGCACCACCGTGGCCTCGGCCGACATCGGCGACATCTGCTTGAGCTTGCCGAACTCCTGGCGCGCCTTGGCCAGCACCGCCTTCGGCATGCCGGCGTTCTCGATCTTCTTCTGCAGCTCCTCGACCTCGTTCGGGCCTTCCTCGCCCTCGCCCAGCTCCTTCTGGATCGCCTTCATCTGCTCGTTGAGGTAGTACTCGCGCTGGCTCTTCTCCATCTGCGACTTCACGCGGCCGCGGATGCGCTTCTCCACCTGCTGCAAGTCCATCTCGCCGTCGACCAGGCCGATCAGCAGCTCCAGCCGCTCGCCGACGTCGGCGGTTTCCAGCACCTTCTGCTTGTCGGCCATGCGCACCGACAGATGCGCGGCGATCGAATCGGCCACGCGCGAGGGATCCTCGATGCCGGACAGGCTGGCCAGCACCTCGGGCGGCAGTTTGCGGCTCTGCTTCACCAGTTGCTCGAACAGCGAGATCAGCGTGCGCGAGACCACGTCCAGCTCGCGCTCCTTGGCGCTGTACACGGGCTCGATCACGCGCGAGCGCGCCACCAGCATGCCGCCGTCCTCGTGGCAGTCCTCGATGCTCACGCGCGACTGGCCCTCAACCAGCACCTTCACGGTGCCGTCGGGCAGCTTGAGCAGTTGCAGCACGCCGGCCAGCGTGCCGATCTGGTGCAGGTCGCCCACCGCCGGATCGTCGATGTCCGGGCTCTTCTGCGCCACCAGCAGGATCTGCCGTTCGCTCTCCATCGCGCGCTCCAGCGCGCGCATGGACTTGTCGCGGCCCACGAACAGCGGGATGACCATGTGCGGATAGACCACCACGTCGCGCAACGGCAGCACGGGCAGCGCGTCGAGTACGGCGGGCGTCGGGAGGTTCTTGGCCATTGGGGGGTTCTCGCGGAAATCCGGTGGGACAGGCCCGACACTGCGCCGGGCACCATGACACGTCAAGTGGTGGCTGTTCGACGCGCACACAAGCCACGCCGGCGCCCAAAAAGGAACGGCTCCGACGCGGACGCCGGAGCCGTCTTGGCAACGCTTGTGGCGATCAGGCGGCGTCGCCGCCCTCGCCCGCCGCGCGCTGCTGCAGGTTGCCGCGGTAGATCAGGTAGGGCTCGGCCTGGCCTTCGATCACCGCGTCGTCCACCACCACCTTGCTGACGTGCTCCAGCGAAGGCAGCTCGTACATGGTGTCCAGCAGCACCTGTTCGAGGATGGTGCGCAGGCCGCGGGCGCCGGTCTTGCGCTTGAGCGCCTTCTTGGCGATCGCCTGCAGCGCCTCGGGACGGAACTCCAGCTCCACGTCCTCCATCTCGAACAGCTTCTTGAACTGCTTGGTGACGGCGTTCTTCGGCTCGGTGAGGATCTTCACCAGCGCCGCCTCGTCCAGCTCGTCCAGGGTGGCGACCACCGGCAGGCGGCCGACGAACTCGGGGATCAGGCCGAAGCGCACCAGGTCGGCCGGCTCCACGTCGGCCAGCACCTTGCCCAGGTTCTGGGTGCGCTCCTTGCTGCGCACCTCGGCGCCGAAGCCGATGCCGGTGCTCTCGGAGCGCTGCTGGATCACCTTCTCCAGCCCGGCGAACGCGCCGCCGCAGATGAACAGGATGTTCTTGGTGTCCACCTGCAGGAATTCCTGCTGCGGATGCTTGCGCCCGCCCTGCGGCGGCACCGAGGCCAGCGTGCCCTCGATCAGCTTCAGCAGCGCCTGCTGCACGCCCTCGCCCGAGACGTCGCGGGTGATCGAGGGGTTCTCGCTCTTGCGCGAGATCTTGTCGATCTCGTCGATGTAGACGATGCCCGACTGCGCCTTCTCGACGTCGTAGTCGCACTTCTGCAAGAGCTTCTGGATGATGTTCTCGACGTCCTCGCCCACGTAGCCGGCCTCGGTCAGCGTGGTGGCGTCGGCGATGGTGAACGGCACGTTGAGCAGGCGCGCCAGCGTCTCGGCGAGCAGGGTCTTGCCCGAGCCGGTGGGGCCGATCAACAGAATGTTGGACTTGCCCAGCTCGACGTCGTCGCCCTTCTGGCGCGATTCCATGCGCTTGTAGTGGTTGTACACCGCCACCGCCAGCGCCTTCTTGGCGCGCGACTGGCCCACCACGTACTGGTCCAGCGACTCGCGGATTTCCCTGGGCTTGGGCAGCTGGGTGCGGCCGGAGGCGGCCTTCTCCTCCAGCTCTTCGCGGATGATGTCGTTGCACAGCTCCACGCATTCGTCGCAGATGAACACGGACGGGCCCGCGATCAGCTTGCGCACCTCATGCTGGCTCTTGCCGCAGAAGGAGCAGTAGAGAATCTTCCCGCCGTCGCTGGATCGCCCCTGCCGGTCTTCGCTCATACTTTCGATTCCGCTGGTGAAACTGTGGGTGGTTCAGGTTGCGGCCCGAGAATAGCACAGGGCTCCGCGCCTACCTGCAGACGCGAAGCCCCCGGACCCAAATCGTAATGAGTGCGGCCATGGATGGCCGCCCGTTCGACTTTCGCGATCAGGGATGATCGCAAGATCAATGGACGAGTGCGGCCATGGACGGTCGCCCGTTTGACCTTCGCGATCAGGGATCGATCGCAAAAGTTAAGCCGACTTCACCGTGTCGACGGCGCGGCGATCGAGCACGGCGTCGATCAGGCCGTACTCGCGGGCCGCCTCGGCGCTCATGAAGCGGTCGCGCTCCATGTCGCGCTCGATCCGGTCCAGCGGCTGGCCGGTGTGCTGTACGTAGATGTCGTTCAGGCGGCGGCGCAGGTACAGGATTTCCTGCGCCTGGATCTCGATGTCGGTGGCCTGGCCGCGGGCGCCGCCCGAGGGCTGGTGGATCATCACGCGCGAGTTCGGCAGCGAGTAGCGCTTGCCCTTGGCGCCGGCCATCAGCAGCAGCGAGGCGGCGCTGCAGGCCTGGCCGATGCACATGGTGCTGACGTCGGGCTTGATGTACTGCATGGTGTCGTAGATCGCCAGCCCCGCGGTGACCGCGCCGCCCGGGCTGTTGATGTACAGGTGGATGTCCTTGTCCGGATTCTCCGACTCCAGGAACAGCATCTGCGCGACCAGCAGGTTCGCCACCTGGTCGTTGACCTCGCCCACCAGGAAGATCACCCGCTCCTTGAGCAGGCGCGAGTAGATGTCGTAGGAGCGCTCGCCGCGGGCAGTCTGCTCGACCACCATCGGCACCAGGTTGAGGTTCTGAATCGGTTCCATGGTGTTTGCGCTCTCGAGTTGATGTGCCTGAAGTATGCCATCGGGCCCGGCTTGCGCCAGACCCGACGGACGCGCGCCTGATCGATCAGGCGCCTGCGGGGCGCATCACCTCGTCGAAGCTGAGGTCCAGGGTGGTGGTGTTGGCGTGCTCCGCCACCCACTCGGCCACCTGGTCTTCCATCACGCGGTTCTGCAGCCCGGACATCAACTGGGGGTCGCCGTTGTAGAGTTCAATGACCTTTTCCGGCTCCTCGTAGGTCGAGGCGATCGCGGCGAGCTGCTCGGCCACGCGCTTGCGGTCGATCTTCAGCTCCTGCTTGCGGGCGATCTCGCCCATCAGCAGGCCCGCGATCACGCGCTTGCGCGCCATCGGCAGCGCGGCCTCGACCAGCTGCTGCGGCGGCTGCTGACCGCGCGGCACGCTGCCCGCGGCCATCGCCTGCGCCTCGGACTGCACCATCAGCTTCGGCACGTCCAGCGTGGCGTGCGCGTCGGCCAGCTTCTCGGCCACTTCGGACTTCAGCCGGCCCATCAGCGCGGCCTTCAGCTCGCGCTCGAGGTTCGCGCGCACTTCCTTGCGGAAGTGCTCCAGGTCGCCGTCGGCGATGCCGAACAGCTTGGCGAACTCGGCGTCGATCTCCGGCAGCTTCGGCTCCTGCACCTTGACGATCCTGAAGCTCACCTTGGCGGTCTTGCCGGCCAGGTTCTCGTTGCGGAAATCGGCCGGGAACTCGACGTCGGCTTCGTAGCTGTCGTCGGCCTTGCGGCCGGTCAGCGCCTCGTCCAGCGCCTTGAACAGGTTGCCCGAGCCGAGCACGCTGCCGGCGCGCTCCAGGCCTTCGGCCGGGAAGCGGTAGTCGCCGGCCTGCGCGGCGTACTCGAACATCACGAAGTCGCCGTCGGCCGAGGCGCGCTCGACCAGCTCGAAGCTGCGGCGCTGCTGGCGCAGCGTCTCCAGCATCTTCTCCACGTCGGCGTCGGTCACCGTCGCCGCCGGGCGCTTGATCTCCAGCGCGGCGACGTCGACCGCGGGGAACTCCGGCATCACCTCGAAGGTGGCGGTGTAGGCGATCTCGCCGTTCTCCGGCTTGCCGGTGGTGTCGATCGCGGGGTTCGCGACCGGCTGCAGCTTCTCCTGCGTCACCGCCTCGCGCAGCGTGCTGCCGATCAGGTCGGACAGCACTTCGCCGCGCACCTGCTCGCCGAAACGCTGCTTGATGACGGCCACCGGCACCTTGCCCGGGCGGAAGCCCTTCAGGCGCACCGTGCGGCCCAGTTCCGCGATGCGCGCGCTCACCTGCGTCTCGTAACGCTCGGCGGGAAACTTCACCGTGAGCTTGCGCTCGAGCGAGCCGATGTTCTCAACCGAAACCTGCATGTCGTCTCCTGGAACCTGAATGTTGTGGCACCCGGCAGGGCACCTGGCGGCAACCGCTGGGGCGCCGGAAATCCATCGCGGTGTGGTGCGAAAGGCGGGACTCGAACCCGCACGGGGGTTACCCGCCAGAACCTAAATCTGGTGCGTCTACCAGTTCCGCCACTTTCGCCTTGCCCAGTCCGGCGGCCGGTGCAGCAACGGCTCCCTCGCCCCGCCTGCCCCGCCACGGCCTAAGTCGATGATTACCCAGCGCTAAAGCGGCTCATTGTACGGTCGCGCCAAGCCGCAGCACAAGCATGCGGCGCGCATGACGCGGCTTTGCGCTGGCCCAAAAGCGAAGCGCCGACCGCAAGGGTCGGCGCTTGGCGAATTGGTGGGCCGTGTAGGATTCGAACCTACGACCAATTGATTAAGAGTCAACTGCTCTACCAACTGAGCTAACGGCCCTGAAACTTGAATTTTGGGGTGAACGATGGGACTCGAACCCACGACAACCGGAATCACAATCCGGGACTCTACCAGCTGAGCTACGTCCACCATAAACACTTGTAGTGGTGCGCCCGACAGGACTCGAACCTGCAACCGTCGGCTTAGAAGGCCGATGCTCTATCCGGTTGAGCTACAGGCGCGGACGCCTACGGCAGAACACGCTAGTGGTCGGGGCAGAGGGATTCGAACCCCCGACTTTTGCGTCCCAAACGCAACGCTCTACCAGACTGAGCTATACCCCGAACGAGCCCGCGACAGCCTTCATCAACGGAGCCTTGGAATGCTACGGACGACCCTACCAGCCGTCAATCCGCAAGCACCGCTCAGGGCACCATGCCCACCATCCCGCAGCATCGGCGAACTGCCTGCTCCACGGAGACAAGCCGAAATGCGAACACCTCGTCTTGCAGTACAAATGGCGCGCCCGGAGAGATTCGAACTCCCGACCACCTAGTTCGTAGCCAGGTACTCTATCCAACTGAGCTACGGGCGCGCACTGAACTTTTCGATCCGTCGGCCGGTTTCCCGATCCGCCGAAGCGAGGAGCGGAATTATTCAGGGTCGTGACGCGAAGGTCAACACTTTTCGTGAAAAATTTTTCACGCCGGTTGCCGATGCCCTGCCGCCCTCGCTCCGCCGCACAAGAACAATCTGCTTGCGGGGAGACCGGCCGCGCGGTTTCCGATCCTCCCCAACGACACAGGGAGCGGCGGCTGCCGCTCCCTGCGCTTGATGCATCGCCGTTTGGCGTATGGACGTCCAGACGTCCGTTTCAGGCATCCATGCCGGAACGGCTCTGTGCCGCCGGATCGCCCACCTTGCCCAGCGTGGAGTCCCCGCCCTTCGGCGGCGGCGGGGGCACGGAGCCGCCGCTGGTGTTGCGGTTCCAGTCGGCCGGCGGCCCCGGCTGGCGGCCGGCCATGATGTCGTCGATCTGGTGCGCGTCGATGGTTTCGTACTGCAGCAGCGCCTCGGCCATCGTGTGCAGCTTGTCGAGGTTGTCGGTGAGCAGCTGCGTGCTGCGCGCGTAGGCGCGGTCGAGGATGCCGCGCACCACCTCGTCGATCTTGCTGGCGGTCTCGTTGGAGATGCTCTTGTGCTGGGTCACCGAGCGGCCCAGGAACACCTCGTCCTCGTCCTCGCCGTAGGTGATCGGGCCCAGCTCGTCGGACAGGCCCCATTTGGTGGCCATGTTGCGCGCCATCTTGGTGGCGCGCTCGATGTCGTTGGACGCGCCGGTGGTGACCTTGTCGGCGCCGAAGATCAGCTCCTCGGCCACGCGGCCGCCGTACAGCGAGCACAGCTGCGACTCGATCGCCACCTTGTTCATGCTGTACTTGTCGCCTTCGGGCAGGTACATGGTGACGCCCAAGGCGCGGCCGCGCGGGATGATCGTGACCTTGTAGACCGGGTCGTGCTCGGGCACCAGACGGCCGACGATGGCGTGACCGGCCTCGTGGTAGGCGGTGAGCTTCTTCTCGCTCTCGCTCATCGCCATCGAGCGGCGCTCGGTGCCCATCAGGATCTTGTCGCGCGCCTTGTCCAGGTGGCTCATGCGCACCTCGCGCGCGTTCTCGCGCGCGGCGAACAGCGCCGCCTCGTTGACCAGGTTGGCGAGGTCGGCGCCGGAGAAGCCCGGCGTGCCGCGCGCGATGGTCATCGCGTCGACGTCGCTGGCCAGCGGCACCTTGCGCATGTGCACCTTGAGGATCTGCTCGCGGCCCTTCACGTCGGGCAGGCCCACCACCACCTGGCGGTCGAAACGGCCCGGGCGCAGCAGCGCGGGGTCGAGCACGTCGGGGCGGTTCGTGGCGGCGATCACGATGATGCCTTCGCTGCCTTCGAAGCCGTCCATCTCGACCAGCAGCTGGTTCAGCGTCTGCTCGCGCTCGTCGTGGCCGCCGCCCAGGCCGGCGCCGCGATGGCGGCCGACCGCGTCGATCTCGTCGATGAAGATGATGCACGGCGCGTGCTTCTTGGCCTGCTCGAACATGTCGCGCACGCGGCTGGCGCCCACGCCCACGAACATCTCCACGAAGTCCGAGCCGGAGATCGAGAAGAACGGCACCTTGGCCTCGCCCGCGATGGCCTTGGCCAGCAGGGTCTTGCCGGTGCCGGGCGGGCCCACCATCAGCACGCCGCGCGGGATCTTGCCGCCCAGCTTCTGGAACTTGGACGGGTCGCGCAGGAACTCGACCAGCTCGCCGACCTCCTCCTTGGCCTCGTCGCAGCCGGCCACGTCGGAGAAGTTGACCTTGATCTGGTCCTCGCCCTGCAGCTTGGCGCGCGAACGGCCGAAGCTCATCGCGCCGCGCCCGCCACCGCCTGACTGCATCTGGCGCATGAACCAGATGAACACGCCCACGATCAGCAGCACCGGCAGCCAGCTCACCAAGAGGCCCAGCAGCGAGAAGCCCTCGGCCGGGTCCTGGCGCACTTCCACGCCCTTGTCCTGCATCTGCTTCACCACCTGGTTGGTGGAGAAGCCCAGCATCGGCGCCACAGTGCGGTAGCTGGAGCCGTCCTTCAGCTTGCCGCTGATTGCGGGCGGCTGGTCGGCGCTGATCACCGCGCTGGAGACGTTGCCGTTGGCCACGCTCTGCACGAAGCTGCTGTAGGCCATGTTCGAGGAACCGGCGCCGCGCGGGTTGAAGCTCTGGAACACGGTGAACAGCACCACCGCGATGATCACCCAGAGCAACACGTTTTTCGCTGTTTCGTTCATGCGCGGTTCTCGCCGGTTTTCGCCGCGCCGGCCTTGCGGCCGGTCGCCAGCGCATACACCTCGCGCGAACGTGCGCGCGAGGCCTTGGGTTTACGCATCGTCACGCGCGTGAAGTCCGCGCGCAAGCTGCGCAGGTAATCGTCGAAGCCGGCGCCCTGGAACAGCTTGATCAGGAACGCGCCGCCCGGTTTCAGCCATTGCCTGGAAAAATCCAGCGCCAGTTCGGCCAGAGCCATCGCCCGGATCTGGTCCGCCAAGGCCACACCGCTCATATTGGGGGCCATGTCGGACAGCACAAGATCCACCGGCTGCCCTTCCAGGCGCGCCTCCAGCTGCCGCAGCACGCTCTCCTCGCGGAAATCGCCTTCGAGGAAATCCACCCCGGCGATACCCTGCATCGGCAGGATGTCCAGCGCGAACACCTTGCCGCGGTCGCCCAGCCGCTGGCGCACCAGCTGCGACCAGCCGCCCGGCGCCGCGCCCAGGTCCACCACGGTCATGCCCGGCTTGAGCAGGCGGTCGCGGTCGATCAGCTCCTCCAGCTTGTACACCGCGCGCGAGCGCACGCCCTCGGCCTGCGCCTTCTTCACGTAGACGTCGTTGAAATGTTCGCGCAGCCAGCCGGCGCTGCTCTTGCTGCGGCCCATGGGTCGATCACTGCAGGGGAATCAGGGCGCATGATACCCTTTGCCGCTCTCTTCCCGCGAATCGAAGCCGCCGCATGGCCCTCTCCCCCTCGCAGATCCGTTACCTGCGCAGCCTCTCCCATGGCCTGAATCCCGTCGTGCTGCTCGGCAACAAGGGCGCCAGCGACGCCGTGGTCAAGGAGCTGGGCCTGGCGCTGGAGATCCACGAGCTGGTCAAGGTGAAGCTCTCCGGCGGCGACAAGGAGGAGCGGCAGGCCCAGCTCGACACCTTGCTGGCCGGCACCGGCGCCGAGGCGGTGCAGCAGATCGGCCACGTCGCCGTGCTGTTCCGCCGCAACGCCGACGAACCGAAGATCGCACTTCCACGCTGACGGGCCATGGTGGGCAGGCGCTGATGGACCTTTCACTCGAACGCCCGGAGGGTTATCTGTTCGTGCGCCGGGTCGGCGAACGCGGCATCACCCTGATCGACCGCGAGCTCACCGACAGCTTCCTGCTGGCGCCCGACCGCGTGGTCGAGCACTGGCCGGTGCACGCGGTCGATGCGCTGGACGCCACCCACGTCGAGGCACTGCTCACCCTGCAGCCCGAACTGGTACTGCTGGGCACCGGCATGCGCCAGGCATTTCCCGCCGCCGCATTCATGGCCGGCTTCCTGCGCAAGGGCATCGGCGTGGAAGTGATGGACAACGCCGCCGCGGCGCGCACCTACAACCTGCTGGCGGGCGAGGGGCGGCATGTGGTGGCGGCGTTCATGCTGCCGCCGAACGCTTGAATACACAGCGCCTGTAGGAGCGCACCCTGTGCGCGAAAGCTTTTGCTTCGATCAGGCGCCAGAGCGTTCGCGCACAGAGCCTGCCCCGGACTTGATCCGGGGGTGCGCTCCTACAGCAATCAGCGCGCGGGCAAGTAGTTCAGCGGATCGACCGGGTTGCCGTCCTTGCGGATCTGGAAGCCCAGTTCCACGCGCGAGGCGCCGCTGGAGCCCATCTCGGCGATCTGCTGGCCGGCGCTGACGCGCTGGCCTTCCTTCACCAGCCGCTTGCTGTTGTGGCCGTAGGCCGACAGCAGGCTGTCGTTGTGCTTGATGATGACCAGTTCGCCGTAGCCGACCAGGCCGTTGCCGCTGTACACCACCACGCCGTCGGCCGCCGCGCGCACCGGCTCGCCGGCCTTGCCGGCGATCTCGATGCCGGGCACCGCGTCGCCGGGCGTGAAGCGCTTGATGACCTGGCCGTCGGCCGGCCAGTGCCAGTTCACGCCGCCCGCCGCGCGCGCGCTGCCGCTGGCGACCGTCGGCGCGGGCGCCGGCGGCGGCACGGCGGCCTTGGGCACGCCGGCCACCGGCACCTCGGTGCTTGCGGGAGCGGTGGGTGCAGGCGCGGGAACCGGAGCTGGAGCTGGAGCCGGCGCATGCGCCGCCGGGGCAGCCGCGACGACCGCGGTTCCGCCGGCCGTCGCCGACACATGCGTGCCGGCCGGCGCCGGTGTCGAGGCCGGCGCGGGCACGCTCTCGAACACCGGCGCGGAAGGCGCGGCGGGCGCGGGCGCCGGCTTCGCCTTTTCAGTCGTGGCCGCTGCCACATGTGCAGCCGGCGCATTGCCCGCGGACGGCGACAGACGCAGATGCTGGCCCGGCCAGATCGTGTAGGGCGCGTCGATGCCGTTCCACTTCGCCAGGTCGCGGAAGTCCACACCCTTGCGGAAGGCGATCGAATACAAGGTGTCGCCCTTCGCCACCTCGTAGCTGCCGCCGGGGACCGGCGTGCGTGCCGCGGCGGGCGCGGCACGGTTGCCGCCCTGACCCGTGGCCGGCTCCACCACCACGGTGCTGCAGGCGGACACGGCCAGCACGGCGGCGGCGAGCAGCAACGGGGCGAGGTGTCGATTCATGCGCGCCAGCATAGCGAGGCCTCCCTGTTTTTTCATGCGCACCGGAGCGTGCTCAATGCCGCCAGATCCACCACGCCAGCAGCGCAGCCAGCAGCACCAGCACGACCCAGCCGATCCATTCGATGTACTTGTGCAGCAGCTGCTCGGCGCGCTCGCCGAACAGCCAGATCAGCAGCGCCAGCAGCCACACGCGCTTGCCGCGGCCCAGCGCCACGCAGCCGAGGAAGGGCAGCACCGGCACGCCCACGATGCCCGAGGCCCAGGTCACGAACTTCATCGGCACCACCGGCTGCAGCGCGGCGAGGATCAGCACGCCGAACAAGCCCCAGCGATGCTCGGCCATCTGCGTGCGCAGGCTCGCCACGCCCTGCTCGATCGGCGCCAGCAGGTGCAGCGTGCCCAGCACCGGCTTCAGCGCCTCGAACGCGAAGTGCCCCAGCGCGTAGCCCACCAGCGCGCCGAGCAGCGAGAACGCGAGGCTGAGGTTGGCGTAGAAGAACGCCTTGTGCCGCTTGCCCAGCATCATCGGCGCCAGCATCACCTCCGGCATGATCGGGAAGATGAAGGCCTCGACGAAACTGAGCCCGCACAGGTAGCGGACCGCATGCGGGTGGCGCGCCCACACCAGGGCGCGGGCATAGAGCTTGCCGAACAGGCGCATCTAGGGGATTTCCTTGTCGATGGTACGCATCAGCCGATGCCGCCCAAGAGCGGTACGAAACTCACGGCGCCCAGTTCTTCCTGCTCGAAGTCGCCCTGCCCGTTGCCACGCAGGCGGATCAGCACCTGGCTGCTGGGCGAGCCCACCGGGGCCACCAGCACGCCGGTGGGGCTGAGCTGTTCGAGGATGCGGGTCGGGATGGTGTCGCCCGCGGCGGTGAGGATGATCGCGTCGAACGGCGCCTCGTCGGCCCAGCCCAGCTTGCCGTCGTCATAGCGCGAACGGATGTTGGTGAGGCCCAGCTGGCGGAAGCGGCGCCGCGCCTGGCGCAGCAGCTCCTCGATCCGCTCCACGGTGTAGACCTGCTCCATCAGTGCGGCCAGCACCACCGCCTGGTAGCCGGAGCCGGTGCCGATTTCCAGCACGCGGCCGGGCTTTTCCTTGCGCGCGTCGAAGTGTTCGAGCAGCGCCTCGGTCATCCGCGCCACCACCCACGGCTGCGAGATGGTCTGGCCCTGGCCGATCGGCAGCGCGGTGTTCTCGTAGGCGCGCGCGTGCAGCGCCTGGTCGATGAAATGGTGGCGCGGCACGTTGCGGATCACGTCGATCACCCGCGCGTCGCGGATGCCGCTTTCGCGCAAGAGGACGGCGAGGCGGTCGCGCGCGCGCTGCGAAGTCATGCCTTCGCCTTTCAGCGCCGAGGGGGGCAAGGGATGGCTCATCGCTCAGGCCGCCTTGTGGCCGTTCGCGGCCATCTCGTCGCTGAGCGACAGCATCCAGCTGCTGACCTTCTCCAGCGCCTGGAAACGGGTGAGGTCGACGTGGATCGGCGTGACCGACACGTAGCCGCGGCGCACCGCGTCGAAGTCCGTGCCGGGGCCGGCGTCATCCACCTCGCCCGCCGGGCCGATCCACCACACCGGGCGGCCGCGCGGATCGGTCTGCGCGATGCACGGCGCCGCGCGATGGCGGCGCCCCAGCCGGGTCACCTCGAAGCCGTGGATCTCCGCCCACGGCCGGTCCGGCACGTTGACGTTGAGGATGGTGTCGGCCGGCAGCGGATCGACCAGCAGGCGGCGCATCAGCCGCAGCACCGCGTTCGCCGCCGAGTCGTAGTGGATGCCGCGGTGGTCGTGGCTGACCAGCGACACCGCGATCGCCGGCAGGCCGAGGAAGCGCCCCTCCATCGCCGCCGACACCGTGCCCGAATAGATCACGTCGTCGCCGAGGTTGGCCGAGTTGTTGATGCCCGACACCACGATATCCGGCTCGTGCTCCAGCAGCCCGGACAACGCGAGATGCACGCAGTCGGTGGGCGTGCCGGCGACGCGGTAGCGGCCGTCTTCCATGTGCAGCACGCGCAGCGGCGCGTCCAAGGTCAGCGAATTGCTGGCGCCGGAACGGTCGCGGTCGGGCGCCACCACCGTCACCTCGCCCACTTCGCCGAGACGCGCGGCAAGCACATGGATGCCTTTCGCATCCACGCCATCGTCGTTGCTGACAAGAACTCGCATGCTGATCCGTGTTGAGTCGAGCGCGGCACGTCACCCTGTGCTGGTGCATGCCCCTGTAGGAGCCTGTTCAATGTCTCCGCACGACCCGCGTTGCCTTGCCATGGCTGCCAGGTGGTGGCGCGTGGCGCAGTGCCTGCCTGGCTGGCAGGTCAAGCCGCGCGCTGCCGCATGGCAGCCATGGCAAGGCAACCCGAAGGGCCGGGGCTGTTTGCCCGCATCCCCTCGTCATCACTCGGTCGTGGACGGACGTCCACTCCCTCGTTCTTCCTTGGCCTGCGCGCAAACAGCTCCCGGCGCGAGCCATGCGGAGACATTGAACAGGCTCCAATTGCCCGAGTTTACCGGAGCGCATCCGCGGTTTCACGGATCGGCGCACGCGCAGCGCCGTGCCGCTTGCTAGCATCGAGGCATGCCACGCCGTCCACCCGCCCCGATCAGCGCAGACGATGCCCGCCTGTTCCGCGAGGCGATCGGCGCGGTGCGTCGCATCGACGTGGTCGCCGCGCCGCCGCCCACGCCGAAACCCGAACCGCAGCCACGCATGTTCGAGGCCGACGAAGCCGCGGTGCCGGGCGAACTGCTGGCGATGGCCTTCGACCCGGCCGCGCTCGAAGTGGGCGAGGAACTCGGCTACCTGCGCGAAGGCTATCCGCCCAAGCTGCTGCGCCAGTTGAAACGCGGCCAGTTCAGCGTGCAGGACGAGATCGACCTGCACCAGATGAACGCCGCCGCCGCGCAAGCCAGCATCGCCGACTTCCTCGCCGAAGCGAAGCAGCGCGGCCTGCGCTGCGTGCGCATCGTCCACGGCAAGGGCCTGCGCTCGAAAGCCGCCGGCCCGGTGCTGAAGGCGCTCACCGACCGCCTGCTGCGCCGGCGCGACGACGTGGTGGCGTTTGCCTCCGCGCGCCCGGCGCTAGGCGGCACCGGGGCCGTGGTCGTGCTGCTTCGGCATCCCCGGTAGGCGCACCGGCGCGCGTTCCACCATCGTCAGGCGTCGGGATGCCGCGCCCGCCACGCCGCCAGCGCAGCCCGGTATTCCGCCATGGCCTCGTCGTGGAGATCGTAGATGCAGGGCTCGCAACCGTTGCCGCAGCATTCGGCGGGATCGGGCGCGGGCGGCGGCTGGGGCCGCGGATCGTCGGGCGGACTGGCAGGCGCGTCGGCAGAAATCACCTGATCGGACATGGCTGCAGTGTATCGTCGCACTGGCAACGCGGCCAGCGCGCTGCGATAGTCGAAAGCTCCCGTTGCGGAAATCCTCCGATGCCGTCACGCCATATCCGCTCCCTGCTTGCGCTGCTGGCCGCGCTGGCACTGCCCTTCGGTGCGCTGGCCGCCGGCGAACACTACCGCGTGGTGGCTTACGACACCGCGCAGCATCCCATCGCCGCGGACGACGTGGATCGCATCGACACCCTGATCTTCGCGTTCGCGCAGGTGGTCGACGGCCGCGTCACGCTCACCCCGGTGGCCCGCGAGCGACTGCAGCAGCGGATCGCGCTGAAGGCCGCCCATCCGCGGCTCAAGGTGATGGTGTCGGTCGGCGGCTGGAGCGCAGGCGGCTTCTCCGAGGCGGCGTCCACCGCGGCCGGCCGCCAGCGCTTCGCCGACAGTGCTGCGGCGCTGCTCGCCGATACGCATGCCGACGGTCTCGACGTGGACTGGGAATACCCCGGCCACCACGAGTCCGGCATCGCCTCCAGCCCGCAGGACCGCGAGCACTTCACCGCCCTGCTCAGGACGCTGCGCGCCACGCTGGACCACGCCGGCCACGGCAGGCACTACCTGCTCAGCATCGCCGCCGCCGACGGCCCGTTCGTGGACGGCATCGACATCGCCGCGGTGGCGCCGTCGCTGGACTGGTTCAACCTGATGACCTACGACTTCTGCAACGCGATGACGCCGACCACCTGCAACCACACCGGCCTGCACGCCTCGAAGCTGGCACCGGCCGATGCGCGCACACTGGCGCGCGCGGTGCGCCAGTTCCGCGCCGCCGGCGTGCCGCCGGCCAAGCTGGTGCCGGGCGTGGCGTTCTACGGCCGCGAGTTCGCCGGCGTCGATCCCGCCCACGACGGCCTGTTCCAGCGCTATGACCACTTCCAGGCCATGATCGCCTGGCAGCAGCTCAAGGCCGACTACATCGACCGCCACGGCTACGTGCGCTACTGGGATGCGCAGGCCGAGGCGCCGTACCTGTGGAACGCGCACACACGTCGCTTCGTCAGCTACGACGATCCCCAGTCCATCGCCGCCAAAGCCGCCTACATCAAGGCACAGCACCTGGGCGGATTGATGTACTGGGAACAGGCCAACGATCCCGACGGCGAACTGCTGCGCGCGGTGTGGCAAAACTTGCAGTGACGCGCGCCCGCGACTTGTGCCCCATATCCGGGCGCCACACGGGACAGCGCCGAGCGAGACTGGTAAAACATCGTGGACGAGGCTGCACCCTCCCCGAGGTAGCCCGATGCCCCCGCGCCGTCGCCTGCTTTCGCTGCTTGCCGGCTCCCTGTTGGCATGCATCCCGCTGGCCGCCTCCGCGCAGACACCCGCCGAATGGCAGGCGCTGCAGCTCGCCGCGGCGAACAAGTCCGAAAAGATCATGGCCGCGGCGAACGCGCACAAGGGTCTGCTCGCGCAGTACCAGGTGCTGCGTCAGGCCTGGAACGAGGACAAGTCGCCGGCGTTCCGGCTGATCTTCGGCCAGTACATCAGCTGGTACCAGAGCTTCATCGGTGACTACCCCGACGCGGCAGCCAGCTTCTCGATCAAGCAGCAGCCCGAACCGGACGACAGTGCTTCGCCGCTGGGCCAGCCCGGCTACCAGGCCCACCCAGCGCTGGCGACGATCCCGGAACTGGCGAAGCCCTACCGCGTCGTGCTGCTGAACGAGGCGCACAACGTGCCGCTCACCCGCAGCCTCACCGTGCAGTTGCTGAGCCGGCTGCGCGAAGAGGGCTACGACTACTTCGCCGCCGAGACGCTGTACCAGACCGACAGCGGCCTGCAGACGCGCGGCTATCCGATCGACAAGAGCGGCTTCTACACCGAGGAACCGGTCTGCGCCGAGATGGTGCGCACCGCGCTGAAGCTGGGCTTCAAGGTGGTCGCCTACGAGGCGCTGTCCGACGCCACCGGCGACGCGCGAGAGGCCGAGCAGGCGCGCAACCTCGACAACGCCGTGTTCAAGCGCGATCCCAAGGCGCGACTGGTGGTGGACGCCGGCTACGCGCACATCCAGAAGTCGGGCCGCTACCTCAACGGCGCCTCGATGGCCGAACACCTGTACAAGCTCACCGGCCTGCCGATGCTGTCGGTCGAACAGACCATGCTGTACCCGCACGCGTTCGCCAGCGACGACCACCCGATCTACACCGCGGTGATGACGCAGCTGCAACCGAGGGCGCCGATCGTGTTCACCAACGCCGCGGGCAAGCCGTGGTCGCTGCGCCCGGGCTACGACGTCAGCGTGTTCTTCCCGCCGAGTCACCTGGTGCGCGGCCGCCCCGACTGGCTGAGTCTGGGCGGCCTGCGCAAGCCCTGGTTCGTCGATGGCACGCGCTGCCAGCAACACTTCCCTTGCCTGGTCGAGGCGCGCTACGCCGACGAGGGCGACGACGCGATCCCGGCCGACCGCCTGGTGCTGGATCAGGTTCCGTTGGTCGGCACACTGGACCTGCGGGTGACGACCAACGCGCAGGGCGTGCCAGGCTCCGATCTCTACCTGCGCCCCGGCAAATACCGCCTGCGCTTCAGCGCCGAGAACGGCAACCCGCTCTACCACCGGAACATCACCGTGACGGCCGGCGACAGCGAACATGATCGGCATACGGCGATGCCGTAACGGCGCGAAATGCCCGGCTGACGACACCTTCGACCTCGAAGCACCCCACAACGACGAAGGCCGGCATCGCCGGCCTTCGTGCATCTGGTGACCCCGGCGCGATTCGAACGCGCGACCTTCCCCTTAGGAGGGGGATGCTCTATCCAGCTGAGCTACGGGGCCGAGGCGCGGATTCTGGCATGGATTGCCGCAGTGCGCGAACCGGCGCGGGGGACACGCCTGCTAGAATTGCCGTTTCGAAACGGGGCGCCACGCGCGCCTGGCACAGGAGTCCGCATGTCCCACCACATCCTCTCCGCGCTCGGCCTGGCCGAGACCAATTCCGGCAGCTACCTCGGCCACGGCGAGTGGTCGAAGACCACCGACGCCGGCACGCTGGCGCCGACGAACCCGGCCAGCGGCGAGGTGATCGCCAGGGTGCATGCGTCGAGCGCGGCCGACTACGAAACCATCGTCAAGCGCGCGCAGGAAGCCGCCAAGGCGTGGCGCGCCACGCCGGCGCCGCGTCGCGGCGAGGCGATCCGCCTGTGCGGCGAGGCGCTGCGCAGGCACAAGGACGCGCTCGGTTCGCTGGTCGCGCTGGAGATGGGCAAGATCAAGCCCGAGGGCGACGGCGAAGTACAGGAGATGATCGACATCGCCGACTTCGCGGTGGGCCAGAGCCGCATGCTGTACGGCTACACCATGCACTCGGAGCGCCCCGGCCACCGCATGTACGAGCAGTGGCACCCGCTGGGCCTCGTGGGCATCATCAGCGCGTTCAACTTCCCGGTGGCGGTGTGGGCGTGGAACGCGTTCCTCGCCGGCGTCTGCGGCGACATCTGCATCTGGAAGCCCTCGCCGAAGACCCCGCTGTCGGCGGTCGCCACGATGAAGATCTGCAACGAGGCGCTCAAGGCCGGCGGCTTCCCCGACATCTTCTTCCTGTTCAACGACGCCGGCACCGAGCTGTCGCAGGCCTTCGTGGACGACAGGCGCATCCCGCTGATCAGCTTCACCGGCTCCACCCGCGTGGGCCGCATGGTGGGCGAGCGCGTGGCCAAGCGCATGGGCCGTTCGCTGCTGGAGCTGGGCGGCAACAACGCGATCATCCTCGACGCGAGCGCGGACCTGAAGCTGGCGATCCCCGCCATCGTGTTCGGCGCGGTGGGCACCGCCGGCCAGCGCTGCACCAGCACGCGCCGGCTGTTCGTGCACGAGTCCATCGTCGCGGACGTCACCGCGAGGCTGGTCGCCGCGTACAAGCAGGTGGAAGGCAAGATCGGCGATCCCACCGATCCGAAGACGCTGATGGGTCCGCTGAACAGCGCCGAGGCGGTGCAGGCCTATCTCGCCGCCGTCGCCAAGGCGAAGCAGGCCGGCGGCACGGTGCTCACCGGCGGCGCCGCGCTCACCGACCGCAAGGGCCACTTCGTGCTGCCCACCATCGTCAGCGGCGTGAAGAACAGCGACGAGGTGGTGCAGACCGAGACCTTCGCGCCGATCCTCTACGTGATGCCGTTCAAGACCCTGGACGAAGCGATCGAGATGCAGAACGACGTGCCGCAAGGCCTGTCCTCGGCGATCTTCACCCAGAACCTGAAGTCGGCCGAGCAGTACCTGTCGGCGGCGGGCAGCGACTGCGGCATCGCCAACGTCAACATCGGCACCTCCGGCGCCGAGATCGGCGGCGCGTTCGGCGGCGAGAAGGAAACCGGCGGCGGCCGCGAGTCCGGCTCCACCGCGTGGCAGGCCTACATGCGCCGGCAGACCAACACCATCAACTACTCCGACGCGCTGCCACTGGCGCAGGGCATCAAGTTCGACCTGTGACACCCGACGCTTGCATCGTGCCGCCTCTCCGCACGCTGCAAGCGTCGGGCTGAAGCCCGACCTACGGTCGCCTCGCACGTAGGTCGGGCTTCAGCCCGACACCCCGCCCCCATACAGGCAACGACGCCATGAGCTACCAACCGCCAACCCGTTCCAGCACCAATTCGCTGGCCATCGTGAGCCTGGTGTTCGGCGTGCTCGCCTGGTGCGTGCTGCCGTTCGTCGGCGCGCTGGTGGCGGTGATCTGCGGCCACCTGGCCCGCGGCGAGATCCGCCGCGCGCCGGTCGACCAGCGCATGGAGGGCGATGGCATGGCGATCGCCGGCATGGTGCTGGGCTACGTGCAACTGGCGGTCAGCGTGATCGTGGTGTTCTTCATCATCGCGGTGCTGGTGTTCGGGGTGTTCGGCCTGGGCGTGGCCAACCACTTCGCGCATTGATCCCGCCCATGCGCCCTGCCCCGGCTTCCCCTGCCTTCGATTTCCGCGGCTATCGCGTTGCCGTCGCCGGCGCCAGCAAGGGCATCGGCCGCGCCATCGCGCTGGCCTTCGCCGAAACCGGCGCCGCGGTGTCGATCTGCGCGCGCGGACAGGCCGCGCTGGACGACGCCGCACACGCGCTCGCCGCGCACGGCGGCAGCGTGCACACGCAGGCCTGCGACCTCGGCGATCCGGCGGCGATCGAGGCGTGGATCGCCGCAGCCACCGCCGCGCTGGGCGGCATCGACGTGCTGGTGAACAACGCCTCCGGCTACGGCTTCGACGAGGACGACGCGTCGTGGCTCGCGAACTTCAACGTCGACCTGATGGCCGCCGTGCGCGCCTCGCGCGCCGCGCTGCCGCACCTCGCGGCCTCCGGCCACGCCAGCATCCTGCACACCAGTTCCATCGCCGCCTTCCACCCGCGGCGCAGCGGCCCCGCCTACGCCGCGATGAAGGCCGCGCTCAGCCAGTACACCACCTCGCAGGCGCTGCAACTGGCCGGGCAGCGCATCCGCGTCAACGCGATCGCGCCCGGCTCGATCGAATTCGCCGGCGGCCTGTGGGACCGCGTGCGGCAAGACGACCCCGCGCGCTACGCCGCCACGCTGGCACGGATTCCCTTCGGCCGCTACGGCACGCCGGAGGAAGTGGCGCACGCCGCGCTGTTCCTCGCCTCGCCGTATGCCGGCTGGATCACCGGCCAGACGCTGTGCGTGGACGGTGGCCAGGGACTCAACGGATAAGCCGGAACCCGATGACCATGTACGACCTGCTCCGCCCGCTGCTGTTTGCGCTGGACGCCGAGACCGCGCACGGCCTCACCCTGTATGGCCTCGATGTGGCGCACCGCAGCGAACTGCTGCGCTTCGTCGCCAGGCCTGCCGCCGAGCTGCCGGTGGAGGCCTTCGGCATCCGCTTCCCGAACCCGGTTGGCCTCGCCGCGGGCCTGGACAAGAACGCCGACCATCTCGACGCGCTGGGCGCGCTGGGGTTCGGCTTCGTCGAGGTGGGCACGGTGACGCCGCGGCCGCAGGCGGGCAACCCGAAGCCGCGGCTGTTCCGCCTGCCGCGGCACGAGGCCATCATCAACCGCATGGGCTTCAACAACGCGGGCGTCGACGCGCTGGTGCGCAACGTCGAGGCATCCAGCTATCGCGGCGTGCTCGGCATCAACATCGGCAAGAACAAGGACACGCCGAACGAGCGCGCAGCGGACGATTACCTGCTGTGCCTCGACCGCGTCTACAGCCGCGCCAGCTACATCACGGTGAACATCTCCTCGCCGAACACCCAGGGCCTGCGCGACCTCCAGGAGGAAGCCACGCTGCGCCGCTTCATCGACACGCTGCGCGAGCGGCAGGAGCAGCTCGGCTCGCAGAGCGGCGCACGCAAGCCGATGCTGCTGAAGATCGCGCCGGATCTTTCCGAGCACGAACTGGACGGCATCGCCGAGGCGCTGCTGGCCAGCGGCATCGACGGCGTGATCTGCACCAACACCACCGTCGACCATTCCCTGGTGGCGGACGACCCGCGCGGCAACGAAACCGGCGGGCTGTCCGGCAAGCCGCTGTTCGCGCGCTCCACCGACGTGCTGCGCGGCATGCGCCGGCGCGTGGGCGGGCGCCTGCCCATCGTGGGCGTGGGCGGCATCCTCGACGGCAGCGACGCGGCCGAGAAGCTCGACGCCGGCGCCCGCCTGGTGCAGCTCTATTCCGGCCTGATCTACCGCGGCCCGAAACTGATCGCCGAATGCGTGGACGAGATCCGCCGCCAACAGGAAGGCCACGATGCCCGCTGAGCGCACCGACATGCCAGTAGCGCGAACCGAGATGGGCGGCTACGCGCTCACCGAAAACGCCTCGCTCGCCACGCGCAACACGCTGCGCGTGAACGCCCGCGCGCACCTGCTCGCCGAATTGCGCGACGCCACGAAACTACCCGAGCTGCTGGACTTCCCCGCCGTGCGCCGCGCACCCCTGCTGGTGCTGGGCGAAGGCAGCAACCTGCTGCTCGCCGGCGACTACCCCGGCACCGTGCTGGCGATGGCCACGCGCGGCGTGCAAGTGGAGCAGGACGGCGACGTCGCGCGCATCGCGGTCGCCGCCGGCGAACGCTGGGACGACTTCGTGCGCTGGTCGCTGGGCCAGGGCTACGCGGGGCTGGAGAACCTGATCCTGATCCCCGGCACCGTGGGCGCCGCGCCGATCCAGAACATCGGCGCCTACGGCACCGAGGTCGCCGAGTTCATCGAGAGCGTGGAAGCCTGGGACACCCGCGAACGCCGCGTGGCCCGGCTCGACCGCGCCACCTGCGCGTTCGGCTACCGCGACTCGCTGTTCAAGCACGAACCCGGCCGCTACATCGTCACCGCCGTGCGCTTCGCCCTGCCCCGCGCGCATGCGCTGAAGCTCGACTACGCCGGCATCCATGAGGAACTGGCGAAAATGGGCGTGGACAAGCCTGCGCCGTTCCACGTCGCCGAAGCCGTGGTGCGCCTGCGCACCCGCAAGCTGCCCGACCCCGCGGTGATCGGCAACGCCGGCAGCTTCTTCAAGAACCCCCTCGTCGACGCCGCGCAGGCCATGGCACTCAAGCAGGCGCATCCCGAGCTGCCGGTATGGCCGCAAACCGACGGCCGCAGCAAGCTCTCCGCCGCCTGGCTGATCGAAGCCGCCGGCCTCAAGGGCTCGCGCCACGGCGACGCCGGCATCTCCAACCGCCACGCCCTGGTGCTGGTGAACCACGGCCACGCCACGGGCGCCGAACTGTGGGCGTTCGCGCAAGGCGCGATCGCCACCGTGCAGGCGAAGTTCGGCGTGCGGCTGGAACCGGAGCCGGTGGTGGTCGGCGCCCCCTGAGAATCTGTTCGAAATCTCAGAGCAGCTCGCGCAGAGCGTCCAGATGCGAGCCGGGATGCTGTCGACTTCCCTCGGTTTCCAGATACGTCGCGGTGTGGCCGCACCGTCTATCGTGTAGGCGGGAGTTGATCCAACGCCCTCGAAATATCGAGCTTGTGTGGTCGGCGGATTGAACCAGGCCATTTCTCTTGGTTACTTCTCTTGACTCCGGGCATCCTGCCCTCCGCCCTTCGGGCCGGCTGCGCCGTTCGCTGCCGCTCCTGCGGCAGCGTGGGCCAGCAAAGAAAGGGGGCTCGGGCGCCGGCAGGCGACCGAAAGCCCGCCGCAGGCGAGCCAAATTACGGAAGTGACAGGTTCTCGCGAGCACCCACCCCTCACCCCAACCCTCTCCCCAACGGGGAGAGGGAGTGCTGTTACGAGGACAACCTCACCTCTTGGCCGGCTTCTCGATATCCGGCAACAACAACGCGCACACCCCGATCAGCGGCAAGTACGCGCACAACTGGTACACATAGCCGATGCCATCGAGGTCGGCCAACTTGCCCAGCACCGCGGCCCCCAGCCCACCCATGCCGAAGGCCAGCCCGTAGAACACGCCGGAGATCATGCCGATGCGGCTGGGCACCAGTTCCTGCGCGTAGACGATGATGGTGGTGAAGGCCGAGGCCAGCACCAGGCCGATCACCACGCTGAGCACGCCGGTCCAGAACAGGTTCGCGTGCGGCAGCAGCAGGGTGAACGGCGCCACGCCGAGGATCGAGCCCAGGATCACCCACTTGCGCCCCACCTTGTCGCCCAGCGGGCCGCCGATCAGCACGCCCGCGGCCACCGCGGCGAGGAACACGAACAGGTGCACCTGCGCGTTCTGCACCGACACGCCGAAGCGGTGCATCAGGTAGAACGTGTAGTAGCTGCTGATGCTGGCGATGTAGAAGTACTTGGAGAAGATCAGCACGCCGAGCAGCAGCAGCGAGAACTTCACCATGCCCGGCGACAGCTCGCGCAGCGGCGCGCGACGCGCACGCGAGTGGCCGCGGCTGGCGTGGTGGCACGCGTACCAATGGCCCACCTGCACCAGCACCGCGACCGCCACGAGCGGCGCCAGCGCGAACCAGGCCACGCTCTCGCGCCCGTGCGGCACGATGATCCACGCCGCCAGCAGCGGCCCCAGCGAGCTGCCAAGGTTGCCGCCGACCACGAACACCGACTGCGCCAGCCCCGGCCGGCCGCCCGAGGCCATGCGCGCCACGCGCGAGGATTCGGGATGGAAGATCGACGAGCCGGTGCCCACCAGCGCCGCCGCCAGCAGCAGCACCGGAAAGTTCGGCGCGGTGGCGAGCAGCAGCAGGCCGGCCAGGGTGAAGCCCATGCCCGCGGCCAGCGAATACGGCATCGGCCGGCGGTCGGTCGCCATGCCCACCAGCGGCTGCAACAACGAGGCGGTGACCTGGTAGGTCAGCGTGATCAGGCCGACCTGGGCGAAGCTGAGCGCGAAGCCGCTCTTGAGCAGCGGATAGATCGCCAGGATCAGCGACTGGATCATGTCGTTGAGCAGGTGCGAGAAGCTGATCGCGCCCAGCACGGAAAACTGGGTGCGCTCCTCGGCGCTCGCGGTGGCGACGGGAGTCAGCGGAACGGCATCGACGCGGGTCTGCATGGGGAGTGGGCAGGCGCAGGAGAGGGGGATGGCAGCGCCGCATTGTAACCGCCCGCCCGCCTGCCCCGCGGCTTGACATACGGCTTGCATATGCCGCGCGCTACCATGCGGAGGCACGCGCCATGGAACCCGCCTCGATGAACTCTCGCGCTCCACGCAGCACCCGCAGCCCCACCGACGCCGCGGCCGCGAACGACGCAGCCGCCGCCGCGCCCGACCTCGGCGAGCGCCGGCTGTACATCAACCGCGAGCTGTCGCAGCTGGCGTTCAACATCCGCGTGCTGGACCAGGCGCTGGACCGGCGCACGCCGCTGCTGGAACGGCTGAAGTTCCTCTTGATCTTCTCGCGCAACATGGACGAGTTCTTCGAGATCCGCGTGGCGGGTTTGAAGGGCCAGATCGCGCTGGACCACGAACTGCTCGGCGCCGACGGCATGCCGCCGCGGCAGGTGCTGGCCGAGATCAGCGCGATCGCGCACCAGCAGATCGAGCGGCAGTACGCGATCCTCAACGAGCGCATCCTGCCGGAGCTGGCCACACACGGCATCCGCATCGCGCGGCGCGACCAGTGGACGCACAAGCAGAAGCAGTGGGTGCGCCGCCATTTCCGCGAGGAGGTGGCGCCGCTGGTGACGCCGATCGGGTTGGATCCGACGCACCCGTTCCCGCTGCTGGTCAACAAGAGCCTGAACTTCATCGTGCAGCTGGACGGCACGGACGCGTTCGGCCGCGACTCCGGCCTCGCCGTGGTGCCGGCGCCGCGCGTGCTGCCGCGGCTGATCCGCGTGCCCGACGACATCGCCGAGGGCGGCGACTGCTACGTGCTGCTGTCCTCGATCATCCACGCGCACGCCGAGGAACTGTTCCCCGGCATGGACGTGCTCGGTTGCTACCAGTTCCGGCTGACCCGCAATGCCGACCTCGCGCTCGATCCCGAGGACGTGGAAGACCTGGCGCTGGCACTGCGCGGCGAGCTGTATTCGCGCCGTTTCGGCGACGCGGTGCGGCTGGAGGTGGCCGACAACTGCCCGAAGGCGCTGAGCGCGCACCTGCTCAAGCAGTTCGGCCTCGCCGAGTCGGAGCTGTACGAGGTGAACGGCCCGGTGAACCTGGCGCGGCTGTTCCGCATCGCCAGCAAGGTGAATTTCCCCGCGCTGCAGTACAAGCCGTTCGTGCCCGCGCTGCCGAAGGCGCTGAAGCACGCCGAGGACCTGTTCGCGGTGGTCGCGAAGCAGGACGTGCTGCTGCTGCATCCCTACGAATCCTTCGCGCCGGTGGTGGACCTCTTGCGCCAGGCCGCGAAGGATCCGCAGGTGCTGGCGATCAAGCAGACGCTGTACCGCACCGGCGCGGATTCGGAGATCGTCGACGCGCTGGTGGACGCCGCCCGCGCGGGCAAGGAAGTGACCGCGGTGGTGGAGCTGCGCGCGCGCTTCGACGAGGAATCCAACCTCTCGCTGGCCTCGCGCCTGCAGCAGGCCGGCGCGATGGTGATCTACGGCGTGGTGGGCATCAAGACCCACGCCAAGCTGATGCTGATCCAGCGCCGCGAAGGCAGCGAGCTGGTGCGCTACGCGCACCTGGGCACCGGCAACTACCACACCGGCAACGCGCGGCTGTACACCGACTACAGCCTGCTCACCTCCGACGAGGTGCTGTGCGAGGACGTGCACAAGCTGTTCTCCCAGCTCACCGGCATGGGCAAGGCGCTGCGCATGAAGAAGCTGCTGCAGGCGCCGTTCACGCTCAAGCAGGGCCTGCTCGACCTGATCGCGCAGGAAACCGCGCACGCCGCGGCGGGCAAAGAGGCGCGCATCCTGATCAAGGTCAACGCGCTCACCGACGCCAAGATGATCCGCGCGTTGTACAAGGCCAGCATCGCCGGCGTGCGCGTGGACCTGATCGTGCGCGGCATGTGCTGCCTGCGGCCGGGCGTGCCCGGCGTGTCGGAGCGCATCCGCGTGCGCTCGGTGATCGGCCGCTTCCTCGAACACAGCCGCGCCTACTGGTTCGCGAACGCCGGCGAGCCGCTGCTGTACCTCTCCAGCGCCGACCTGATGGAACGCAACCTCGACCGCCGCGTGGAATGCGCGTTCCCGATCGAAGGCAAGAAGCTGCAGCAGCGCATCTACAGCGCGCTGGAGCTCTACCTCGACGACAACAGCAGCGCCGCCGAACTGCAGGCCGACGGCAGCTACCGGCCGGTGGCGCGCGCACGCGACGAGGCAGCGCGCGACGTGCAGCAGCAACTGCTGGAGAAATTCTGCGGTGTGGAGGCGTAGGCGCGCGCCTGTCCCGTAGGTCGGGCTTCAGCCCGACACGCGGTTCCCACGAAGGGCACGGCAGTGTCGGGCTGAAGCCCGACCTACGGAATGGCCGGCTTCATGAGGGCGAGGTTGTCCACACGCCCCCGCAATGAGCCAAAAGTCTCGCAAACGTTCAGCCGAGGTGCTGCTTCACCCACGCCACATACCGATCGACGAAGCCCTGCAGGAATTTCTGCGTGCCCTCGTTCGCGACATGGCCCTCGGCGTCGATCAAACCGTCGTCCTTGAACTGCACGAACACCTCGGGCTGCGCCAGCACCGCCACGTCGACGAACACCAGCGAGTTGCGCAGGTGCTGCTACGCCAGCGCGCTGCCGGTGGCGCCGATCGAGGCGCCGATCACCGCGCCCGGCTTGCCGGCGAAGGAATTCGTGCCCCACGGGCGCGAGGCCACGTCGAGCGCGTTCTTCAGCACGCCCGGCACGCCGCGGTTGTATTCCGGCGTGACGAACAGCAGCGCGTCGACAGCCTCGATCTCCTGCTTCAGGCGTTTGCCCTCGGCCGGGTAGTCGGCGTCGAAGTCCTGGTTGTACAGCGGCAGGTTGTCGATGCGGATGTGCTCGAAGGCGAAGTCCTTCGGCGCCAGCCGCTCCACTGCCCGCGCCAGCCGCTTGTTGATCGACGCCTTGCGCAGGCTGCCTACCAGTACCGCCACCTTGATCGTGCTCATGCAGATGCTCCACAGGCCAAGGCGCCGCCGACGAGCGGCGCATCTCGGTTATTGGACGCGCACGGCGATCAAACCGCCGTGACATGCGTCGTCGGAGCCTGTGAAAAATTCCGCGTCGTGCGGAATTTTTCATCGGCACGTCCGGCACATGTCCGTACGCGCCTTCGCGAAGCAGCCACTGGCGTGGCTGCTTCGCGTCCAGCCATCCATGGCCGGGCTGAGAGTCTGTGCATTTCACAGACTCTCAGAGGCTGTGAATTTTTCAAACCAGGCTAAAACCAGTGCTTTTTCGGTCTTTCGAGCGGCCACGTACGTGAAAAATGGTGCGACTTCAGACCCAAAGTACCGCAGATTTTGCGCAGGAGGCTCTCACGCAACGGGGTTTGGAACGGCCTCGGACCGAAGTTGAAAAATTCACAAACTCTCAGCGCATGTACAACGCGTCGTGCAGCAGCTGCCGGCGCGGCTGGTCCGGCTTGCCCAGCCAGGTGAGCTGGTCCTGCGAGCTGTCGTCGGGATCGACCGCCGGCGCCAGGTTCTCCGGCCGCTGCGCGAACAGACCCCAGATCGCGTGGCCTTGCGCGTCGTACAGGAAGGCCACGCGCTCGGTGGGGCAGTCGTGCGGCTTGCACGCGGTCGCCAGCAGCATGGCCTTGCCGTCCACCTGCACGGTCTGCGCCGGCGTGGCGGTGCCGCCCGTGCGCACCCAGGCCGGCAACGCCTGCACGCCCTGCAGCGCGTCCAGCGTCTGCTTGAAGTCCGGACGCTGCAGCAGATCGAACAGGTAGACCGGCGGCGCGGCCACGGTCGGCGCGGCGTTGCCCGCCGTCGTCGCGGTGCCGGCCGGCGGCGCCGGCGTGGCCGGCGTGCCGGAGGACGAGGCGGAGGGCGCCGGCTCCGCCGGCGTCTGCGGACCCTGCGAGCAGGCCGCGCAGGCCAGCGTCGCCGTCAATGCGCATGCGAGCACGGAAAACTTCATCGCGCGTCTCCTGTCATGGTGGCATCGCGTGTCACCGTAACAAGCCGTGTCGCAACCGCCGCTGACGCGCGGGCGCGCGTCATTTCGCCTGCAAGCTCTCCATCGCCTGCTTCGCGTCGGCGTGCGCGGCGTCCAGCGTGCTCGCCTTCAGTCCCTGTTCGGCCTGGTCCAGCGCGGCGCGCAGGCGCGTCTCGGCCGCGGCATCGCCCTTCGCGTCGGCGATCGCACCGTGCCCCATGCCCTTGCAGGGATTCTCCGCCTTGACGTCGTAGCCCTTGCCCGCCGGGCCGACCAGGCAATTCACCACGTGCTGCAGATGCGCATGCGCCGTCGCGAGATCCGTCGCGCCCAGCGCCATGCCGGCATGCGCGCCGGCAGTGGCTGACTGCTTCGCGACCGCGGCATTCGCATCCACCGCCTGCGCGGCGACCGGCAGGGCCAGCGCCAGCAACAGGGCCAGCCATCCACGCGTGCAGATCTTCGTCATGACACGACTCCCGAACGGCGCGGCGTCTGCCGCAGTCCCGCGACTATGGCGCGGCTGGCGTGAGGAAAGGGCAAAGGCTGGTCACGGCGCGCCGGCAGCACCCTGCAGCAGACGCTGCACCGCCGGATCGAGCTGCGCCATGTAGCGCTCCACTTGCCGCGTGTAATCCGAGTCCATGCCCAGCTCGCGGTTGATCTGCATGTGGCTGAGGTCCTGCGGCAAGAACTCGGCATGCACGCCCAGCGACTGCGCCTTCGCCACGTAGGCGCGCGCCGCCGGGCAGGAATCCTCGCGCCGGCTGGAACACACGGCCAGCATCGGCACACTGTGCGCGCGCAGCTGCTGGTACGGCGACGCCGCCAGCCAGTCCGCGGGCTGGCTGCCGAACGCGCGGTCGTAGAGCGGCAGGTGCCGGCCCTGCATCGTCCGCACCACGTCGAGGCAGGCGCTGTCCAGCGCGATCGTGCCCAGCCACGGCCGCACGCCCTGCTGCCGCGCCAGCGCGGGTTCGGCACTGAGCAACGCCACCAGGTGCGCGCCGGAGGAATGCCCCATCACGATGAACCGGGCAGTATCGCCGCCCCACGACGGCGCCAGCCGCTGGGTCGCGGCCAGTGCACGCGCCACGTCGGTTGCCTGCTGCAGCGGCGCCGCCTGCGGCAACAGCCGGTAGTTCGTGGATACGAAGATGAAGCCACGCGGCACCCAGCGCGCGGCCTTGTTTTCGGCCACGCCCGCCGCGGCCTTGTCGCCGACGGCCCAGGCGCCGCCGTGCACGAAGAAGATCACCGGCGCATCGTGCACCTGCCCCGCCGGCAGATAGACGTCGAAACGCTGCCGTGGATCGTCGCCGTAGGCGATGTCGCGCAGCACGCGCACGCCCGCAGGCAAGGCCACCGCCTGCGCCGACGCGCCCCGCGACAATCCGCGTCGCCATGGCCGCTGCTGCGCCTGCGCGGCGAACGCCAGCAGCACCAGGCCCAACAGCGCAGCCCAACCCGTGATCCGCCATCCACGATGCTTCATCACGACCTCCGCAATGCCTTGTGCGGACAAACGGCGGGCACGGACGCCGGTTGACCGCGTTCGGCGCTGCGACGGCATGGGTTACGATGCCCGACCATCCGCAAAGGATCGCTTCCCGTGTCGCACTACACCGGCCCCCTGCTCACCCGCGCGACCGCCGCGGCGCTGCTCGCTGCGCACGATACCGGCGCGGCCACGTGGAGCGGCTCGCTGGATCTGGGCCGCTCGACCGGCACGGCCGAGCTGCAGGCGGATGCCTGGCTGTGGCGCGGCGCACGCTACCCGTATCCGCCCGCGCTGAAGAAGCGCAGCATCCATTACTGGGACGGCGACGCCTTCGCTCCCGCGGCACGCTACTCGGGTTCCCTCATCAAGCTCGTGCCCACCGAATGGGGTGTGCCCACCTTCGAGATCGACGGCATCAAGATGCTGCCCACCTCGAAGGCCTCGCCGCTGGACGACGCGCGGCGCAAGGTGGCGCTGGTCGAGCCGCGCGGCAAGAGCGTGCTGGACACCTGCGGCGGCCTGGGCTACTTCGCCGCCTGCTGTCTCGAAGCGGGCGCGGCGCGCATCCAGTCGTTCGAGAAGAACCCCGACGTGCTGTGGCTGCGCACGCTGAACCCGTGGTCGCCCGATCCCGAGGCGCCCGACAGCGGCGGCCGCCTCGAACTCGCGCACGCTGACGTGGCGCAGGCCATCGCGCAGGTCGCCACCGCCTCGGTGGATGCGCTGCTGCACGACCCGCCGCGCTTCGGCATCGCCGGCGAGCTGTACTCGCTGGCGTTCTACCGCGAACTGGCCCGCGTGCTGCGCCGCGGCGGCCGCCTGTTCCACTACACCGGCAGCCCGAACAAGCTCACCAGCGGCCGCGACGTGCCGCGCGAGGTGGCGAAGCGGCTGGAGGAAGCGGGCTTCAAGGCGCAACTCGCGCTGGACGGAGTGCTGGCGACGCGGCGCGCGTAGGCGCGGCGATCACAAATGCGCGTCGTGCTCCACGCGTCCGAGGAATTCGTAGCGCGGCGCGTGGCGGTCGATGAAAGTCTGCGTGTGCGCGCCGATCTCTTGGCGCAGCAGGCCGCCATCCTGCGGCGCGACGGCCGGCCACGTCGGCAAGCCGACGCCGTTGGGGTTGCCGGTCTTGATGAAGTTCGCGAAGTAGCCTTCCATCGTCGCCGAGACCTGGCGGTCGGTGGGCGTCCACGCATAGACCTTGTTGCCGTCGAGGTTGCCCAGCGCGTATTCGATCTCGCCGCTGTGCACCGCGCCCGCGTCCGGGCCGGCGCTGCCGTCGCGCTTCGCGGGGCGCGGCTGGTTGAACCGGTAGTAGTACACCGGCGCCTTGCCGGTGCGGTGCTGCCAGTCCATCCAGCGCCAGGTGGCGAAGGCGATGAACTGGTCGCTGGCCAGCGCGGTGCCCGAAGCCTTTATCTCGGCTTCGTCGTGGCCGGGATAGAGCTTGAACGCCTCGTCGGCATGCGTGCCGAACATGCGCGAAAGCGCCGCACGGTAGTTCGCGGGCGTGGGCGGCTGGCCGTTCAGCAGGCTGGCGTAGCTGCCCTCCTGCGAGTTCGAGCCCAGCAGCAGCGGGATGTGCGCCTGTTCGCCGGCCGCGTAGATCGCTTCCGGCGAGCGCGGCAGGAAGGCGCCGTCGAGGGTCATGTCGAAACCGCCGCTGTCGGAGGTGCCCAGCGCCTGCATCAGCACGTCCGCCGGCAGCTTGCGCAGTTCGGCCAGCGAATGCGCGCCGAGCTTGCGCATGAAGGCCTCGCCCTTCGCCTCGGCTTCGGCCCGCGGCATCGGCGCGAGGTTGCCCAGCACCGCACCGCTCTCGCCGATGGCCTGCGCCATCAGGCTCTTCGACAGCGGCGAAGCCATCAGCGCCGACACCGCCATCGAGCCGGCGGATTCGCCGGCGATGGTGATCTTGTTTGGGTTGCCGCCGAACGCGGCGATATTCGCGCGCACCCAGCGCAGCGCGGCGGTCATGTCGAGCAGGCTGTAGTTGCCCGTCGCATGCACGGGCGATTCGGCCGCGAGCTGCGGCAGGGCCAAGAGGCCGAACACGTCGAGCCGGTAGTTCACCGTCACCACGACGATGCCGCGTTGCGCCAGACTGGCGCCGTCGTAGCGCGGCTCCGAGCCGTCGCCGGCTAGCAGGCTGCCGCCGTAGAAGTACACCAGCACCGGCAGCTTGCCTTTTTCGTGCTGCGCGGGCGTCCACACGTTGAGGTAGAGGCAATCCTCGCTCATGCCGTTGGAGCGGAACACCATGTCGCCGTACAGCGGCCGCTGCATGCAGCGCGGGCCGAAGCGATCCGCCTTGCGCACGCCCTGCCACGCGGCCGCCGGCTGCGGCGGTTTCCAGCGCAGCGCGCCCACCGGCGGCGCGGCGTAGGGGATGCCCTTGAACTCGTCGAGGCCGAGCTTCGACTCGTGCACGCCGGACAGCACGCCGGTGGCGACGCGCACCGTGGGCGGCGCGTCGGCCGCCCTGCCGCTGCAGGCGCACAGTGCGAGGCCCAGCCCGAGCAGGGCGCGGCACGCCCGCGGCAAGTGCACGCGCATCAGCCCGCCGCCTGCTTCACCAGCTTGGCGATGCGCTGCTCCACCTCGGCATTCAGCGCCGTGAGCGCGTAGGATGTCGGCCACATCGCGCCGTCGTCGAGCCTGGCCTGGTCGTTGAAGCCGAAGGTGGCGTAGCGATCCTTGAACTTCTGCGCGCCCTTGAAGAAACACACGACCTTGTCGTCCTTCGCATACGCGGGCATGCCGTACCAGGTCCGCGGCACCAGCGCCGGCGCGCTGGCCTTGACGATGGCGTGCAGCCGCGTGGCCATGGCGCGGTCGGGTTCGGGCATCGCGGCGATCGCCGCCAGCACTTCGCGCTCGCCGTCCTCGCGGGTCCGGTCCGCGCGCGCCTGCGCCTTCAGTTCCTGCGCGTAGGCCTTCATCGCGGCCTTTTCCTCGGCGCTGAAGCCGGCGGTTTTGCTGGCGGTCTTGCGCGGGGTTTGCTTCGCAACCGGACTCATCGTGGCACCTCGTCGTCAGGCGGCAACCTGAGAATGCTCCCACGCCGATCCCGCGGCCTCAAGCCGCGGCGGATGCCGTCGCCGCGCATCGCGAGGCAGCCATCCGATACCATGGCGGCCCGCTTCCCCACGCCGAACCGCCATGACCACCACGCGCCTCGAAATCACCCGCCCCGACGACTGGCACCTGCACCTGCGCGACGGCGCTGCGCTGGGTTCGGTGGTGGCCGACAGCGCGCGGCAGTTCGCGCGTGCGATCGTGATGCCGAACCTGAAGCCGCCGGTCGCCACGGTGGCGCAGGCCGAGGCCTACCGCGCGCGCATCCTCGCCGCGCTGCCGGCGGGCAGCGCCTTCCAGCCGCTGATGACGCTGTACCTCACCGAGGCCACGGAGCCTGCGGAGATCGCGCGCGCCAAGGCCAGCGGCTTCGTGCACGCGGTGAAGTACTACCCCGCCGGCGCCACCACCAATTCGCAGGCCGGCGTGCGCGACCTGGCGAACGTGCATGCGGTGCTGGAGGCGATGGAGGAACACGGCCTGCCGCTGCTGATGCACGGCGAGGTCACCGACCCCGCGGTGGACATCTTCGACCGCGAGCAGGCGTTCATCGACCGCCACCTGCTGCCGCTGCGCCAGCGTTTCCCGCAGCTGCGCATGGTGCTGGAACACATCACCACGCGCGCGGCGGCGCAGTTCATCCGCGAGGCGCCGGCGCACGTGGGCGCCACCATCACCGCGCATCACCTCTTGCTCAACCGCAACGCGATCTTCGAGGGCGGCATCCGCCCGCACCATTACTGCCTGCCGGTGCTGAAGCGCGAGACGCACCGCGTGGCGCTCGTGGAAGCGGCCACCAGTGGCGATCCGCATTTCTTCCTCGGCACCGACAGCGCGCCGCATGCGCGCACCGCGAAGGAAACCGCCTGCGGCTGCGCCGGCATCTACACCGCGCACGCGGCGATCGAGCTGTACGCCGAGGCGTTCGATGCGGTCGGCAAACTCGACAAGCTGGAAGCCTTCGCCAGCTTCCACGGCCCCGACTTCTACGGCCTGCCGCGCAACCGCGGCACGATCGCGCTGGAGCGCAAGCCGTGGACCGTGCCCGAAACCCAACCCTTCGGCGACGGCGACTGCGTTCCGTTCCGTGCGGGGCAGCAAGTGGCGTGGTCGCTCGCGTAGGCGGTGGGCAGCCGCGTCACTCGCCGATGCCGGTCTTCCGCGCCCGCCGCCGCATCCGCCACCAGCGCAGCAGGCCGTAGGACAGCCGCACTTTCTCCTGCCCCACCGGCAGGTCGGCGCGGGCGAAGATCCACGCGGACTTGCTGAACGCAATCTGCTGCTCGGGGTAGACGCTGCGGTGGCCGATGATGAGGTAGGCCGCCACGCAGGCGCCGGCCACGTACAGCGTGGCGTCGGCGCCGTACAGCTCCACGCCCATCAGGATCGCCGCGATCGGCGCATTGGAGGCCGACGCCACCACCGCCGCCAGCCCCACCGCCGCGCCCAGCGCCGGCGGCAGGCCGAGCAGGTGCGCGAACGCGCCGCCGGCCACCGCGCCGAGCACGAACTGCGGCGTGACGATGCCGCCGTAGAAGCCCGAGCCCAGCGTGATCGCCACCAGCAGCGCCTTCCACAGGAACCCGAGGTAGGGCATCGCCTCGCCGTGCAGCGCGCGCTCCATCAGCGGCAGGCTGAGGCCGAGGTAATCGGTTGGCACCACGATCACCAGCAGCGCCAGCACCGCGCCGCCCAGCATCGGCACCAATGGCGGCCACAGCGCCCAGCGCTGCTTCAGGCCGCCGAACGCCTTCTTCGCCTGCCGCAGCAGCTCCACGAACAGCCATGCCACGCCGCCGCACAGCACGCCGATCAGCACGGTCTTCAGGAACAGCAGCTCGGTGAACTGGCCGCTGAAGTCGATCGCGTAATGCGGATACGGCACGCCCAGCGCGCGCGACACCTCGAACGCGGTGACGCCGGCGACGATGCCGGGGAACAGGAAGTCGTGGCGGATGCGCCCGATCGCCAGCATCTCCACGCCGTAGATCGCGCCCGCGATCGGCGTGCCGAACACGCTGGAAAAACCCGCGCTGACGCCGCAGGCGAGCAGGCGCTTGCGCAGCTCCGGGTTGAGGTGCAGCACGCGCCCCACCACCGCCGCAAGGCTGGCGCCGATGTGCGCGCACGGCCCTTCCTTGCCCGCCGAACCGCCGCAGGCCAGGGTGATGATCGCGGCCACGGGCTTGATCCACATCGTGCGGAACGGCAGCTTGCCGTGCTGCTCGTTCACCGCCACGATCGCGTTGTCGTTGAACGTGCTGCGCCGCAGCCGGTAGCCGTAATGCAGCAGCAGGCCGTTGGCGAGGCCGCCCAGCGGCAGGGCCAGCGCCAGCCACCACCACGGCGCCGCATACGCATGGCCCTCGCTGGCGTACAGCGCGCGCAGGAACAGCGTGCAGCCCACCCCGACCAACGCGCCGGTGAGCAGCGCCAGCACCAGCCACTGCAGCACGGTCGCCAGCATCACCAGGGGTTCGGTCAGGCGGAAGCGTCGCATCGGCGTGGCGGGGTCGGGAGGAGTGGGCAAAGTGCGCCGAGTATAGCGAGCGCCCCGCGCGGAACCGCCGCGCCGCGGCTTTGATCCGCGCACCGCCGGCCTCATATCGCGGGCAGCGACCATTCCGCCATCACGAGGCCACGCCATGAGCGACCCGCTGCATCTCGTCTGCCCGCACTGCCACGCGGTGAACCGCGTGCCGGCCGAACGCCTCGGCGCGGCGCCCGCCTGCGGCCAGTGCCACCAGCCGCTGTTCGCCGGCCAGCCGCTGGCCGTGGACGCCGCCGGCTTCGAACGGCAGCTGGCGCGCAACGACATCCCCGTGCTGGTGGATTTCTGGGCGCCGTGGTGCGGCCCCTGCAAGATGATGGCGCCGCACTACGCGCAGGCCGCCGCACAGCTCGAACCGCGCGTGCGCCTGCTCAAGGTCGACACCGACGCGGAGCAGGCGCTCGGCGCCCGCTACGCGATCCGCAGCATCCCCACCCTGGTGCTGTTCAAGGGCGGCCGCGAGGTGGCGCGCCAGTCCGGCGCGATGCAGGCCGCGGGCATCGTGCAGTGGGTGCGTGCGCAGGGCGTGTAGGTGCAGCGTCATGGCGCGTGGCCCGGGAACGACGGGTGTCCCTCGCCGGGGCGCGGGTAACATGTGCGTTCGGCATCCTTCCATCGCCGCACTGACCACTACCCGAGCCACGCACCGCCCATGACTCCCCACGCACCACCGATCGAAAAAGGCAGCCCCGTCACCGGCCCGTCGCTGCTCGAAGACGTGAGCCTGCCGGCCGCGGTGGTCTTCGACTCGGCGCTGGCCGCCAACATCGCGTGGATGCAGCGCTACGCCGACCGGCACGGCGCGCAATTCGCGCCGCACGGCAAGACCACGATGACGCCCGCGCTGTTCCGCCGCCAGCTCGACGCCGGCGCGTGGGGCATCACGCTGGCCACCGCGGTGCAGTGCGCCGTGGCGTTCGAGCATGGCGTCACCCGGCTGCTGATGGCGAACCAGCTCGTCGGCGCGCCGAACATGGCGATCGTCGCCGGCCTGATCGAGCGCGGCGCGGAGTACTGCTGCGTGGTCGACAGCGTGGCCAATGTCGAGGCGCTGAACCGCTTCTTCGCGGCGCGCAGCCTGACCCTGCCGGTGCTGATCGAACTCGGCGTGCCCGGCGGCCGCTGCGGCGTGCGCGACGAAGCCGGGCTCGCCGCGCTGGTCGCCGCCATCGCGGCCGCGCCGGCGCTCGCGCTCCACGGCATCGAAGGCTACGAGGGATTGATCGGCGGCGAGCACGCGGCCGACGCCGTGCGCAGCTACGCCCGACGGCTCGTCGCCACCTTGCGCGGGCTGATGGATGCGGGCGCTTTCGCCGGGCGCAAGCCGATCGTCACGGCGGCGGGTTCGCAATGGTTCGACCTGATCGCCGAAGCGTTCGACCAGGCGGACCTGCGCGCGCACTGCACGCCGGTGCTGCGGCCCGGCTGCTACGTCGTCCACGACCATCGCCTGTACCGCGACGCGATGGCCGCGGTGAAGGCACGCCACGCCGATCTCGAAGGCGAACTCCAACCCGCGCTGGCCGTGTTCGCGCACGTGCAGTCGCTGCCCGAACCCGGACTCGCCATCGTCGCGCTGGGCAAGCGCGACATCTCCTGCGACCCCGACCTGCCGATCCCGCTGCAACGGCACCGCCCCGGCGAACCCGCGCAGCCGCTGCGGCACTCCACCGTGCGCAAGGTGATGGACCAGCACACGATGCTGGCGATCCCCGACGACGCCGAGCTGCGCGTCGGCGACGTCGTGTCGTTCGGCGCCTCCCACCCGTGTCTCACGTTCGACAAATGGCGGCAGGTGCTGCGCGTCGACGACACGCTGCGGGTGCTGGAAGCGATGCCCACGTACTTCTAGGCAGCTGATCTTCTCCCCTCCCCCGTCGGGGGAGGGGCCGGGGGAGAGGGCGCGAACTCGTCGCAACGCCTCGCTCCGCCCGAGCCCTCGCCCGGCTGGATTCGCGCCATCCATGGCGCTCACCGGCTACGCCGTTCCGCAGGCGCATCGGGGCCTGCAGGTCGGCACCCTCTTCCGGAGAAAGGGCATCTCTTTTCTCTCGCAAGCGACAAAGCGGTTCCGGTCGCCTGCCGGCGCCCGAGCCACCTTTCTTTGCTGGCCCAAAGAAAGGTGGCCCAAAGAAATGGCCTGTTCAATCCGCCGACCCTACAAGCCCGCTGTGTCGAGGGGATTGGACCAACGCTCGCCGACACGTCCCCCACAGCGGCCACCCCGCGTCGTATCTGGAAACTGAGGGGGCCGAATCTCGCGGCGTGTCGCTCTGCTTTGCTCTGGCCGTTGCTTCTGCGCGCAGGAGCGTGCTGCTTTTCCCGGGGCCCCTCGGCGGCGGTGAGGCGGGGACGACAAGGCCGCGCAGCGGGCGTTGCCATGGATGGCAACGCCTTTTCGCGCGGGCAGGAGCCCGCTCGAAAAGCCCGGCCTCGCCTCACGCACTCGCAGGGCAGGATGCCCGGAGAGCGTCGCCGCGGGGTGTCGTTTCTCTTTGGTGACTTTCTCTTTGGACAAGCAAAGAGAAAGTCACTCGGGCCGCGGCAGCGGCTCGAAACCGCTTTGAATCTGGCGAAAACGGAAAGCAAAGTTTGCGCGAATCCAAGTCACCCGGCTTCAGTTGTCAAAAGCGAGAGCCTACGTTGCCGCCACCCCGCCTGTTCACTACGGCGAACTAAGCGGCAGCAACCACGGATGATCGGGCCGCGAACGGCCGTCCAGACGATTGACCTTGCCGGGGCATCCTTCGCCTTCGCTGACGACGCTCAAGCGCTCGTCGCGCGATTGCAGGCCGGTGCGGTAGCAACTGCCCAGCGAGTCGGTGAACGTCGCCTGCTCGCTGCCCGCCTCGGCGTGGGCGAAGTCGCTGCGGTCGAGCGGATCGGGGATGGTCTTGCCGTCGGCGTGGTCGCGGGTGGCGAGGTGCTCGTCGAGCACGGCGCGATACGGCTTGCCCTGCGCGCCGCTGTGCGCCGCCTCGATGCGATGGCCTTGGCGCATCGCCACCTCGGCGGTGAAATCCTGCCCGGTGCCGTGCATGGTCTTGCGCGAGGCGAGATACAGCGGATCGCGCTGCTGCACGGTGTAGCCGTCCAGACGCTTGCCGTCCAGCGTGCGTTCGACCGCGAGCGACATCGTTCCCAACTGGTCGATGGTCTCGTCGTAGCGTCGGTCGTCCGGGCGCGCGAAGGTCTGGTGGTTGCGGAAGCCGACGGTGTAATGCACGGTCGTGGCGATCACGCCGCGCGGCGTGCGCAGCCGGCCCGCGACCTCGCCTTCCTGCGCCATGTCGGTGTCGATGGTGCCCACGATGCGGCCCGCGGCATCGGCGTGCAGGGTGTCGCGCACGACAAGCCCTGCGGGTTGCTGCGCGGCGAGCGTGTTGCGGGTGACTTCGCCGCTCAGCTCGTTGGCGTGCGGATCGAGATGGACCAGCAGGTTCGCCGCCACGTTGAAGAAGTGGTCGGCGCCCGGCACGCGCACGGCCACGGTGTGCGGCTTGCCGTCGTCGAACAGGCCGGCGAACGGGGTCAGGTCCACCCGCGCGGGAATGAAGTTCGTGGTCTGGATCGCCGGCGTGGGCAGCCACAGGTGCGGCGCCACGCCGCCGGTGAAGATCCACGGATAGACCGGCGCCAGCCCGGCCGGCTGGCCGTCCACCCGCACCTCCACGCCGCGGTAGCTGCCGCCGTCGCAGGCCTCGAACGACTCCAGCGAGTAGTCGCGCGTCCGCTCCAGGTACGCCTTGTCCACGCAGGTGTACCAGCGCTCGTCGTGCGCCTGGCTCTGTGCGATCACGTCGAGCCAGGCGCGCTCCACGTTGCGCGGGAAGGTGATGGTGCGTGACAGCTCCTGCGCGCCGTCCTGCAACGGCGTCTGCTCGCCGCGCGGGTCGCTGCTCAGCGCATAGACGCGATCCGCCGCGGCCGCCGCCGGCTGCGCCGCGCTCGCCGGATAGAACAACAGCCGCGCATCCACGTAGATCGGCTGGTCGGTGGTGGGGCTGACCCAGTTGTTGAGGATCAGCTGCCCCGGCTGCGCGCTGCGGAACAGCGCGGCGTAATCGCCGAGCTCGCGCTCCACGTGCCAGTGCTGGGCCACGCCCGGCTCGGGCTCGATGGTGGTGCCGAAATACAGGTTCACGCCGCCCAGCCACAACGCCACGGTGCGGTCGAACTGGCGCCCGGCCGGCACGGAGAAATCCATCGCCAGCACCACCTTGCTCCAGCCTCCCGTGCAGCCCTTGGGCGGAGCGAACTCGAAGCGATGCGGGCGCGCCGCCATCGAGGAGCCGTCGCCCTGGTCGTCGAACGCCTCGTGCGAAAACAGCGTCACTGCGCAGGGCTTCACCGCCGGCCGCGACACCGGCGGCTCGGCCGTGGCCGCCACGCGCGAGCCCAGCTCGAACCGCGTCGCGGTGGCGGCATGCAGGCCCGCCACCGAAGCCGCGCACGCCGCCAGCAAGGCGAGCCACCGCCGCGCACCATCGTTCTTCACCTTCGCCACTGCCCTGCTCCCCGTTCGCGCCTGTCTGCGCATGCGGCCATCGTGGCATGGCCTGCGGTTTGAACGGGTCAAACGACGCGCTCCGGCGGGCGATCAGCCCATTCCGGAACCGTACCCCGGTCGGTCTCCAGCATGCACTCAGCGCGATTGCGGCCGGCGTGCTTGGCGGCATACAGCGCTGCATCGGCGCGCGACAGTAGGCTGTCGATGTTGTCGCCCGGATAGGCCACGGTGACGCCGCAGCTGATCGTGACGCCATTCGCGTCGAAAACGGGCTCTGCCGCAACATCCCGGCACAACGCATTCGCCATGCGCAACGCCTCTGCCGGACTGATATCCCGCACCAGAGCCACGAATTCATCGCCACCCCATCGACCGAGATCGTCCGTATCGCGGAACAGCCGCAGTGCGGGCGTCGCCAGCGCCATGAGCACTTCGTCGCCGGCCGCATGCCCGAACCGGTCGTTGACCGTCTTGAAGTGGTCGATGTCGAAAAGCATCAGCGCGAACCCGCTGCCTTGGCCCTCGAAACTCGCCAGTTCGGCGTCAATCGCCGCGGCCATGCAACGGCGATTGGGCAGCCCGGTGAGCTCGTCCGTGTTGGAAAGGGACGCCAACTGGTCGACGGCATGCTGGGCAAGCTGCAGTCGGTGCTGATAACCGGAAAAAAAGTACAGTGCAGCGATCAGCGCAGCGGACACCACATACAACTGCAACGTGAAACTGGCGTAGGGTGCGTCGATGTCGTGCACCAAGTAAGGCAAGCTGATGCAGACGAACAGCGCCATGATTCCCAGCGAAATCGCCAGACTGGCCCGGTGACCCGCCAGTGTGAAGGCGAACACGTACACCACCAGTATCCACAGATACAACGGCTGCAAGTCGATGTCGGCGCCGTATTTTGGCGAATACATGCGCAAGGCCATGCACACCGCGCAAACCACGACCGCATACAGCAGGCAGCACACCCCGGTCGCGCGCAGCGGCAGCAACCGGATCCACGTCACGATGAACAGAACCGGCAGGACGAATGAACTCGTGCCCATAACACCGCGCAGAACCGGGGACAGCAAACCACGCGAACCCATGATGCTCCACGCAAGGACCGTGCTGAGCGCGCCCAGAGCGATCATCGCCAACAACAGCCGTTGCCTGAACTTTTCAGACGGCGGAAGCATCCGAGTCGGGCGGCTCATGCGCCCATGTCCGGATCAAGCACCCGCACAGCCGTACCAGCCACAGACCTGCAGTCGGATAACAGCCCGGTGTTTGTAGACGCATGCAGCATCAGCCATTACTCCCGAAACGCCATCATCGCGGAAACCACGTTCGGCGGGATTTGCTCTACCCGAACGGCCGCTCGATCGACGGGCTCTGCGGCGTGAACCAGCGCGCGCCGTCCGCGCCCACGTGCATGTCGTCTTCCAGCCGCACGCCGAACTCGCCGGGGATGTAGATGCCGGGCTCGTCGCTGAAGCACATGCCGGCTTCGATCTTCCGCGCGTTGCCCTCGACCAGGTAGTACCACTCGTGCATGTCCATGCCGATGCCGTGGCCGAGGCGGTGCGAGAAATACTTGTAGCCGGGGCCGTAGCCGGCATCCACGATCACCTTGCGCGCGGCGGCATCGACGGATTCCATCGTGGCGCCCGGATGCGCGGCGGCGAGCGCGGCGCGTTGCGCCTTCGCCACGATGTCGAACACCCGCTTCATCTTGTCGCTGGCTTTGCCAAGCGTGAAGGTGCGGGTGATGTCGCTCTGGTAGCCCTCCACGGTGCAGCCGTCGTCCAGCATCACCGGCGTGCCTTCGCGGATCACCTGCGGTTCGCGCGAGCCGTGCGGCTGCGCGGTGTACTTGCCCACGTTGATGCTGGCGTCGCCGCGCAGACCCATGCGCGCGTAGCCGGCTTCCACCCACGCCGCGATGTGCCGCTGGGTCATGCCCGGTTCCAGTCCCTGCCAGATCGCCTTGTACAGCGCGAGCGTGGCGTCGTTCGCCACCTGCATCAACGCGAGCTCCGCGGGGCTCTTGATCGCGCGGCAGCCGGCGGTGACCGGGGTGGCCGGCGCCAGCTTCGCCTGCGGCATGGCCTCGGCGATGCCGGTGGCGCGGAAGAACGGCACCTTCTCCTCGATGCCCAGCGTGCCGGTGGCGGCGCCCCGCTCGCGCATCGCCTGCGCGATCAGCGCGTAGGGGCTCTGGTTCTCCTGCCAGGTGCGCACGTCGTGGCCGAAGCGGATCTGCTCCAGCGCGCGGCTGCGCTCGAACGCGGGCACCACGTACACCGGCTCGCCCGTGCGCGGCAGCAGCATGCCCATCAGCCGCTCGCTGGTCCACCAGCGCATGCCGGTGTAGTAGTCCAGCGTGGTGCCGCCGTCGAGGTAGATCGCGTCGAGGCCGTGCCGGCCCATCAAGGCCTGCGCCCGCGCCAGGCGCGCGCGACGTTCGTCGTCCGCGATCGGCACGATCCGCGACTGCACCGGCTGCAGCGCGAGGATCGAGGCCGGCAGCTTGATGCCGGCCGCCTCCGCGGCTGTCGCCGTACCACCCAGCATCGTCGCCGCGCCCAGCGCCGTGGCTTGCAGGAAACGGCGGCGGCCGGAGTGCATCGCGTCAGGCGGGTTCATCGGGTTCTCCCATCAGGCAACCGCGCCATTGCGCCACGCCGCAGCGCGTCGTGCCACTGGCAAAAGGCATGGGCGTGCTGCCGTCATTCCATGCGCATGCTGCCGCGGTCCAGGTAGCGCTGGTGCCAGCCCAGCGCCTCGCCCAGCAGGTGCGGCGTGTGCTTGCCGTGGCTGTTGGCGCAGGCGCGCTCGAAGTAGTCGGCGAGCTGCGCGCGGTAATCCGGGTGCGCGCAGTGGGCGATGATGGCGCGGGCGCGCTGCTTGGGCGAGAGCCCGCGCAGGTCGGCCAGGCCCTGTTCGGTGACGATCACCGCCACGTCGTGCTCGGTGTGGTCCACGTGGCTGACCATCGGCACGATCGCGGAGATCGCGCCGCCCTTGGCGATGCTGGGCGTGACGAAGCAGGAGAGGAAGCCGTTGCGCGCGAAGTCGCCCGAGCCGCCGATGCCGTTGATGATGCTGCTGCCGGCCACGTGGGTGGAGTTGACGTTGCCGTAGATGTCGGCCTCCACCATGCCGTTCATCGCGATGCAGCCCAGCCGCCGCACCAGCTCGCCGTGGTTGGACATCTCCTGCGGGCGCAGCACGATGCGCTGGCGGTACAGCGCGATGTTGCGCACGAACTCCGCCACGCCCTCGGGGCTGAGCGAGAACGAGGTGGCCGAGGCGGTTTCGATGGTGCCGTCGCGGATCAGGTCCAGCATGCCGTCCTGGATCACCTCGGTGAACGCGGACAGCCCGCGGAAGCCGCCGTCGCGCAGGCCCAGCAGCACCGCGTTGGCGATATTGCCCACGCCGGACTGCAGCGGCAGCAACCGCTCGGAGAGCCGCCCCGCCTCGATCTCGTGGCGGAAGAACTCCACCAGGTGCGCGGCGATGCGCGTGGAGGTTTCGTCCGGCGGCGTGAAACGGCCGATGCGGTCGGGCGCATCGGTTTCCACCACCGCCACCACCTTGGCCGGGTCCACCCGCAGGTAGGGCTCGCCGATGCGGTCGCCGGGCTTCAGCAGCGGGATCGGCTTGCGGTGCGGCGGCAGCGCGGTGCCGTAGTAGATGTCGTGCATGCCGTCCAGCCCCAGCGGCTGGCGATGGTTCACCTCCACGATCACCCGCTCGGCCAGGTCCAGCCAGGTCTTGTTGTTGCCCACCGAGGTGGACGGCAGCAGCCGCCCGTCCGGCAGGATCGCCGTGGCCTCGACCACGGCCACGTCGATCTTGCCGAGAAAGCCGAACCAGGCGTACTGCGCCACCTGGCCCAGATGGATATCCATGTACTCGATCTCGCCGCGGTTGATGCGCGCGCGCAGCTCGGGGTCGGACTGGTACGGCAGGCGGAACTCGATGCCGCCCGCCCGCGCCAGCGCACCATCCAGCTCCGGCGCGGTGGAGGCGCCGGTGAGCACCTTGAGCGCAAACGCCTCGCCGCGCGCATGCGCCTGCGTGATGTGCGCCGCCAGCGCCTGCGGCACCGCCTTGGGGTAGCCCGCGCCGGTGAAACCGCTCATGCCCACGGTCATGCCGGGGCGGATCAGCGCCGCAGCCTCCTCGGCGCCCATGCGCCTGGCCGCCAGGCCGGCATGCGCAATGCGGTCGTTCATGCGTGTCTCCAAAAACAGGGGATGCGGGGAAACCCCACTCGCCCAAGTGTGGTTCCGGTGCGGCCAGACCGCCAGTCAGACCTTGGGATGAGGCCTAGAGCCTGTTCACGATCTCCACATGGCTCGCGCCGAGAGCTGTTTGCGCGCAGGCCAAGGAAGAGGGAGGGAGTGGACGTCCGTCCACGACCGAGCGATGACGCCGGCATGGGGGCAAACAGACCCGGCCCTTCGGGTTGCCTTGCCGTGGCCGCCATGCGGCAGCGCGCGGCTTGACCCCCGCTTTCGCGGGGGCAGGCTCTGCCGGCCAGGCAGGCGCTGCGCCACGCGCCACCACCTGACGGCCACGGCAAGGCAACGCGAGCCATGTGGAGATCGCGAACAGGCTCTTACGTCGGCAACTGCAGCTGCTCGGAGGCAATCACCGTGCAACCGGTCGTCGCGGTCAGCGCCGCGCGCAGCAGCGCGTGCGCGATGCGCGCGGCCGGCACCACCCGGTAGCGCCGCGGCAGGCACGGCGCCAGCGCCTGCAGCACGCGCATGCCCGCCTGTTCCAGCGGCCGCCGCCGTTCACGCTCGCCGCCGATCAGCGAAGGCCGCACCAGGGTCAGCGAGGGGAAGCCCAGCGCCTGCACGGCCTGCTCCGCCTCGCCCTTGCAGCGCAGGTAGAAATTGCGCGAGGCCGCATCGGCGCCCAGCGACGAGGCGAGCGCGAACGCCCGCGCGCCACCGGCGCGCGCCAGCCGCGCGAACGCCAGCACGTAATCCACGTCCACCCGCCGGAACGCCGCCTGCGAACCGGCGTCGCGCAGCGTGGTGCCCAGCGTGCAGATCGCGGCCTCGGCCCGCCACCACTCGGCCTCGGCCGGCAGCCGTTCGAAATCGACCACCGGATTCAGCAGCCGGGGATGCGCCGGCAGCGGCCGCCGCGTAAGCGCCACCACCTCGTGCAGGGAATCGAGCTGCAAGGCCATCCGCAACACTTCCCGCCCCACCAGGCCGGTGGCACCGCACAACAACAATCGGCACATGCACGCCTCCTGCGGAATCAGGGCTTGGCCGGCGACGGCCTGGGGAAACACGAGCGCCGCCACGGACAAGCCCGCCCACCGGCGCAAGCACCGGCGCGCGGCGGGCACGTGGCGAACTACCGGCAGCCGGAACCACCAAGGCGAATCGCGGCCGACGGTAACGCGCCGGCGGCGCAGCGGCCAGCGCCACGGTGTCGCAGCCCCGGCATCCATGATCTCCCGTCTGACGCGCCACCCAGCCAAGGGCGAACCGCGACGGGAGCGAGCTGCGAAAACCGCAACGCTTGCGCTCGCCATTGCCCGGCAAGCAGCAACGGTTTCAACCGCGCGGGCAGACCATTCACCGCCGGCGGCCGGATACGGCCCGCTGCTCCCTCACTTGAGAAAGCACGCCCCGGCCCAGATCGTCTCAAGCGGACGATTCCCTTCGGCAGGCGGCGATGTTCGACAAGATCAGGAACTGGCGCATACGGCGCCTGGTGGCAAGGCATCCCATCGCCGAACCGCTCTGGCGCGACGCGCTGCGGCGCTGCGCCCCCGCGCGCCGGCTGGGCGCCACCGACCAGGCCGCGCTGCGCGTGCTGGTGACGCTGTTCCTTGAGCGCAAGTCGCTGGAGCCGACCAAGGGGCTGGAACTGGACGATGCCGACCGCGTGCTGCTCGCCACCCATGCCTGCGTGCCCATCCTGAAACTGGGACTGGACTGGTACGACGGCTGGCACAGCCTCATCGTGTACCCGGACGCCTTCGTCCCGCGCCGCACGCACACCGATGCCGCCGGCGTGGAGTACGAGACGCGCAACGCGATGGCCGGCGAGGCCTGGGAGCGCGGGCCGGTGATCCTGTCGTGGACCGACGTGCTGCATGCCGGGCGCGAGCCCGGGCACAACGTGGTCATCCACGAGATGGCACAC
>OFTX01000124.1_pt1 | contig 47468 bp, 33 predicted proteins | sample 1775051 | NCBI WGS metagenome assembly OFTX01 (sample SAMN08195772, study PRJEB24354) | sludge metagenome | isolation source: sludge from phenol fed wastewater aerobic bioreactor A | place: India: Nagpur | collected 2016-09-15 | reverse complement strand
ATCGACCGCGTCCGCGGCACGAAGCTGCGGGTGGCGGCGGGGGCGGCGGGGTCGCCGGCCAGGGCGCGCACGATGTCGGCCGCCGAAAGCTCGGCCGCCGAGGCGGCGCCGAGCCCCACGAACATTCCCATCACGGCGAACGCCGAGAGAACTGGTCTCACGTCTACCTCCTCATGAGCGTCGAAAAGAGCAGATACCCGCCGGCGGCGCCGGGATGGGCGCGGAGCACCTCGCGGAGGCGATCGGCGAAATCGTCGGCCGGCATCGACCTCGGCTCGAGCAGCGCGCCGGCATCGCCGGGGATGCGCAGGGCGACCAGCATCTCGGGGCCGACCGGCTCCTTGACGTAATAGTCGCCCGCGCCCGGCCGACCGTCGCCGAAGCGCCGCGTCACCGGCCCGCCCGATCCGGCGATCGCCTCGCCGTAGAGACCGACCACGGTTCCCTCCGCCGAGACGAAGCCGACGTAGAGCGTCTCGCCGCGAAAGGCCCCGCGCACCTCGAAGATCAGGGACTCGTCGACCTCGAGCTCGGTGCGCCCGTCGAGCATCGTCACCGAGACCTCGCGCGGCAGCGGCGCGATCAGGTCGACGATCGCGCATTGATCCTTCGGCCGCGTGGCGGCGCAGCCGGCGCTCGTCGCGCCGGCGTTGGTACTCGCCGACGCGATCGCGGCGAGGAGCATCAGCGCCGCGACGATCCCGGCGCCGACGCGGCCGAGGCCCGAAGGCAGAGCCGCCCGCGCCCGTCGCCGGGCCGGCGGGACGGTCGTGCCGATCTCGTCATCTCTTCGCGGGGCGCGGCCGACTGCCATGGTCGAAACTGTTTCGAAACGAGTGATGAAGACAATCTGAGTTTGTATGTTTTATATCGATACCATCTCACGCTGCAAGACGATCGATCCATCTACGATCGTCTCGTGCGACGATTGATCGCCCTGGTTTCATCTTCGACCGCCCGCGACACGGCGCCGGGGCGGCGGGCGCCGACCGCCGGCCGGCGTCGGCGCCCTCGCCCCGGCAGATCTCACCGCACCACGAGCAGGCGGAACCCGATGTTGTCGAACCGCTCCGAGGGCCGCAGGCACTGGACATAGGTGCGGTTGTCCTCGGATCCGACGCGGCCGACGACGAGCACGCCCTCGCCGTTGTTGCAGAGCTCGCGGGTCCATTCGCGGTAGGGATCGGAGACGCCGTTCGGCAGTTCCGGGATCCGTTCCTGAACCCCCTTGGCGATGGCGGCGATCACCTGATCCAGGGTCGGCAGGATGTAGGTGCGGCCGTCGCGCTCCTTGAGCCAGGCGATGAACCCTTCCGCGTCGAGCTTGGAGACGTCGACGACCGGATCGGAGGGCTGCGCCGGGTTCTCGAGCCGGGCGCGCAGATGCTCGAAGGTCGGCGGGTGGCGGTCGCGCACATAGGCCTGATAGTCGCCCGCCGTCACCTGTTGCAGCATCACGCAGAACGGCGTGCCGATGGCGACGAAGGCGTTCGATCGCGGCGTCCGGGTGACCCGTTGCGCGTCCTCGGCGACGCGGCCGGCGAGCGACATGGTTCCCGCCGGATAGGTCCCGGCGCGGACCAGGCGCGAGCCGTGCTGGCCATGGGGATCGGGACAGGCGAGGATCGACTTGTCGTCGATCTCCTTGCGGATGACGTCGATCAGGCGGCGCGCCTCGACGTAGCCGGCGCGGGCGCCGGCCCAATCGCGGCCGTCATAGGCCTTGGCGCCGGTCTCGAAGGCGGCTTCCAGCGCGGCATAGGCGTTGCTCGCCTCGCCGCCGGCCTTGACGACCGCGTCGCGGCGTTCCGACTGTTCGGCGCGCAGGGCGTCGACCTCCGTCTTGACGGCGCCGAGCGAGGCGACCGCCGTTCCGAGCCGGGTCAGCACCGTCTCGTAGGCGGCGCGGGTCTCGTCGGCGGCGAGCGTCGCCGGGTCCATCGGCCGCGCCAGCAGGGCCTCGGCCTCCTCGAGACGGGCATCGTCGAGGCCCGACAGCGACTTCGACGTCTCCACCAGCCGGGCGAGTTCCGCCTTGGCGGCGGCGACCCGCGCGGCATTGTCGCGAGCCCGGGCGATCGCCGCCGTGAAGGCGCCGGCCGCCGCCTCGTAGGCCTCGGCGGCGGCGGGATGGCGGTTCGCCGCCAGGGCGGCGTCGCCCGCCTCGAGCGACTTCATGGCGCCGCCGAAGGCGGGAACGGCGACGGCGGGTACCGCCTCCGCCGTCTTGCGGGCCTCGCCGGCGGCGCGACGCGCGGCTTCCGCGCGGGCGCGGGCGCGCTCGATCTCGGCGCGGACCTCGCCGTAGAGCTTTCCGGCCTCGGCGAGATCGGCGCGCGCGGCCGCGAAGCGGCGTTCCTCGATCGCCGCCGCCGCCGACTTGGCGCGTTCGTCCGCCGTCTTCGCCGAGGCGAGATCGAGGATCCAGTCGCCGACCCGATCGAGCAGATCCTTGCGGGTCTGCGCCACGGCGGCGGCGGCTTCGCGCACCCGTTCGGCGTCGGCGCGGGCGCGCTCGAGCATCGCCGCGACCTTCGGGGTCGCCGCCGCCAGCCGGCCCGTCACCTCGTCGAGGCGGCCGGCCTCGAAGAGCTGTTCGAGCGCGGTCCGCGTCTTGCGCGCCTCGGCGAGTTCGCCGTCGTCGGCGGGGAGATCGCGGCCGGCCTCCTCGACCCGCCCGGCGAAGGCGGCGAGCCGCGTCCGCGTCGCCTCGCGCAGATCGGCCAGGGCCTTGGCGGCGGCCTGATAGCGGCCGATCAGATCGCGATGCTCGGCGGTCCGGGCCGAGAGGGGACGTCCGTCCTGCCCATCCTGTCCGGCGAGACCGTCGGCGATCCGTTCCAGTTTCGCGATCTCGATCCGGATCGGGTTCTCCGCCGCCAGGGCCTGCGCCGCCGGCCCCAGCGTCTTGCGCGCGTCGGCCAGTTCGGCGGCGGCGGCGGCGAGATCGCGACGGCTGCCGGGCAGGCGCGTCGCGATCGCCTCGATCGCCCGGCGCTCCTCGTCGAGCGCCGCCTCGGCGGCATCGAGACGGCCCTCGTGCAGCGCCGCGGCGACCGCTTCGCCGGCCTTGGTGACGGTGGCGAAGTCGGGCTCCTTCTCGGCGCCGCCACGGCGCAGTTCGCCGACCCGCGCGGCGAGATCGGCAACGGCGCCGTTCACCCGGGCCGCGAGCGCGGCGAGGCCCTCGGCGATCGAACGATAGTCGGCGGCGGCGGCGGTCAGAGCGGTCTGGGCGTCGCTCCAGCGCCGTTCGTCGAAGGCCGCCTCGGCCGCCTTCGCCCGCTCCTCGACCCGGCGCAGACGCCGCGCGAGCGCATGATCGGGCGCGAGCCGGTCGATCGCGGCGCCGTCGAGCGCGGCGCGCGCCGTCTCGAACTCCTTGCGCGCCGCCGTCGCCGCCTGCATCGCCTCGCCGCCGGTGCCGGCGATCTCCTGCAGGCGCGCCAGGGCCTGTTCGGCGAGGGCGATGGCGCGATCGTAGCGCTTCTCGGTCGCGGCCTTCTCGGCGAGCGCGCGCATCTGCGCCGCCTCGTGCAGGCTCGGCGCCCCTCGGGGCACCCGCGCGGCGGCGGCGACCTCGGCCTCCTCGCAGGCCGTGGCGAGCCCGCCGTAGCGCCGGATCTGCGCTTCGATCTCCTCGGCCTTGGCGACGGCGAGGCGCTTCAGCTCCTCGAGCGGCGCACCGGCGAGATCGAGCGACCCCGCCTCGATCAGCTGACCGATCCGGGCCGTCCGCCGGCGGAAGTCGTCGACCCAGGGCGCATCGGCGACCGAGGCCTCCTCGACGAGGCGGACGCGTTCGGCGACGTCGCGCCGTTCGCTCGCCACCCCCTCGGCCAAGGCGCGGAGCCGCGTCGACAGGGCCTCGAGCCGGGTGGCGGCCTCGCCGTGACGGCCGGCCGCGTCGGTCCAACGCATCTCGCCCCGGTCGGTCTCGGCGCGCGCGATCACGGTAGCGATGTCGGCGAACTCGCGCCGCGCCTCGCCGTCCCGATCGAGGGCCTCGATGCCGGCGCCGATCAGCGCGGCGCGGGCGGTCTCGACCCGCCCGCGCGCCGCGTCCGCCGCCGTCTTTTCCGCGAGCGCGGCGGCCGTCGCCTTGCGCAGGCCCGGCAGGACCTCGGCGCCGCGCGCGACGACCGCGTCGATGCGTCCCTCGCCGAGGGACTTGTGGACGTCTTCCAACAGGGTGGCGGCGGCGACCGTCGCCTCGGCGTTCGCCGGCAACAGACGCGTGATCTCGGCGGCGATGTCGCCGGCCTCCTTCTCGACGGCGCTCGCCTCGCGCCGGACCTCGCCGAACCGGGTCGCGGCGAGGTCGACCGCCGCCTTGGAGGCGGCGATCTTGGCGCCGGCGCGGCCGACGTCGACGAAGCTCGCCTTCATCTCCGCGTCGGCCTCGGCGAAGGCCCGTCCGGCGGCGGTGAAGGCGACGCGCGCCGGGTTCCCGTCGTTCAGCCGCTCGATGCCGTCCTCGGCGAGGCCGCGCGACAGGCCGACCACCTCCTTCTGCCGCTCGCGAAGCTCGGCGATGCGCGCGGGATCGGGCGACGACGTCCACAGGAAGGCGACGAGCCCGACGCTGGCGAGAGCCGAGACGACACCGGCGATCAGGAGCTTCCGATCGAGGCCCGTCCCCTTCTTTCCCTCGTCGACGATCACCTTGTCCTGCCCCACGACGACCTGCCCCGGGAACGGTCCGTCCTTCACGCGCTCGTCACGCTTCGCGACCGCCGCCTCGAGCGCGGCGACGGCAACGTGGGCATTGCGCGGACGCGACGCCTCGTCGAATTCGAGGCAGCCGCGAAGAAACGCGACGATCTCCGGCGAGACGCGGGTGTCGGCCTTGCCCGGGTCGATGAAGTTCTTGTGATCGTTGTGGGCGATGCTCCAGCGATTGGCGCGCGTCGCCTCCGGCTCGTCGAGGATCGACCCGAACTGCCGCGCATAGAGGGCGCGGCCGAGGATCATCCGGTAGAAGACCATGCCGACGACATAGACGTCGTCGGCCGCCGACCAGAGGCTCTTCTTGTTGGACGAGGGGGCATTGAACTGCGGATCGAAGCCGAGGTTCACCGGCGCGGTCGGATCGTGGATCTTGTAGAGGCCGCCGAGCCGCAGGAGATCGCCGGTGCCGCTCGGCGAGACGCGGACCTGATCGAGGTCGAGCGAGCCATAGACGAGGCCGGCCTCGTGGATCGGCTCGAGCGCCTTGAACAGGCGCCGGATCAAGGCGATCGCCGTATCCTCGGAGAGATCCTCGGTCTCGAGAAGACGCGAGAGCGGCTCGCCGTCGCGGGTCTCGACGATGTAGAGCGTGTCGTCGACGCCGTCGGGGGGCACGATCTCGATCGTCTGGTGGAGGCCGCTGTCCTTGTTGAGGTTCGCCTTGCGGATGTTCGCCAGGATCCGCTCGACGAGGCCGGGCTGGCGGCGGAGCTTCGGCTTGCCCTCGTAGACGAGATAGCGCCCGCTGCCCGTCCCCACGACTTCGTGGATGTGGAAGTTGTCGTCGGAGCGAACCACCGAATCCTCGGGAAACCGCACGCGGAGATCGCGCCGGAGATGGGGCGGCGGCACACCGATCGGGTTCGGCGCCGGGGCGTCTTCGCTGGTGGGATGGTCGGCGCTCATGGCGGATCTCCGGAAACGACGGCTATGGGGTTCGGGCGGCGAGGCGGGCGGCCGCCAATCGATGAACGGGGCAGCGCATGTCGGGGACGAGCGCGCGCACGGTCTGGAACGATCGTCCCGCCTCGCCCTTGTCGCCCCGCTTCTCGGCGCGCATCCCCGCGAGCAGGTGACGGCGCAGGGCCGCCTGGAGCCCGGCGACCTCGGCGGGATCGCGCGGGGTGGCGCGCGCCAGTTTCCAATAGGCGCTGACGAAGTCGCCGTCGGCCGGCACCGGGCCGAGGGCCGGCGCGGCGGCGCGGTCGAGGCAGGCGGGGAGCTCGGCCAGGGCGGCGCCGATCGTGGCGGGGTCGGCGACCGTGAAGTCGATCTCGGCCGGCTTCCTGAGGACCAGGAGCGTCACCAGGACGGCGACCGTGAACGCGCTCACGGCGCCGACGGCCAAGACGATGCCGAGATCGCTGCGCCTCTCGGCGGCGGGCGTCTTCGGGCGCAGACGCGATCGCCGCCGCTCCGCCGCCTCGACCTCGGGGTCGACGAAGGTGAGCGCGAGCACACCGTCGAGATCGATCCGATCGCGGCTGGCGAGCGTGCGGTCGCGCACCACCACGGCGTCGCCGACCGTGACCCGGTTGAGGCCGCGCACCACCAGGACCCAATCCGTGTCGCGCCGCTCGAGCACCACGTGTTCGGGGGCGATGCCACGGGCCTGGACGCGCAGATCCGCGTCCTCCGCCGAGCCGAGAAGAAAACGCGAGCCTCGGATCTTCGATCTTCGCGGCTTTCCGGCGACTTCATAGTCGAGGTAAGGAAGACGCTCGGCGAACAGAGACATGGCGCCCCTCCCCTCAGTTGAACGTGAACATCTTGCCGAGGCTGCCGGAGAGGATCATCATGAAGGCGCCCATGAACATGATCACCATCGGGATGGTCGACTTCGACTTCAGAGATTCCGCGGCGCGCTCGGCGGCCTCGGAGCGGCGCGCGCGCTGATCGCCGGCGAGTTCGCGCAACATCTCGGTGCTGCGGGCGCCCATCTCCTCGGCAGCGACGATCGAGAGCATCGTGGAGCGGACGAGATGCGAGGGGGCACGGTCGGCGAAGTCGCGCAGAGCGCCGGGCAGACCGCCCTTGCCGGCCTCGGCGGTCAGCACGTCGCCCATCGAGCGCCCGACCTCGGTGCCGGGCGCGGAGGCGACGTAGAGCGTCAGCGAATGGCGCAGCGTCGCGCCGGCCTCCTTCACCATCACCAGAAAGTCGAGGAAATAGGGGAACTCGCGGTCGAGCCGGCGACGGCGCCCCTCGTGCGCGGATCGCACCGAGAGGACGACATAGGCGATCAGGCCGGCCGGATAGAGCGCCGTCAGGAACAGAGCCGTGCCGGCCGGCAGCCACAGAAAGGTCAGGGCCGCCAGCGGCACCGAGACGAGCGGCGCCACGATCCCCAGAGCCACGATCCGGGCGGCGTCGCGTCGGCCGAAGGGCTGCCCGGCCTCGACGAGGAAACGGTCGAGACGCGCGCAGGCATCGCCGGCGTGACGGCGGATCGCCGGCGCCAGGGCGAGCGTCGCCGCCTCGACCCCCGGCACCTTGAACAGCACCATCTCCTCGGGCGCATGCAGCGACCTCGTGAGGGCGTCGAGGTCGATCGACATCACCGCCCAGCCCGCCGCCACGACGGTCGCCGCCGCCAGAAGAACGATCGCGAACACCGTCATATCTCGACCTTCATCATCTGTCTCATGACGTAAAACCCCGCGAGGTATATCCCCATGCCTGCGAAGAACAGCAGAAAACCGATCGGATTACTGAATATTTCTCCGAAACTTTCTTTTCTCGTGAAGCTGATGATGACGACGATCGCCAGTATTCCGAAATTCACGACGGAGATCGCGCTGCGCACGGCCTTGGTCGCGGACCGGATCTTCTGATCGAGGCGCCAGATCTCCTTGAAGGCGACGGACATGCGCTGCATCGGTTCGACCAGATTGCCGCCTTGCTCGATGAACACGTTCAGGACCGAGAGGATCAGGGCGTAGTGCCGGCTGGCGTATTTCGCCCGCGCCGTCTCGATGGCGGCGGCCATGCCGCCCGCGCCCATCGTCGCGTCGGCGGCCAGCTCGACGATCGCCTCGCGGATCGGCGGTTCGAGATCGGGGCTGATGGTCTCCAGCGCCTGGAGGAGCGGGGTGCCGCCGCGCACCGCCGACACCAGACGATCGGCGACGGTCGGCAGTTGCTCCTCGAACTTCTCGGCCCGGCGCCGTGCCAGGATCGGCGCGAGCAGGCGCGGCGCGGCGGCGACGGCGGCGACGATCGCGACGAAGGACAGCCAGCCGACCGCCGGGAACCAGAAGAAGAGGAGGATCGGCACGAGGATCACCACCGCGATCACCAGCCAGAACGCCGCGAGCGGCGACAGGCCGAGGAAGGCGCCGATGGCGACGAAGCGCCGGGAGGCGCGCAGCCGCGCGGCGAGATCGACGTCCTCGCCGGAGGTCGACATCAGCGCGCCGCCCGCCGCGACGAGGAAGAGAGCGAGCAGCACCGCGCTCGTGATCGCCGCCATGCTCATCGGACCGCTCCCGATTCGAAGACGTCGGCGAGGTCGACCAGGGAGCCGGCGGCGGGGCCGCTCGGGATCCGTGGGCGGTTGCGCTCGATCTCCTCGACGAAACTCGGCAGATGGCCGGTGAAGACGTAGCGGCTGCGGCCGGGTTCGCGGGACGGGCGAAAGGCGAAGATCGGCTCGATCAGGATCTCCCCGGTGACGGGATGGATGTCGACCACCTCGACGATCTCGGTGATGCGCTTGTCGCCCTCGACCTTGTTCAGCTGCACGATCAGATCGACCGCATCGACGATCTGGCGGCGGATCGCCGAGACCGGCAGGTTCGGCTCGCCCTGCAGCACCATCACCTCGAGGCGCGACAGCATCTCGGCCGGACCGTTGGCATGGGCGGTGGTCATCGATCCGGCGTGGCCGGTGTTCAACGCCTGCAACATGTCGACCGCCTCGCCGCCGCGACACTCGCCGACGATGATGCGGTCGGGGCGCATGCGCAGGGCGTTCTTGACCAGACGGCGGATGTCGACCTCGTTGGCGCCCTCGGCGTTGGCCGGCCGCGACTGGAGCGTGACGACGTGGCGGTTGCGCAGCGACAGTTCGGCGGTGTCCTCGATGGTGACCACGCGCTGGCCCTCGGGGATGAAGGCGGAGAGGGCGTTGAGGAGCGTGGTCTTGCCCGAGCCGGTGCCGCCGGAGACGACGACGGAGCGGCGGGAGACGACGGCGGCCTGGAGGAACCAGGCCATGCCCCGGGTGAGCTTGCCCTCCTCGACGAGGCGATCGAGCGTCCAGCGCATGTCCTTGCGATGGCGGCGGATGGTGACGTTGGGGCCGTTCACCGCCAGGGGCGGGATGATGGCGTTGACGCGCGAGCCGTCGCACAGGCGAAAGTCGACGATCGCCTCGGATTCGGAGATGTTGCGCTTGGCATCGTTGACGACGCGCGTCAGCAGCGTCCTCAGGCGCTCCTCGGAGCTGAACGAATAGCCGTATTGCTCGAGCTTGCCGAAACGCTCGATGAAGATGCGGTCGTGGCCGACGATCATCACCTCGGTGACGATGTCGAGTTCCATGAGATCGGTGACGGGGCCGAATTCGTAGATGAAGTTCCAGACGTTCGTCGCGATGAAGCCGCCCGCCACCGCCTTGCGGTCGCCGACCGGAATGTTCGGATAGAGCGTCTCGAACGCGACCTCGAAGCCGCGATCGACCCGGTCGGTGTCGCTTTCCACCTGGTCGAGATCGAGCCGCAGATCCATGACGGTCGCCAGTTCGCGGGCGCGCTGGTCGAGCTGAGCGTGGCGGGGCGGCCCGGAATGGACCCGGACCTGACCCGGATCGGTCGAGACCGTGGCGATGAGGCGGTAGAGGGCGAGGCGCATCGCCGTCGCCACCGCCGATTTGACGGCGTCCGGCCCGGCGCGATCGAGCCCGGCGCGCACCTTCTGATCGAGAAGCCGCAGGACCCGGGCGCGCTGCTCGGGCGAATTCCGGTCCTCGTGCTTGCCGTGCCCCTCGTTCTGGAGCTCCTTCACCACCGCGTCGTGAATCTCGTCCTGGAGGCCGCGCCAATGGACGTAGCTGTCGGCGCGCGCCACGCGCTGCTCGAGGCCGGTGTCGACACGCAGCTGGATGGTGGCGTCGGGCACGGTGATGGCGGCGTTGCCGACGATCTCGGGCCGGTCGGCGCCCTCGAGATCGTCGATCTTGCGGGTGCCGAGAAAGGTGCTGGTCGTGCCCAGAGCCTCGATGAACCATTGGGTCGGCAGGGCGCCGGGGATCAGGCGGAACTGGATCGGCGAGATGTTGCGGCCGCGCAGCGGCACCTGCCCCTTCTCGCCGTCGAAGGTCGCGAAGGCGGAACCGACGTCGTAGACGCGGTGCTCCAATTGGAACGCCTCGGCCGGCAGGCCCGAGGCGTAGGTGATCATGAGCGAAGCGACCTGCATGGCTCGTTCCTCCGCGCCGATCGGTTCGGCGCCCCCGCGTTCACCGCCCCTTCGGGCCTTCGACCGGCAGTTCGCCGTTGATGCCGTGATCGTCGGGCCGGCGCAGCGCCAGGGTGATCGGCGCGGTCACCCGGCGCAGCGCGGCGACGAGGCGATTGGCGTCGGCGGGCGAGACCTCGACGGTGATGGTGGTGTAGCCACCGGCGGAGGAGAGACGCTGGTACTCGGTCCCGGAACGGGCGTTGCCGACCGCCAGGACCTTCACGTTCTCCTGGATGGTGCGGGTGATCAGGCTCGGTTCCGCCTCGCTCGTCCCCGCCTCGCGCGCCGGCCCGAGGAAGGTGCCGATCAGATCGACCGTGCTGCCCGGGCGGACGAAATAGCCGACGGTCGTCTGGGCGGTGACCGGCAGGGTGATCGCGCGGGCGCCGGGGGTGAGCCGGGCGGCGAGGTCGCCGGCCTGATCGGGCGCGAAATACTGGAAGAGGAGCAGCGATCCGGCCGGGACGTCCTGGACCGCGCGCTGGCCGATCAGGGCCTTGCGATAGGTCTCGGGGCGGCCGGGGACGGCGAAGTCGGCGAGCGGGCCGGCGAAGGTCTCCGGCAGTTCGACCACCTCGAGCATCTTTTCGGTGATCACGGTGCGGTCGCGCTCGAGCGCCTGATCGCCGCGCAGCTTCACGAAGGCCGCCGAGGTCTGGGCCGCCTCGAACTGCCGCATCCAGACGAGGGTCGAGACGGCGGTGGCCACCGCCAGACCCACGACCAGTGCCCATTTCCAAGCCGTCTTCATCATCTGCCCCGCGTTGGAAGCTTCGGAAAGAGGTGCACGATCTCGAACGCGCCGCCGCCGGCGGCGACGATCTCGATCCACGCGTCGAAGTCGCCGGTCTCCACACTCACCGCGACGGTGCCGTCGGGATGGGCGGCCGCGTTCGCCGGCCGGCCGGCGAGCGCCAGGGCCTGGAGCCGGCGATCGACGATCGCGGCCGGGTCGAGGTCGCTGCGCCGGACCGCCAGGACCGCGCCGCCGTCGGGTTCGGTGTAGCTGAACTGCTCGATCTGGCCGTCGAGCAGCGCCAGACCCGGCTCGCGGATCGCCGGATCGCCGGGCCGGGCGAAATTGACGTCGACCCAGGTCGCCAGGAGGTCGGTGCCCGCGCCGGTGGCATGGGTGAGATAGACCCGGGCCGCCGCGGTCGGGGCGATCGTCGCGAGGTCGGCACGCGCCGCGAAGTCGGGCCGCTCGAGCGCCTCGGGCGCGCCGATGACGCCGAGGATCCGCCACTCCTCGCGATCGAGGCGGAACACCGACGGCCGCAGCGCCGGCCCCTCGGCGAAGGCGGCCGGGCCGCGCGCGACGTTCCAGGCGTCGATCTTGGCGCGGAGATCGCGCTCCATCCGGTCGAGGACGCGGTCGCCGGGCTCGTCGACACGGCGCACCTCGACGCGGCCGGGGCGGCCGGCAAGCGCCGTCTCGGAGCGCATCGGCGGGGACGCGGCCGCGCGAACCGAGCCGGGCGCGACCATCGGCGCCGCCACCGCGCCGCCGGTGACGCCGCCGGGGGGAAACAGCACCGGCTCCAGCCGGATCGCCCCGGCGATCACGGCCACGGACAGGACGAGGCGCGGCAGCGTCGACATCACCGGCGGCTCCTCGGAAAGACGTTCGGGAAGAGGTCCATGAAGGCGCCGTGGGCGGAGAGCCGGTCGTGGAGAACCGGGTCGTAACCGCGCGCGATGGCCTCGTCGGCGACGGTGTAGGTGCGCCCCTCCATCGTCGTGGAGCGATCGGTCATGGTGTAGGGCGCGAAGCCGAGCGCGGCGTGGAAACGAACCGTCACCGAGCGGGTGGCAGTCACCTCGTCGGGGGCGCGGGCGCGCGAGACCGTGCCGGTCAGCGACTGGCCGCCGGCCGCGTCCATCGCTCGCCACTCCTCCGCCGCGCCGCTCCAGGGCCGGCGGTCGCAGGTGGGCGGGGTCCATTCGGTCTTGCGCGCCACCGCCTGCTGATCGACCTGTGGCGCGACGCAGAGGCCGTGGCGCGCCTCCATCCAGGCGGCGGTGCGGGTGGTGGCGACGAGCTGGAGCTTCGCCGCGCCGATCATCCCGAAATCCCAGGTCAGGATCGCCATCAGCAGGAACAAGGGCGCCGACAGGGCGAACTCGACCGAGGTGACGATCCCGCGCCGGTCGCGGTGGAGGCGGTCAATGGGTGTTGACACGGGCCCACTCTCCTTCGTCCGCCGCTTCGAGGATGCGCCGCAGGGGGGTGAAGCGATCGTCGCGGTCGCGCTCTCGCAGCGCGTCGACGATCGCGGCGGTCCTGTCCATGAGGCGCGCCGGCACCAGTTTCGCCTTCCAACGGGCGGTGTAGAGATCGAAGGAGACGGGGTTGTAGACCCGCGCCTGCGCATAGGCGAAGGAGGGGTCGCCGCGGTCGTGGAACGCCGCCGGCGCCATGCGCGGCCGACGATCGCGCGCCACCAGGGCCAGCACGTCGAGCTCTTCGGGGTGATCGAGCCCGAGCGCGCCGAGGTCCGGCGACAGCGCCGAGGCGGGCGAGCGGCCCTTCAGCCAATAGGTCTCGGGCACGGTGAAGACGAAGGCCGGCAGCGCCGAGGCGAGGCCGCCGAAGCCGCACAGGATGCTCCAGTTGCGATCCATCCGCCGGGTGAAGTCGTTGGTCCCCGCGCTCTGGCTCTCGCGATAGCGCGGCGGGGTGCGGAAGCCGATCCACCAGTTCCAGCCTTCCAGCGTGCTCCGGCCGAAGACCGCCAGGAGATCGCCGATCCCGCTCACCGAACTCACGTGGTCACGCAGATGCGGCTTCGGGTCGCCGCCGCCGGTATAGGGGCCGCGACCACACGGGAAGCCGTGGGTCTCGTAATCGGTGCGATGGCGACCGTCGGATCCGTGCTCCATGCCGGTGCACAGTTCGAGATGGGCCGCGACCGTCTCGACACCACCGCGCCTCACCGGCAGATCGCCGCCCTCGCGACCGTCGCCACGGCACTCGCCGCCGCCGTCGCGCGCGCAGGGCGGATAGACGAAGACCGCCTCGGCGCCGTCGGCGCGGGCGACGGCGGCGGCGAGGTCGCCGGCGCGCCTCGGATGGGTGGCGACGAGATGCCGGTTCATGCGGTTGAAGGCGGCGAGGAGCCTCTGCGAGTCGGCGAAGCCGGCGGCCGGCCGATAGACGAGGGCGATGCGGGCGCCCCAGGCCTGAGCGAAGATCACCTCGGCGCGGACGATTTCGTGGAGGCCGATGCAGAAGGCCGTCCAGTGCCAGGAACGCCCGCGGAAGCACTTGCTGCGCTCGGAGCGGGAGATGTCGGCGTGCGCCAGAAGCGCGCGGATCTCGACGTCGGCGAGGGTCTCGATCAGGGTGAAGGACACCGCGCCGATCGCCGTCAGCTGCGCCGAGGCGAGATTGTTCATGGCCATGACATTGAGGTCGCGGGCGGTCTCCTCGGCATGGGCGAGGATCGCCGCGTCGACCGCGTTCTGCGCCCGCGCCTTGTCGTAGACGACCTGTCCGGTGTTCAGCACCGTTCCGGCCGCCCAGGCGAAGAACAGCAGGACGAAGCCGATCAGCGGCGTGAGCGCCGCGGTCTCGTCGCGATCGAGCCGCTGGAGGAGGCGGGCGAAGAGCGTCACAGCAACGACACCTCCGCGGTCGACTCCCGATAGTAGTAGCCGTCGGCGCGGCGGACCCCGAGGGCGCGCCCGACCGCGTAGACGACGTAGTGGCGGAAGGTGACCCGGGCGCGCACCGGCGGTTCGGCCCCCGGCGTCATCGCCAACCAGGCGAATTGCGGCACGAAGCCGACGTCGACCCGGACGTTGTCGGCGTCGAAGGCGTAGCGGGCCTGATCGCGCAGGGCGGCGAGGCGCGCGGCGTTGCCGGTGTTGCGGGCGATGGCGGAGAGCGCCGCCTCCGGCACCTCGCAGGCCCCCAGACAGGGAATGCCCCAGGGCGGCGCCGCGCTGACCAGCGCCAGCCGCGCCGCCGCCTCGGCGCGGCCGAGGTCGTCGGTGCAATCGCCCTCGCCACGGGCGCGCATCATCGAGAGGGCGAGCGATTCCGGCATCGGCGGGCACAGATGGACCCGGGCGCTGCGCGCGGCGGCATAGGCGGCGTAGTGGACGATCACCGTCTCGCGCATCAGCCACGCCGTCTGCAGGATGCCCAGCACGAAGAGGATGATCGGCAGGATCACCAGGGCGAAGTCCGAGGCGACGACGACGCCGCGACGGTCGGCGTGGAGCGCCCCCGGGGACGTCTCGCCGACCGTCCGGCGGGCGCGGAGCCACATGTAGAGGACGAGCGCCACCGGCGCGGCGAAGGCGATCGCGACGAGCGGCGCCATCTGCGGCAGAAAGGTCGGCGACGTCGACAGGGCCCTGGCGAAGTCCGCCTCCGAGGTGATCAGACCGAGGACGACGCCGAGGAGGCTCATGCGAAGATCCCCACCGGAAGGCGCAGACCCGTGGGCGCGAAGGCCCAGACGATGCCGAGCCCGGCGGCGACGCCGAAACGCACGCCCGGTTCCGGCGGTCCCTCGGCCGCCGTCTCGCCGTCGGGGCCGGGCAGGCCCAGGATGCGGCCGAGACCGCCGGGCAGAGCGAGGACGAAGCCGAAGAGACGCGTCGAGAGGTCGGCCGCCCGGTCGCGCCAGACGATGCCGAGCACGGCCATCACGGCGCCGACCAGGAGCGCGTGCGCCAGGACCGACAGAGCCGTCGGCAGCGCGACGAGGGCGCCGAGCGCCGCCATGATCTTGACGTCGCCGCCGCCGGCGTAGCCCCGCAGAAAGGCGATCAGAAACAGGATCGAGGCGGCGACCAGACCGAGCGCCGAGGCGAGGAGACCGCTCGTCCCGCCGCCCCAGGCGCCGAGCAGCAGCCCGAGCCCGATCGCCGGATAGGTGAGGCGATTGGGGATCCGTCCGGTCGTGGCATCGGAGACGGCCGCCGCGAGACCGACGACGATCGCGGCGCCCTGCGCCAATTCGCTCGCTCCCATGGGACGATTTCTCCTCGGCGGGCCGGCCGCGACCGCGTGACGATGCCCGTTTCCCGTGCCGGCGCGTCCGGCGCGGCGGGTCAGTCACCCGGCCGCAGCTGCTCGGCGTTGCGGTGGAGCATGTCGAGGATGTCTTGCGAGAAATGCCCGAGCGCGATGATGACGGGAATGACGACGAAGGCGAGGAGCAGGATCAGCGAGGGCACCTCCATCCCCCGCTCGTCCCGATGCAGCCTGCGAAGGCACGCCCCGAGGTTCGCCATCGTCGTCATGTCGCTCCCATCCTCACTCGCGGCGAGCCCCCTCGCCCCTCGACGACCCCGTTCGGACGAGCGGCGTCCCAGAGAGGACGCCACTCGTAAGTGGCTGCGTCAGTTGCCGCTGCTTCCCGGCCACTTGATTTCATTGCCGGTCGTCGCGGTGTTGTTCACTCCGCCGCTGAGACTGCCGAGGATCTGCTTGCTGAAGCCGCCGACGGCGATGATCACCGGAATGAGGACGAAGGCGGCGAGCATGATCATCTCCGGCACGGTGAGACCACGCTGATCACGCCGAAGTCGATCGGCAGCAGAACGCACTCTTCTGGAAAAAAGTCTCATCTTCTCCTCCGACCCATTCTGAAATGACGCTCTATTTCCATCGTCACGAGGACTTCGACTACGATACCACGTGCCGTCTTCGCTTTTCGACGGAGACACGTCGACGCAATTGGTGATTGTAATTTTCACCCATCCTTCGGACACGCTCTCACGCTAGCATGCCGCCAATGGGACAACAAGTCTCGGTTGCGCTCGAAAAAGGACGTGTTTGTCGATACGGCCTCTTATGCGCGAATATTTGATTTAATGATATTATTCAATATGTTGAATGAATATAAGGCGTTTTCTTCGTTCCTCCTCCGACGCGCACCCATCGAAAATTGCACCTCTCGAGTGTGTCTTTTTCGTCTCACACGCATGTGATCGGGGCGCATTGCGACCTTGACGCGATTAGCGCCTTGATTGTCTCGACGATGCCCGACTATCGTTTCGACGATCGTTCGACCGGACTGGGGTGGCCGGCATGACACGTATCCGATACGGATTTTCAGTAATTATCTTCGCCATCGCCGCGCTGGCGAAGTTCTTTTCTCCGCGTCCCGGTGGTTGGGCGGTGCTGCCGGTCGTCGCCGGCCTGTCGCTGACGGGCGTGGCGATGAGCGGCGCGCAGGCCCTGCCCGAGGCGCCGAGCGACGAGATCGGCCGCCTCATCGCGCAACAGCGCCGCGGCCTCGACACCTCGACGATCCCGCTTCCGCGCGCCCCCGGGACGACGCGACCCCATCCCGACGCGACCACGTCCGAGGCGGCGACGAGCGCGCCCGGCCCTCGCGCGCGGGCCGGCAAGACCGGGACCCATGCACCGATGAAGGCGGCGGAGGACACCGGCGCGCCGGCGCCGGCCGCGCCGCCGTCGCGGTCGCCCCGGACGGGCGCGCAGACGCCGATCGACTTCGGCCGATGCGAGGCCGATCCGATCCCGGCCCCGAAGGGGGCGGTGCCGGGCGGCTTCTTCGTGCCGGTCAAGCCGGGGACGAGCCTCGGCGTCGGCATCCTCGCCCATGTCGGGCAGACCGAGACCACGCGCATCGTCAAATACCCGAAGAACGGAGTGCTGACCGACGCGGCGGTGATCGCCTGGGCCTACGAGCCGCTGCTCTTCGTCGGCGACGACACCTTCGCCCTGATCACCGCGACGGGGGAGAACGGCGAGCCGGTGTTGCGTCCGCGCTGCGGCGCGCTCGATCTCGAGCGATCGGCGATCCAGAACCGGCTGACGGTCGACACCGAGCTGCAACCGAAGATGCAGGTGACGATCACGCAAGGGAAGAACTTCGTCTGGCAGACGCCCGAACGGGCCGGGGGGACGCCGGCGGCGCGTATGCGCCTGAAGGATCTCGTGGTGGCGCGGCGGCGGCCCGTCGAGGGCTGGGTCCTCGACGACGACCCCAAGAAGACCCGCCTGCCGAAGACCCTCGGCGAGCTGGTGCGGCCGCTCGACACGAACGCGGACGGCAAGGAGCCGCCGCTCGCGGCGGCCTGGCTGTGCCGGCTCGATCCCGACACGAAATGCGCCGGCGAATCCGTGGTGGTTCAGCTGGAGACGGTGCGGATCCGCATGGCGGCGACGCTCGTGGTTCCCCCCGTCGCGGTGGAGGCGCCGCCGCCGGGCCGACCGCCCGTGATCGAGGAGGTTCCCCTGCCGCCGAGCCGGGAGGCCCCGGTCGAGCCGCCCGCGAAGGACGCCGCCGCGCCGCCGGCCCCTGGTCCCGCGCCCTCGCCGCCGCCCGTCCGGGCCGAGGCGGCCGATCACGGCGATCTCGGCGAGCGGGACGGCGAGCGCGCGCCGCATCCCGCCGGTGACGAGACGCTCGGCGCGGAGGCCGCGCGCGGGCCGGAGCGGGCGCCGGTGCTGCCGCCGGTTCCGGTCGAGGTGAAGATCGACGCGCCGGTGCCCGCCGGCACGCGGGTGCGGATCTTCGAGACGCCGGCGGCCTGCGAGGCGGCGTCGACGGCCAAGGGCGGTCTCGGCGAGAGCCGGGCCGTGGCGCAGCAGATCGTCATGGCGCCGACGGCGGCGGCGGTGCTGCTGTGGAACGACCGGCCGATCTCCGAGTGCACCACGCCCCGGCCCTTCTTCCGCGCCGGCGAGGGAACGTCGGCGCAGCACCTGGACATCACGTTTCATCCCATGGTGGTCGTCGGCAAACGGCGGATCCTCCTCTTCTCGCTGTCGCGCGACTTCGACGAGCGCAACCTGTCGATGCCGATCCGCAACGTCCTGCGCGAATGGGTCGGCCGGCTGGCGACGAGCCGCGCTCGGCTGCCGATCACCATCGGCGCCATCGACGGCGACCGCAAACTGCGCTCGGTGTTCCGCGCCGAGGACATCCTCCTGATGGAACGGATGAGCGAGAAGGATCGAGATCTCGCCATCCGCGACACGCTGCGCGCGGCGTTGACCTTCAGTTATCGCTCGATGCAGGCGGTCCCGGACACGCTGCAGATCTACGACGAATACAAGGATGCCGACATCGACACCCTCGTCTACGTGATCAGCGGCGCCAACGACCAGATCGTCCCGCGCTTCACCGGGCCGATCTACACGTGGCTGGCGCGGCAGAAGATCGCCCTGACGATCGTCGCCCTCAGCGGCTGCGCCGGCTGGACCGAGGAATTCGGCGCCTATCCCAACTTCTCCTGCCGGCAGGTGGGCAGTTCCGACCCCGACGCCCGGTTCCTGCGGGACATTCTCGAGACATTGACCCGCAGGTGACGTCGTCCCCCACTCCGTCCGAGGTTCGTCATGCGTATCGACAACGGGATCTTCTCGGCACTGCTCGTCGCCTTCGGGCTGCTTCTGGGACAAACGGCGGCGGCGGAGGAGACGCCGGCGACGGGCTTCGCCGGTGACTGCGGCAAGACCAAGTTCTTCGAGATCTTCGGCTTCACCAACAAGAACGCCGACGGCCGCACCGTCTTCGTCGCCCGTCACGAGGCGCCGGCCTTCAAGGAGCCGGTCGGAGGGACGCCGGCGCGCACGGTGCCGTTCTCGACCGGGCTCGCCGTGGTGGAGGTCGACCCGAAGGGCGACAGTCCGAACGGGCGGGTCGGGGTGATGTTCCCGCGCGAGGGGGGCGCGCTCTATTGGATGGATCGCGCCGATCTCCTCTGCAACCTCTCGCCGATGCGCGACACCGCGACCCAGATCGAGCGCAAGGCGCTGATCCGCACCAAGACGGTCCAGCGGCAGAACGAGATCCAGAGCATCACGGCGTTCCGCGAGCCGTCGGCGACCCGCTTCGCCGCCGACGATCGCCATCTGACCCGGCTCGCGACCTATCTGATCTACGGCGAGTCGCCCCAGGCCTATCTCGTCGCCGACAAGTTCACCCTCGCCAGCGAGAGCGACCGGCTGGTCGGCTGGATCAAGAAGGACGAGGCGATCAACTGGAACTGGGCGATCGGCCTGCGGCCGCCGCACGACATCAAGAACCCCGACGGCAGCACCGGCCAGATCTGCGGCCACGAGGAACGCGACTTCAGCGGCGCCTGCATTCCGATCCTGGGCGGCCTGTCCTGGTTCACCAGCGCGCTGCGGCTGCCGGTGCTCGAGGTCACGCCCGACGCCTATCGGGTGGTGGTGTCGACCTCCGGCCTCGGCGGCGCCGAGATCGTCGACGGCAAGATCAAGCTGACCAAGGCGATGCTCGACAAGCTCAAGGTCGATCCGGCGCAGACGCCCGGGATCAACGAGGAGGGAATCCGCGCCTTCAACAAGGTCGACGTGTTCTTCCTGATCGACGGAACCAAGAGCATGGCCCCCTACATCGACGCCGTGCGCGGCACCGGCAACCAGCCCGGGGTGGTCCAGAACATCCTGACGGCGATCGGCACCCGCTCCAAGGACGTCTCGGTGCGCGCCGGGTTCCGCATCTACCGCGACAGCGACGCCAAGGGTAACGACGGCATCGGCGAGGGCGTCGCCCTCTCCGACAGCCGCTGCGACGCCAACACCGAGGAGGCCCGCACCCGCGACCGGCGGCGCTTCGACGAGCGGCTGGCGACGGTCGGCGTCACCACCGACGACCAGGACGACTACGAGGAGAACCTGCTCGGCGGTCTGGAGAAGGCGGCCTACGACATCCGCGGCTGCGCCGATCGCCAGAAGCTGCTCTTCGTGATCGGCGACGCCGGCTACAATCCCTTCGCTCAGGCCGAGCGCAAGCGCACCCCCCTCACCCACGATCAGGTCTACGAGGCGCTGTCGGGGATCGACAAGCTCACCGTCTTCTTCATCCGGCCGCCGCACGCCGACACGTCCGCCAGCTCCAACCCGGGTGCCTACGACACCGCCTGGAAGACCTTCCGCACCGACGCGATGGAGATCCTGAGGAAGGTGGCGCAACGCGCCAATGCCGGCGCCGCCGACGCCGTGCGCGTCGATCCGGAGCGCTATTTCATCGACCTCGCCTCGGGCGGGCGAGCGACCCGCGACATGCTCGAGCGCATCACCGCCAGCGTCAAGGAGGTCGCCAATCCCGGCATCATCAACGACGTCCTGATCGATCTGCGCGGCGGCGCCCCGATCGAGAAGATCATCGAGCGGCTGCGCAACGAGAACAACGACGTCCCCGTGCTGTTCTGGAACATGCTGCGGCGCACCGCCTGCGCGGATTCGCCGGAGACCTGCAAACAGGCGATCTACGAGGGCGTGTTCGAGGTCTATGTGAAGCGCGACCAGCCGCACGTGCTGGAGGCGTGGCTGCTCGCCGACCAGCTGGCGCGCTGGGCGAGCCTGACCAAGCCGATCGTCGACAGCGCCGACACCTCGCTGCCGGAACAGCGCCGCGCCTTCGGCAATCTGGTGCAACAGTCGCTGCAGTCGACGCTGCGGATGCCGTCGCCCGAAAACCTCAACCAGCAGATCGGCGAGTTCGTGCAGCGGGCCGGCCGTCTGCCGGGGCCGATCAAGACGCCCTTGATGAACTACACGTTCAAGCAGCTCGAGGAGGCCGGCAGCATGCCGACCTGCGAGGTGGACCGGCTGCGCAACTGGCTGCGCAACAGTTCCTACATGCTCGAGCGCGTCCTCAACAGCGACCGCCTCAGCAACCGCCGCGAGGAGAAGGCGCCGGGCGAGTGCCCCGGCATGACCGAGGCCGGCGCCAAGATCCCGTGGATCCGCACGCCGATCGACGTGCTGGTGCAGTGGCCGGACGACAAGAAATACTCCCTGAGCAAGGACGCCGGGATCGGCGAGCGCGTCTATTGGGTTCCCCATGACTATCTGCCCTGACCCCGACCCGGCCGGCGTCGCGATCGGGGCGGCGGCCGACGCGCCGGCGATCCGCCTCTCGCTCGACGGGCTCCATATCGGCTGGCAGGGCCGCGCGATCGTCGAGCCGGTCTCGCTCGAGCTCGACTTCGCGGTCCTCGGGCGGCGCCTGCCGATCCTCGGGCGCACCGGCCTCGGCAAGAGCACCCTGCTCCTGGCGATCGCCGGCCAGAAACCGCCGATCGGCGGCCGCATCCGCTGGAGCTTTCCCGACGGCGACGTCTGCGACCTCGGGCCCGAGGACTGGCGCCGCGCCGACGAGCTGCGGCGGCGCCGGTTCGGCTTCGCCTTCCAGGAAGCGGCCCTGCTGCCCCATCTCACCGTGCTCGAGAATCTGGTGCTGACGCTCGAACTGTCGACGCGCGCCGACCGGCCGGCGAGCCGGAGCGCGCGCGTCGAGCGGGCGATGGAGAAGCTGCGCGAGGTGCTGATCGACGGCGAACGGGCCGAGGTGATCGGCCGGCGCTTCGCCGAGCAGCTCTCCGGCGGGCAGAAGCAGCGCGTCGCCCTGTGTCAGGCGATGGCGACCGACCCGGACGTGCTCTTCGCCGACGAACCGACCGGCAATCTCGACCCCCACACCCGGCGGGAGATCGCCGCGGTGATGGACGGTTGGGTGCGGGCCGCGCCCGGCCGCGTCTTCGTCTGGGTCACCCATCACCACGACCGGGAGGAGTTCGAGAGCGCCGAGGTGGCGCTGCTGCTCGATCGGTTCGAGGGCGAGCGGCCGGACGCGCGGCTGATCCCGGTGGAGGATCTGCTGCGGCGAAGCGCGGGCGGCCGAGGGCGGTCGGCGGCCGGGGAGGCGCGAGGATGAAGCGGCTCGCGGTCGCCCTTCGGCTGGCGTCGATCGAATTCCTGCGCGGCGGCGTGATGTTCTGGCGCCCGGCCCCGGCGGGGCGCGACTTCGGCGCGCTGACGGTGCTCTGCGCCGTGCTGATCGGCCTCACCACCCTGGCGACGAGTTCGGGCAGCGCGCTCCAGAGGAACCTGATCCAGGGCATGCTCGGCCATGTCGAGGGCGCGGGCACGCCGATCTGGCTCCTCGTGCATTCGAGCCGGCTGTTTCTCGGCCCCGAGCAGTTGGCGGCGTTCCGCAACGGCGGCGGCTTCACCGCCACGCACCGGCCGCGCGATCCGAACGGCCTCCTGGCGCAGCTCGACTTCCATCCGGTCGTCGAGGTGGAGCCGCTCGATCCCTACGTGCGGCTTCCCTGCGCGACCGCCGGTGCCGAGAGCCCGTGCGGCGCGGCGATCGTGTGGCGCGAACGGATGGGGCCGGGCGATCCGCCGATGGAGCTGCGCGGTTGGGGTATCGACCGCGCCAACCCCTTGTGGGTCGCCTCGGGCGGGCCGGCCTCGGGCCGGACGCTCGTCGCCAATGCCGCGACCTTCCGCAAGCGCTTCGACTATGCCGCCTATCGCGCGGGTCTCGCCGGCGGGGTGCCGGCGCCCCTGCTCGAGGCGCTGCCCGAACGGATCGACGACGTCACCGATCTGCACCGGCTGATCCTCTCGGTGCGTCTGCACGGCAATCTCCGCCGTCTCCAGCTCTTCGACGTGACCTGGGTGGAGAGCCTGCCGGGCCTGCAGAAGGTCTCGCTGCTGGTGCCGCTCGACGTGATCGCGCCGGCGAAACTCGTCTACGAGAACGAGAACCTGACCAATCTCGGGCCGGAGGACGTCGACGACGAGGGGTCGTCCGGCGCGGTGTTGCGGCGGATCACGGTCTATGGCGCGACGCGGGCCGAGGTGCGCCGGCGCCTCGAGGCCGACGGCCGCGACGGGCTCGCCGAAGTCGCCGCCTGTCTCGGCCGGCGCAGCTTCGGCTCGAACGGCCCGTTCCGCTGGAGCGAGCGCGGCACCGACCGGGTGCTGGAGCTCGACGGCGAGGTGACCTGGGCGGTGGCGAAGGCGTGTCTGGCGCGATCCGGGCTCGCCCCCGACGCCGGTTTCGACGCGGTGCGGCCGGGGTTCGACCTCGTCGACGCGCCGCTCGCCGTCGCGGGGCGGACGGCGACGGCGCGCTGCGCGGCGGTGCGACCCTCGCTGCTGGCGCAGGATACGCGCGGTGCCTGCGCCGAGGGCGGCGCGGAGGCGACCTTCACCTTCTCCGCCTTTCCGGACTTCCGGACGGGAATCGTCTTCGTGCCGGATCGGCTCGATCTCGCCGAGGCGATCGACGCGGTGACCGGGCAGACGCTCGGCGGCGAGCCGGTGGTGATCAGTTCGGAGAGCTATCGCGACGCGCTCGGCCGGATCTCCTATGCGCGCGCGGTCATCGCCCATCTCGGCTCGGCGTTGGCGCTCTTCGGCCTCCTCCTGGTCGGCGTGATCCTTCTGCTGCAGATCGCGCCGACGATCGAGCGGCGGCGGAAGAGCTACGGCCTGCTGCTCGCGCGCGGCATGAGCCGGCGGGAGGTCACGGCCGGCATCCTCCTGCAGATGGGCCTCGCGGTGATCCTCGGCGCGGTCGTCGCGGCGGCGCTGACGGAGCTGACCAAAGCGGCCTTCGAGGGATGGTTCGCCGGATCGCAGGCGGCGCGGTTGGCGCAGAGCGAACTCGGCCTGCTCCAGCCGCGCCTCATCCCCGACGTGAGCCTGATCGGCCGGCTGGCGCATCTCGGCGGGGCGACCGGGCTGGTGCTGATCGCGGCGATCGTCGCCGCCCTGTGGACGATCCGGCGTCTGCCGCTGCGCCGCTCGACCGCTCCGATCGATCTCATGGTGACGCAGGCGCGCGTCGCCGAGGAGGCCTCATGACCGAAATCTCCACCTACACGATGATGTGCGCGTTGATCTCCGTCCCGGCCATCGCGGTCGTGCCGGAGATGCGCGAGGCGCTCTTCGCCCTGTTCCGCCTGTCCTCGGCGATGATCGGGACGCCCTGGCCATGACCCGCCCCGAGACCGCGCCGGACGCCGCCCCCGTCCCCGACCCTTCCGCCGACGTCGCGGCCGGCGACGCGCGCACCCGGCTCTTCGCGGGCACGATCCGGCGCCTGTTGTCGCCGGTCGGCGAGTTCCTGAGCGATCCGGCGGTCAGCGAGATCATGATCAACGGGCCGAACGAGATCTGGGTCGAGCGCCGGGAGACGGTCCGCTTCGACGACGGGACGCGCAAGGATCGCGCGGTGCTGCGGCGGGTCGAGGGGCGGGCCTTCGCCTCCGTCGACGATCTCGAGGCGGCGGCGCGGGCGATCGCGCAATTCTCCGGCAAGCACCTGTCGCGCGACGAACTCAGCGTCGAGGCGCGTCTCCACGACAAGTCGCGCGTCCACATCCTGATGCCGCCGGCGGCGCGCAACGGTCTGTGCATCGCCATCCGCCGCTTCGGCAAGGCGTCCCAGTCGATCCCGCAGCTGATCGCCAACGGGTCGCTGCAACCCGACGTCGCCCTGTTCCTCCGCGTCTGCCTCGGGCTCAAGAAGAACGTCGTGGTCTCCGGTGGCACCAGCACCGGCAAGACCACCATCCTCAACGCGCTTTCGGAATTCATGGACGGCGACGACCGGGTGATCGTGATCGAGGACGTCAACGAACTCGAGATCAAACCGGCGCACACGCTCTATTTCGAGGCGCAGAAGCCGGACGCCTTCGGCCGTGGCGGCATCACCATCCGCGATCTCTTCAAGGCGTCGCTGCGCATGCGGCCCGACCGGATCGTCGTCGGCGAATGTCGCGGCGGCGAGGCGCTCGACATGATCCAGGCGATGACCTCGGGCCATTCCGGCAGCATGACCACGCTCCATGCCGACACCCCGCTCGACGCGCTCAATCGTCTGGAGACGATGGCGCTGATGAGCGGGCTCGAGCTGCCGCAGCGGGCGCTGCGCGCGCAGATCTGCTCCGCCGTCGACGTGATCGTCCAGCTGCAGCGGATCGGCGGGCGGCGCGCCGTGGTCGAGGTGGCGGAGGTCGGCGATCTCGGCGCGAGCGGCCATTACGAGCTGCGTTCGATCTTCGAGAGGACCGACGCCGTCTACGACCTCGACGGCGATGCGGCCTTCACGCGGCCGACCGGCGCTCGGGCGCGGTTCCACCGCGACGCCGCCGCCTGGGCGCGGGCGCATGGACTGGAACGGGTCGCCGGGATCGATCCGCTCGACGGGGGGGAGGGGTGAATGGCGAGGATGTCGGAACGGTTCGGTCGATACCTGTCGCGATTGCGGACGTTGGTCGCGGCGGCGCTGATCGCCGGCGCGGCCGCGCCGGCCCTGGCGGCGGCGGTTCCCGACGGCGAGCGGGAGGTGCTGCGTCTCCAGGAGGAGATCGTCCTCGGCCGAGGCGAGGGGAAGGCTGTGGAGACGGCCGTCTCCCTGACCGCCCACACCCGGCGCGATCGCGGCATCGAGGGGGTGGAGCACCGCGCCCGGGTCTTCTCGCTGGCGTTCCGCTCGTCGAGCCTCGGCTCGATCGAGACCCATCGCGGCGCGACCGGCGAGCCCGACTCGATCGCCCGCATGCTGGCGACGGGCGCGCTCGAGGTGGTGCGACCGCGCGATTTTCCGATCGCGCTCGAGGACTTCAACCGCATCCTGACCGAGCGCAATCCGACGTCGCTCGCGGTCGCGTCGGAATGGCGCGACACGATCGCCGCCGCGAACGTCGGCGGGGCGGCGCCGATGACGATCGGCTTCCGGGTGATGCCGTTCGAGGACGGCGGACGGGCACTCGCCCTGATCGCCTTCGACGGCGGCCCGGTCGACCAGACCTTCGGCGCGACGCGCGTCTCGACCCGGCTCGAGGGCATCGCGGTTCTGTCGCAGGACTATCGCACCACGCATCTGATCGCGACGCGCCACTCCGGCACCGTCGACCGGGGCGACGGCCGGGGCGCCGAGCCCTTCACCGTCGCCCGGGTGCTGACGCGGATCGACCCGAAGACCGAGGCCGCCGATCTCGACCCCGCCCGGCTGCCGCAGGCGGCGACGTTCCGCGCGCTCGTCGATCTCGCCCCGTTCCGGCCGACGAGCGCGGCGCCGCCGCTCGGGGCCCCGGACCGGACCTTCGCGCTGTTGCGGACGTCGACGGCGGCGGTGGAACTCGCCGTCGACGTCCATGCCGAACGGCGCGCCAACATTCTTCCGATCGTCATGATCGCCGTCGTCATCTCTCGGATCGACACGGTCGATTCGGTCACGGCCGGCCTGGTCCGCGTGATCGGCACGGCGACCGGCAACGAGGCGATGGCACACTATCCCGGGACCATGAACTGGGCGCTGGCACAGGTCGGGTCCGCCCTCGGGCACATCCCGGGCGTATCGGGCGACGCGGCGACGCGGGTGCTGCAGAAGACGTGGGAAGGGGTGACCATCGTCTCGGCCGCCGTCTCGACCATCGCCGATCCGGCGATGGTCGCCACAGCTGCGACCGGCGGGGGGCGGCTCGGGCAGATCGGAAAGGTCGTCGAGACCTTTCTCGAGAAGAACGAAGACGCCGTCGCCATCGGCATCCAGGTCGTGTCGATGGCCGACGGCTGTATCGAGACCGTGCGCGAGGCGCGCGAGGGACAGACCTGGAAAGCCGCCGACACCGGCATCGAAGCCTGTCTCGACGTGATCGGTAATGCCGAATTGTGGGGTAAGATCAAGCCGCTCGAGCGCCTCGAGCGGAGCGCCGCGGCCGCCGGCATCCTCATGGACACGGTTCACTTCTTCCTCGACGGCGAGGACGCGAACGAGGTGACGGATCTGCCGAAGACCGATACCTCCGGCGCGCCGTCGGCCGGCCCCACGCCGTCGACCGGCGGCACCTCCGGCACGGGCGCGGGCGCCGCGACCCCGTCGGCCGAGGTGATCGCCGCGCAGGCGACCGCGAGCCGGGCCCCGGGGGCGGGCGGCGACGGGAACACGGGGGCGGCGAGCGGAACCACGGCCACATCGCCCGGGAAGGCGTCCGAGCCGCCGCGCATGCCGGCGATCCGCTGGCCGCCGAACTGATCCGCCGGCCGAGGCGGCCCGCGCCTCAGCGCCGCCGGCGCTGCGCTCTTCGCCGCTCGGTCGCGACCGGGGGCGAGGTCGTGTCCGTCATGGCGGCGTAATTGCCGATCGGCAACGGGCGGCCGATCAGGAACCCTTGAATCTCGCCGCAGTCCTCCCGCTCGAGGAAGGCTCTCTGCTCCTCGTTCTCGACGCCCTCGGCGATCACGGGAAGATCGAGGCCGCGACACAGGCCGATCACCGCCCGGATGATCGCCGTCGACTGTTCGTTGCGGCCGATGCTGGCGATGAAGCTGCGGTCGATCTTGATCTTGTCGAAGGGGAAAGACTGCAGATAGGACAGCGACGAATAGCCGGTGCCGAAATCGTCCATCGCGATCTTGATGCCCATCGCCTTGAGGCGGCGCAGCAGTCCGACCACCCGGGAGAAGTCGCCGATCAGGACGCTCTCGGTGATCTCGAGCTCCAACCGCCCCGGCGACAGGCCGGTCTCGAGCAGGATGGTCTGGACCAGGAGCGGCAGATCGCCGTGGCGGAACTGGACCGGGGAGAGATTGACCGAGACCTCCAGCGGCCGCTCCCACGCGGCGGCGACGCGGCACGCCTCGCGCAGCACCCATTCCGAGATCTCGACGATGAGGTTGCTCTCCTCGGCGAGCGGAATGAAGACGGCCGGCGGCACCGAGCCCCGGGTGGGGTGGTTCCAGCGCAACAAGGCCTCGAAACCGAAGATCTCGCCGTCGATCCGCGCCTGCGGCTGGAAGTGCAGGGACAGCTCGTCGCGCCGCAGCGCGGTCGCCAGATCGTTCTGTAGACTGCGCCGATCGCGCAGGCGGCGATCCATCTCCGGTTCGAAGAAGCGGACGGTGTCGCGACCCTCGGCCTTCGAGCGGTAGAGCGCGGCGTCGGCATTGGCGAGCAGGGTCTGGTGATCGCGGCCGTCGGTCGGATAGACGGCGATGCCGATGCTCATGCCCGAGCGCAGGCGATGGCCGTCGAGGACGAATTCCTCGGCCATCGTCGCCTTGAGGCGCGCGCCGAGCGTCTCCGAGGCCGCCGGCTGCCGGATGTCGGGACAGAGCAGCATGAACTCGTCGCCGCCGAGGCGAGCGACCAGCGAGCCCTCCGCCGTCGCCTCGAGGCGGTGGGCGACCTCGCGCAGCAGAAGATCGCCGACCGGGTGGCCGTAGAGATCGTTGACGGTCTTGAAGCGATCGAGATCGACGCTGAGGACGGAGAAGGCCGCGCCCGTCTTCTCGCAATCGGCGAGATGCTCGCCGAGGCGTTGCATGAAGGCGGCCCGGTTGGGCAGGCCGGTCAGGGCGTCGTGATGGGCGAGGAAGGTGATCTTCTCCTCGGCGCGCCGCTTCTCGGTGATGTCCTCGGCGACGCCGAGGAGATATTGCGGCCGTCCGTTCTCGTCGCAGATCGCCATCCGACTGACCGACAGCATCCGCGGTCCGCCATGCGCCGTCTCGATCACCTCGAGGCTGGTGATCTGCCGGCGATCGCCGTCGAGCACCTCCGCCTCGCGGGCGAGCGCCAGCGCGGCCTCCTCCTCGTCGAACAGATCCGCGGCGGTTCGGCCGAGGACCTCGTCCCGCGACCGGCCGAAGAGCAGCTCGCCGGCGTGATTGAGCAGCACGTAGCGCCGCTCCTCGGGGTCCTTCACGAAGAGCGTCACCGGAATGGTCTCGACGATCGCGTGGAGGAACGCCTGCGTCTCCTCCAGGTCCTCGACCGCCTTCTTGCGCTCGGTCACGTCGATGGCGGCGACGAGGACGGCGCAGCGCCCGTCGTGGGTCATGGGTTCGGGGAAGATGTCGACGACGATGAGCGAGCCGTCGGCCCGGCGATGGTGCCACAGGCGCGTCTCCGGCCCGTGGTCGTGACTGATGTCCTGCGTCGTGGCGACGGTCTCGAGCATCGCCTCGACCTCGTCCTCGACCACGAGATCGTGGATCGTCAGGCCGAGGAACCGTTCGCGGCCGTAGCCGTAATGGGAGGCGGCGCGATCGTTGACGGAGACGATCCTCAGGGTCTCCGCGTCGTAGACGAACATCGGGACGGGATTGTTCTCGTAGAGGAGGCGGAAGGAGGCCTCGCGCTGCTTCAGTTCGGTGATGTCGACGCGGATGCCGATGCTGCCGCCGTCGCTGGTGCGACATTCCTCGATGCGCAGCCAGCGCCCGTCGGCGAGGAGCTGCTCCTCGACGTTCGACGGCGCGGCGTGACGCTCGAGGCGCTCGCGGAGCCAATCCTCCTCGCGCCCGACGATTTCCCCGAAGGCATGGGTCTCGACGACGTGACGCAGGGCGTCGACGTAGCGCACGCCGACGGCGAGGTGATCGCCGAGTTCGGGGTACAATTCGGCGTAGCGCCGGTTCCAGAAGACGAAGCGATCCTGCTCGTCGAAGAGCACCAGACCTTCCTCGACCGCGTCGAAGGCGGCGTTCAGCCGCGTGTGCAGCCGGTTCATCTCCTCGGTCATCGCGGCGATCTCGCCCCGCGCCCGCCGGCGCTCGGCGTCCGCCTCGTCGTAGGCCGTGCCGATCCGGTCACCGAGGGCGGCGAGATCGATCGTTCCGTCGGGACGGCGGACTTCGGCGAGTTGACGGACGAAGAGCTCATGCATGACGCGCGCCCACCTCCGCTCCGGAGGCGGCGGGACCCGGCCGAGCCGGTCGACCCTTCCGCAACGTCAGACCCATCGCGAACATTCGCCACGACCTCGTCTCGAAACGGTCCGTCATGGACGTCTCGTCGCGAGCATTCTCGTCACGGAAACATTGCCGTCGTCTTAAAATCGCACACAGACCTCGACACGATCCGGAGCGAATACTCGCGCTATCCGTATTTCATGCAGAGGGAGGGTGCCGCGTCGACGTCTTCGCGCGAGCGTCGCGGCGTGCCGGCCGGCGAGGTCTTCGTCACGACTTCTCGCAACTGCGAAGAGGCGACGGTTCGACTTGCGCGCGGTGCGGCACGAACCGTCGATGCGACGATCGGAGATCGTCGGCGGCGACGGGACGAAAGACGGAAGGATGACGGAAGAAGAAGGGAGGTGGCGCGCCCGAAGAGATTCGAACTCCTGACCCTCAGATTCGTAGTCTGATGCTCTATCCAGCTGAGCTACGGGCGCCTGCCTCGATGCGAAGGGCGTGCCCCCCGCGTCGGAGGCGTTCTCTAAACGGTTCCGCCGATGCTTGCAAGCACTCAGGCACCGATCATGACGGTTTTTTCCCCAACCCTGATTTCGGCATCCCGCGACGGCGGCGCGCCGGACCCACAGAGGGGCCGACGTCCGCCTCCGACGCGCAGGAGATCGGCGGTGAGCGGCCTCGCGCCGATCGGAGGGCCGTGTATAAGGGAGAACGCCGATGGGATCGCTCCCATCCGGCGTCTCGTCGTCCACACGCGGATCCTCGCCGGGGCCGGTTTCACGACCGGCGCGCGGGGGAACCGTCGCGATCGGCGCTCCGCCGTTCGATCACCTCTCTCCCCTCCGCTCCCGTTCGCCGCCACGCGCCACGAGGTCCCGTGTCCGTCCTCCTCGGTCCCGCCTACAAGGTCGCCTCGACCCTCGCCTTCGCCGGAATGCTGGTGGGAGTGAAGCTGCTCGCCCAGCGGGTGCCCTCCGGCGAGGTGGTGTTCTTCCGCTCCGCCTTCGCCCTGCTGCCGGTGATCGCCATGGTCGCCTGGCAGGGACAGTTGCGCGAGGGGCTGAAGACGTCGCGACCCGGCGGCCATCTGATCCGTTCGGTGGTCGGGGTGACGGCGATGGTGCTGTGGTTCTCCGGCGTGCAGCGGGTGTCGCTGGCCGATTCGCTCGCCATCACCTATGCCGCGCCGCTCCTCACCGTGGCGCTCGCGGCGTTGCTCCTCGGCGAGACCGTCCGGGCCCATCGCTGGACGGCGGTCGGGATCGGCTTCGTCGGCGTGCTGATCGTGCTGTCGCCGCATCTCGGCGATCTCGGCCATCTCACCGAGGGCGGGGCGGCGACCGGCGCGCTGATGTGTTTCGCCTCGGCCTTCTTCATGGCCTTCGCCCAGATCCAGGTGCGCAACCTCACCTCGACCGAGAAGACCGGCGCGATCGTCGTCTATTTCTCGATCGGCAGCGCGCTGGTCGCGCTGCTCTCGGCGCCGTGGTGGGTGATCCCCGACGCCCACGACCTCGCCCTCCTGGTCCTCACCGGCATCTTCGGCGGGGTCGGCCAGATCTTCCTGACGCTGAGCTATCGCCACGCCGACGCCTCGGTGGTGGCGCCGCTCGAATATACGTCGATGCTGTGGGCGGTGGTGACCGGCTTCTGGTTCTTCGGGGAATGGCCGAGCACGAGCGTCCTGATCGGCTCCACCGTGATCATCGGCTCCGGCGTCGCCATCGTCTGGCGCGAGCGCGCGCTCGGGCTGCGGCGCCCGCCGGTCTGAGCCGGCGGCCCCCCGCGCCGATCACTCCAATCGCACCTCGACACTCGCCGAGGCGCCGGTCGCGTCGATCACCGACAGGCGGGAGAAGCCGCGTCCGGTCGGCCACCACAGGCTCTGACGGCGACCGTCGGCGCGGGCGACCGGGCGGCCGTCGACCAGCCAGGTGAGCGGGGGAATGCCGCCGTGCGCCTCGAGCGCCACCGGCTCGGGGTCGGCGACGCCCTCGGTCAGGCCGAGGTCGAGCCGGGCGCCGTCGGGCGGAAAGGTGATCTCGAGGCGCGGGCGGGCGGCGGCGGCGAGCGTCTTCGGCACGTCGCGGCGCAGATGGCGCAAGGGCGGCGGCAGCGAGGCGGAGGTCGCGCGCAGGACGCCGTGCGGCGCCGGTATCCCCTCCGGCTCGACGCCGAGGCGCTGCCAGGCCTCGAACAACAGGGGCGCCGCGACCAAGCGGCCGATCAGCCCCGGCACCGGGCGCCCGTCGGGACGGCCGACCCAGACGCCGACGGCGAAACGGCGGTCGAAGCCGAGCGCCCAGGCGTCGCGATAGCCCCAGGAGGTGCCGGTCTTGAAGGCGAGCCGACCCTGAAGGGCGTTGGGCGGCGGCGGCGCCCCGCGCAGGATGTCGGCGACGTACCATGCCGCGACCGGGTCGGTCAGACGCCGCCGCACGGGCGAGAAGCGGCGATCCTCGAGCCTGCGGACGACGGGAACCGTGGTGCCGCCGCGCGCGAGACCGGCATAGAGCCGGGTCAGGTCCTCGAGCCGGATGCCGAGGCCGCCGAGGCCGACGGCGAGGCCGGTCGGCGCGCCCTTGGCGAGGACGAGATCAGCGCCGGCGGTCGCCAGCCGCGAGATCAGCGCCTGCGGGCCGATCGCCTCGAGCAGCTGCACCGCCGGCATGTTGAGCGACTGTTGCAGGGCGTGGCGGGCGGTGACGGTGCCCATGTAGCCCTGATCGAAATTCTCCGGCGCCCAGGCGCCCCAGCGGGCCGGGCGGTCCTCCAGCACCGTCTCGGGATGGGCGACGCCGTCCTCGAAGGCACGGGCGTAGATGAAGGGCTTCAGCGCCGAGCCGGGCGAGCGCACGGCGCGGGTGAGGTCGACCGAGCCGGCGCGCTCGGCCGAGAAATAGTCGGGGCCGCCGACCGAGGCGAGCAGTTCGCCGGTCGCCACGTCGAGGACGACGATCGCCGCCGACTGTTCCCGCGGCCAGGTCTCGGCGCGCTCGCGCAGGAGCCGCTCGAGGCCGGTCTGGAGCGTGCCGTCGACGGTGGTCCGGATCACCCGGGCCTCGGGATATTGCGCGACGAGGTCCTCGGCGAGGTGGGGCGCGAGCGCGGGGAAGGGCTTGCGCGCGGTCGGGATCGGCTCGCGGCGGGCGTGGTCCGCGTCGGCCGGTTTCACCACGCCGGCGGCGACGGCGCGGGCGAGCACCCGGTCGCGGGCCCGGGCGGCGGCGGCGGGGAAGCGATCGGGACGGCGCGTCTCCGGCGACTGCGGCAGCGCGACGAGCAGCGCCTGTTCGGCGAGGGAGAGGCGCTTCGGCTCCTTGCCGAAATAGGCGAGAGAAGCGGCGCGCAGACCCTCGATGTTGCCGCCGTAGGGGGCGAGCGCCAGATAGAGCTCGAGGATCCGGCGCTTGTCGAGCCGGCGTTCGAGATCGAGGGCGCGCAGGGTCTGGGTGGTCTTGGCGGCGAGGTCGCGGGTGTCGCGCGGCTCGAGCAGGCGCGCCACCTGCATGGTCAGCGTCGAGGCGCCCGAGACGATCCGGCCGCGCACGACGGCTTGAGCGGCGGCGCGGGCGACGGCGCGCGGGTCGATGCCGCCGTGCTCGTAGTAGCGGCGGTCCTCGTAGGCCATCAGCAGCGCGAGGAAGCGCGGATCGACCTCGTCGACGCCGACCGGCAGGCGCCAGCGGCCGTCCTCGGTGAGGAACGGGCGCAGGAGCCGGGCCTCGCGGTCGAGGACGACGGTGGAGCGGACCTCGGCGAGGTGCGGGTCGAGCGGCGGCAGGCGATCGAGGGCGCCCCGGAGCGCGCCGAGGCTCCAGCCGACGACCGCCAGGGCGGTCGCCGCGCCGAAGAGGACGGCGAGCACGCGCCGCTCGGACCGCGAACGGCCGCGCGCCTCACCCCCGGCCTCGCGACGCGGGTCGGCCCCGCGCCTCGCCTCGTCCGTCATCGCGACCCTTCCCTTCGGCGACGATCACCCTCGAGGACGGGTCCCGAGGGGCACCCCGAGCGGGGGCCCCTCGCGGACCTCACTTTCTCGGCGCCACGTCGATGGTGCCGAAGGCGGTACGGCCGAAGCGCTCGGGCCGGTACATGTCCTCCACCGTCGCCGGCGGCAGCACGTAACGGCCCGGGGTGACGACGCGCACCGCATAGGCGACCTCGAAGGTCGCCCGCTGGTCGGGCGAACGATCGAAGGCGGCGACGAAACGGTCGTCGCGGAATTCGGTCGTCTTCGCCTCGGGGGCCTCCGCCAGCCAGGCGAAGGCTTCCGTGTCGCCACCGGCCACCAGCTTCGGATCGGCGATCTCGAAACCGGCCGGCAGACGGTCGGTGACGACGATGCGCGCGGTCTCGGCCTTGGGCTCGACGATCTTCAGGACCACGACGAGACGATCGGTCTGGCGGATCTTGGCGAGATCCGCCTTCTTGCCGTCGGGCGTGTAGAAGGTGCGGGTGACGGCGTAGCCGCTGTCGGCGGCGCCCTCCTGCACCATCGGGTGGCCCGAGGTGGTGATCACCGCGCGGGTCGGAACCGCGGCCTCGCCGGTGGTGGCGGCGGTGAGCTTGAAGCTCCTGGTCGCCAGTTCGTCGGCGCGGAAGGTACGGAAGAACGGCCCCGTCGCCTTCTGCGTCGTCGATCCGTCGGTGACCGTCACCTCCTGGCCCTTGGCCTGATCGGCGACCGCCGAGGCGGCGAGCACCGACCATGCCTGTTCCTGGGTCGAGGTACCGGGATGGACGTCGCGCAGACGCTCGATCGCCGCGGCGACCTCGGCCCATTGCGCCGGCGGACGTTTCGCCTCCGCCATCAGCGCGAGGGTGAGGGCGGCGTCGCGCAGGCCCGACCCGTAGTCCGCGCGCCAGACGCGGGCGCCCTCGCCGGCTCCGAGCCGGGCCACCGCCGCCTGGAAGATCGGCTCCGCCCGGCCGGTGTCGCCGAGAAGGGCGAGGCCGGCGGCGAGCTGCGAGCGCGCCGAGGCGGTGGCGAAGAGGTCGAGCTTCTGGTCGGAGAGGTAGCGCAGATCGCTCATCACCGGCCGGCCGTTGCGGGCCAGCACATAGAGCGCATAGGCGAGGTCGGGGCCTTCCTTCTCGGTCGGCTCGGTGGTCGAGGAGACGTAGTTGCGGAGCCGGTCGAGGGCGAGGTCGAAGGCCTTCTGCGGCACGGCGCGGCCGGCCTCGCGGGCGCGGGTCAGGAAGTCCGTCACATAGGCGTCGAGCCAGACGTCGTCGTCGCTCGACGAGGCACTCCAGAGACCGAAGCCGCCGGTCGAATTCTGCCGCGACAGGAGACGATCGATGGCGCCGTCGATGCGGCCACGGGCCTCGTCGTCGAGCCCCAGCGCCGTGTCCGTCGCCAGCTTGTCGACGTAGAGGAGCGGCAGGGCGCGGCTGACCAGCTGTTCGGAACAGCCGTAGGGGTAGCGATCGAGCGCCTGGAGGAGACCGGGCACGTCGAGCGCCGACCACGGCGTGATCGCCACCGCGACGCTGCCGGTGCCCGGCAGATAGTCGGCGGTCAGGGCCTGCGAGATCTCGACCGATCCGCCGGCGGCGAGCGGCTTCACGCTGCGGCGATAGACCTCGGTGGTCGGCGGCTGGACCGGGAAGGTCATCGTCTGGGTGGCGTCGATGCCGGGGCCGGTGAGGCGGAGCGCGACGGAAGCCGGGCCGAGACCGGCCGCCGTCACCGGCACGGTGAAGGCGGCGCGGCCCTTCTCGGCCAGTTTCACCTTGGTGGAGAGCGCGTCGACCGGGACGATCAGCGAGCCGCGCAGGTCCAGTTCGACCTTGTAGTCGCCGGCCGGACCTTCGACGTTGTCGAGGGCGAAGTGGAGTTGCGAGCGGTCGCCGAGCGCCAGGAAGCGCGGGGCGGTCGGCTGGATCACCACCGCGTCGCGAACCACCACCTCGCGGTCGGCATGGCCGGCCTTGTCGGCGGTCCAGGCCATCGCCATGACGCGGACGGCGCCGTTGAAGGCGGGCACGTCGAACTCGACCACGACCTTGCCGTCGGCGTCGGTCTCGACGATGCCGGAGTAGCGTGCGAAGGGGGCCTCGCGCGGCGGGGCGGTGAGATCGCCGGCGCCGCCGTCGCCACCGGCGCGGATCTCGCCCCGGGTGCCCTGCATGCCGTCGATCAGGTAGCCGTAGAGGTCGCGCATGTCGACCGGCAGCTGTTTCTGACCGAAGAACCAGCCGTCGGGGTTCGGCGTCGCGAAGTGGGTCAGGTTGAGGATGCCGACGTCGACGGCGGCGACCACCACATGGGCGGGCCTGCCTTCGGCCCCGGTGACGGTCAGGGGGATGCGCAGCTTGCCGCGCGGGCGGATCATCGCCTCCGTCGCGACGTCGATGCCGAGCACATGGGCTTCCGGCGCGACCGCGAACCACGCCACGCCGACGGCGCGGCCGGGCTGGCGGCGGGCCTTGACGTCCATCGGGCGATGGGCGACGGCGATCACATGGGCGCCGGCGCCCCAGGCGGCATCGACCGGGAAGGTCACGGTGGCGCCGGCCGGATCGGCCTTCACCACCTTCATCGCCTCGACCTTGTCGGTCACCACCGCGACGGTGACGGTGCCGGCGAAGCGCGGCTTCAGATGGGCCGACAGGGTCTCGCCCGCCCCGTAGGCGGTCTTGTCGAGGGCGACGTCGAGCACGTCGGGACTGTCGGCCTTGTCGGAGGCGGCCCAGCCGACCGAGAAGCCGATCGAGGTGTGGGTGCCGTCGGCCCCGCGCAGTTCGAGGCGGTAGGAGCCCCAATCGACCGGCACGGCGAGGCGGGCCGGATGGCCGGTGCCGAGGTCGATCGAGCCGTCGGCGACGCGGCGATGGGTCTTGATGATCTGGCTCGACCAGCGACCCTCGCTGTTGAACCACTGCCAGCGGCGCTCCTCCGCCTGGAGCTCCCACTTCAGGCCCTTCACCTCGCGGCGGGTGCCGTCGGGGAGCGCCGAGACCAGATCGAACTCGGCCTGGGACCCGGCTGCGAGCGCCCCGGGGGCAAAGCGCGGCTTGACGCCGATCACCGGACCGGCGGGCAGGATCGGGATGGTGACGACACGCTCGACGGCGCGGCCACCGGCCTCCGCCACGGCCACGTCGATCTTGGCCTGGATCGGCCGGGTGACGGTGGTCGGCGGGATCGGCACGGTGATCGAGGCGAGGCCCTTCTCGTCGGTGGAGCCGAGGTTCTCGAGTTCCTGGGTGACCGTCTCGAAGCTCTCGTCGTCGAGGCCGACGGTGTAGCCGGAAAGGCCGGGCACGGTCGCGGTCGGCGCGAGTTCGACGGCGACGTCGCCGCGCAGCTCGAGATCGGCGCCGGGGGCCCCGTAGAGATGATCGGCGCGCACCTCGACCTCGGCCGGCTCGCCGGCGGCGAGCGCGGGCTTCGACGGCTTCAGCGCCACGTCGATGCGTTCGGGGACGTAGTCGGCGACGAGGAAGGTGGTCTCGCCGATCGGCGGGCGCTTCGGATCGGCGAAGACGCGGATGCGCCAGGTGCCGGTCTGGAGGCCGGTGAGCAGCGGCAGCGACCAGGCGCGGCCGCCGTCGCCCTGGTCGGCGACCGCGACGCGGCGATATTCGACGCCGTCGGGGCGCTGGACGACGAGGGTCAGCGGCAGGTTCGCCACCGCCTTGCCGCGGGTGTCGCGCAGGAGCGTGGTGACGTTCACGGTCTCGCCGGTGCGATAGACGCCGCGCTCGGTCGAGACGAAGGCGTCGAGCCCCTTGGGCGGGAGGCGTCCGGCGACGCCGCGATCGGTCAGATCGAAGGGTTCGCGGGCGAGATCGAGGAAGCCGTAGTCGCCCTTGCCGTCCTCGGCCACGACGAGGCCGGGCGCGAGGCCGCCGGCGCCGCGCGCCAGACCGGCGTCGAAATTCGCGCGGCCGTCGGCGTCTGTGGTGGCGGTCGCGAGCACGTCGTTGTTCTTGGCGACGAGACGGATCGCGAGGCCGGCGACCGGCTCGGCGGTGCCGAGCGAGCGGGCGAGGACGACGAGGCCCTCGTCGCCGGAAAAGGCGGTGAGGCCGAGATCGGAGACGACGAACCACTGGGTCGCCCGGTTCTCCCAGGCTTCGGCCTCGTCGCCTTCCGAATCGGTCGCCTTCGGGCCGGGAAGCTTCGCGGTCATCACGTAGACGCCGGGCTCCATCGTGCCGACGGCCTGGGTGACCGGGAAGGCGGTGACGGTGTCCTTGTTGAGTTCGGACTTGACCGCGAGCGAGCCGGTCCACACCAGGCGGCCCTTCTCCTCGGTCAACTTGCGGGTCTGATAGCCGTCGAGCGACCCGAGGAAGGTCTCCTCGCGCACGGTCGCGCCGAGCGAGCGATCGCCGATACGGTGGACCGCGACCTGGACCGAGGGCGTGTTGACGGTGACGACCGGCAGACCCTCCTGGCCGGTCGAGGGCAGGACGTAGTTGCGGCCGGTGAAGCGGACCTGGGGCGAGCGATCGCGGACGTAGATGTCGTAGTCGATCGCCGTCGGCAGGTCCTCGCCGACGGTCGAGGGCAGTCCGGCGCGCAGAACGATGCCGTAGCGCTTGCCGTGCTCGAGGCCGTCGACGCAGAGCTGGCGGGTCTCCACCGAGATCGCCGGCGAGGCGAGGCCGGAGACGGCGACGAAGGGCGTGTAGTCGACCTTGCCGCCGGTCTTCAGATCCTCGGTGAAGGTGAAGCAGGCGCGCGGCGAGGCGGCGTCGTTGTCGACCTTGTACTCGTCGACCTTGAAGCCGAACTCCGGCCGCAGCCGGTCGTAGAGGGCGACCGCCTCGGGCACCTGGGCGATCTTCACCGCCGCGCGGATCACGCCGATGGCGATGCGGGGATCCTCGGAGGAGACGTAGGTCTCGGCGAGGGTGGTCAACGCGACCGCCTCCTCGCGCGGCGAGGGCGCCAGACGATAGGCCTGATAGGCGGCGGCGTGGGCGTCGCGGCGGGTGTTGAAGCGGACCTGCCAATCGGCCGGCTTCAGGGCGGAGAGCGCGACCGCGTAGCGGTTCCAGGCGAGCCAGTCCTTCGGGGTGACGACCACCTGCCGGCCGACCACCGCCTCGAGGGCGACGAAGTTGCGGGCGGCGAAGGCGGCGTCGGCCTCGCGCTTCAACTGGGCGGCGTCGCCGGGACGGGCGGGACGGGACTTCAGCGTCGCCTCGAGGCGGATCGCGTCGCTCGCCAGTTCCTCGCGAGTGAAACTCTTCTCCGCCGCGGCCGGCAGGGTCGCGAAGACCAGAACGCTCGCGGTGATCAGTGCACGCAGGACGCCTCGCATGTCGTCTCCTCCCGGCCCGCCTGCGACGCCGCGTCGCGACGGACTTCCCAGCCGTTGTGATCGCCGTCGAGAGCACCGAGACGATCCGGACACGCGGCGATGATAACACCGTCGCGCGCCGAGAGGACGTCCGAAACCACGACGGTGGGATTACGATGGTCGCAATCTCACGAGGACCCTCGACGGACCCTCTCGGCTCTGAGAAAATCGAACCCGAAGCGAAAGTCGAGCGACGAGGCGCGCCATGACGGGACGACACAGGACGGGGCGGTGGGCTCCTCTCGGCGCGGGGCTCGCGCTGTGCCTCGCCGTGGCGGCCCCGGTCTGGGCGCAATCGAGCCTCTCCTCGGCCAAGCCCGGCATTCTCTCCAAGGGCGGCGGCACCTTCGTTCCGGTCGGCGAGCCGGCCGACATCGATGCCGCCCGCGCCGCCTGGGACGCGCGCGACGAGGCGACGCGGCGGCGGATCCAGACCGGGCTGGTGTGGAGCGGCGACTATACCGGCGCCATCGACGGCACCTTCGGCCGCATGACCTTCGAGGCGATCCGCGCCTTCCAGACCCGCCAGAAGTTCGCCGCCGACGGGATCCCGACCGAGGAGGCCGAGGCGGTTCTCGCCAACGTCGCCAAGGAGAAGCAGAAGGCGGTCGGCTTCACCCTGGTCGACGACGAGCGCACCGGCGTGCGGATCGGCCTGCCCGTCAAGCTCCTCGGCAAGGCGGCCAAGACCGACGGCGGCACCCGCTGGGTCTCCAAGGACGGCCGCATCGACTACCGTGTCTATGCCGTGCCGGGCCAGGATCTCGTCGGCCTCTACGAGAAGCTGAAGCAGGAGGGGCCGGGCCACAAGGTCGGCTACGCGGTGCTCCGCGCCGACTGGTTCGTGATCGCCGACACGGTCGGCACCAGGCGCGGCTACCAGCGTTTCGAGCGGGTCGGAGACGGGGTGCGCGGCTTCATCGTCTATTCCGACCCGGCGGTCGGCCCGACCTTCGACCGGGTGGTGATCGCCTCCGCCGGCACTTTCGAGGCCGAGCCGGGCAAGGCGCCGAGCGCCGAGACCCTGCCGCCGCAAAAGCCGCTCGCCGATGCGGGCGGGCCCCTCACCGAGCCGCAGAAGAAGCCGGCGCCGGCCGAGACGCCCGTCGCCACGGGACCGATCGCGACCGGGCTCCTGGTCGCGCCCGGCCGGGCGGTGGTCGCCGCCGCCGCCGTCGACGGGTGCCGCTCGATCTCCGTCGCCGGCAAGGCGGCGACGGTCGCCGGGCTCGACGACGGCAAGACCGTGGCGCTCCTCTCCTGGGCCGACACGATCGCGGTCGCCGCCCTGCGCCTCGCCGAGACGCCGCCGAAACCGGGCGAGGCGATCGCCGTGGTCGCCAAGGCGGACGAGGGGGCGGCGGTCTCTTCCGGCGACGTGGTCGATCTCGGCGGAACCGCCGGGGTCCACGCGGCGCTCCAGCGCGGCGGCTTCTCGGCGCCGGTGATCGATTCCGCCGGCCGGCTGATCGGCCTCGTCGGCAAGGCGCCGGACGAGACGCGGCGCATCGCCGGGGTGATCCCGGCGGCGACCTATCCGGTGATCCCGGCGGCGACGATCGCCGCCTTCGTCGGCAAGGCCGGCGGCGGCATCGAACCGGCGGGATCGGCGACGTCGCTGACCTCGGCCGGAGCGGTCGCGGTTCTCGGCGACCGGGTGGTCGCCGTCGGTTGCGAGAAGTGACGCGCGGCCGAGCGGCCGCGACGCAGGAGGTCCGATGCCCGAACTGCCCGAAGTGGAAACCGTGCGCCGAGGTCTCGCGCCGGTGATGGAAGGGGCGCGGATCGTTCGGGTCGAGCAGCGGCGGGCGAACCTGCGCACGCCGTTTCCCGAAGGGTTCGTCGCCCGGCTCGAGGGGGCGACCGTCACCGCGCTGTCGCGGCGGGCGAAATATCTCCTGGCCGATCTCTCCACCGGCACCGTGCTGATCGCCCATCTCGGCATGTCCGGCTCGTTCCGGGTGCGCGGCGGGGCGGACGAGACGACGCCGGGCGTCTTCCATCACGGCCGCGACAAGGCGGCGACGCACGACCACGTCGTGTTCCATCTCGACGGCCCCCATCTGCCGGGCGGCGCCACCGTCACCTACAACGATCCGCGCCGCTTCGGCTTCATGGATCTGGTCGAGCGCGCCGATCTTCCCGCCCATCCCTCGATCGCGGCGCTCGGGGTCGAGCCGCTCGGCAACGCGCTCGACGCGGACCTGCTCGCGCGGCTCTTCTCGGAGCGCTCGACGCCGTTGAAGAGCGCGCTCCTCGACCAGCGGCTGATCGCCGGGCTCGGCAACATCTACGTCTGCGAGGCGCTGTGGCGAGCCGGGCTCGACCCGCGCGCGGCGGCGGGCACGACGGTGACGAAGGCGGGGGCGCCGAGCGCCGGACTCGTCCGACTGTCGGAGGCGATCCGCGCGGTGCTCGAGGAGGCGATCGCGGCCGGGGGCTCGTCCTTGCGCGATCATCGGCAGGCGAACGGCGAACTCGGCTACTTCCAACACGCCTTCTCGGTCTACGACCGCGAGGGGAGCCCGTGCCCGCGTCCGACCTGCGACGGGGTGATCGAGCGCGTGGTGCAGTCGGGCCGCTCGACCTTCTTCTGCCCGCGCTGCCAGCGAAGGAGCGGCCGAGGGCGCTGACGCGCCCACGCGTATTTCCGCAGAGGGGGCGTGCGAAAGAGGGCGTTGCCCGTCGCCGCCCGCTCGGTTAGCCCTTGGAACGACGGGGCGGCCGCGACGCGCCGCCCGATGGGAAAGGACGCCCGATGGCCTACGAGAACATCCTGGTGGAGACGCGCGGCCGCGTCGGCCTGATCACGCTCAATCGTCCCAAGGCGCTCAACGCGCTCAATTCCGCCCTGATGGCGGAGGTGAGCGCGGCGCTCGACGCCTTCGAGGCCGACGCCGGCATCGGCGCGATCGTGATCACCGGCTCGGAGAAGGCCTTCGCCGCCGGCGCCGACATCAAGGAGATGCAGCCGCTCACCTATCCCTCGACCTATCTCGACGACTTCATCACCTCCTGGGATCGGGTGGCGCGGGCGCGCAAGCCGGTGATCGCCGGCGTCGCCGGCTTCGCGCTCGGCGGCGGCTGCGAGCTCGCCATGATGTGCGACATGATCCTGGCGGCGGAGACCGCCAAGTTCGGCCAGCCCGAGATCAAGCTCGGCGTGATGCCCGGCGCCGGCGGCACCCAGCGCCTGACCCGCGCGCTCGGCAAGGCCAAGGCGATGGATCTCTGCCTGACCGGGCGGATGATGGACGCGGTCGAGGCGGAGCGCTCGGGCCTCGTCGCCCGGATCCTGCCGGCGGAGGGTTTCGTCGACGCGGTGGTGGCGGTGGCGACGGACGTCGCCGGCATGTCGCTCAACGCGGCGATGATGACCAAGGAGACCGTCAATCGCGCCTTCGAGGGCTCGCTCGCGGAGGGCCTGCGCTTCGAGCGGCGGCTGTTCCAGTCGATGTTCGCGACCGCCGACCAGAAGGAGGGCATGGCCGCCTTCGTCGAAAAGCGCAAGCCGACCTTCCAGAACCGCTGAGACGCGCGAAAAGGGGCGGGCGCCGGGGCCCACGCCCGTTGACGGGCGCGGGAGCTGCGGTTATAAGCTCGCCCCACTCGGTGGCGGCTCGTTTCGCCGCCGCATCGTCACATTCGTATCGGCCCCGTCCGGCCGGTCTCCGTGAGGCTCTCGGGCCGCGGGGCACGGTCGACGGCTCGAGGTCGAGCGCAGTCGAGATCCAGGAGAGGCTCGTCCATGGCCAATACGCCGTCCGCCAAGAAGGCGGCCCGCAAGATCGCGCGCCGCACCGCGGTCAACAAGTCCCGTCGTTCGCGCGTGCGCACCTTCCTGCGCAAGGTCGAGGAGGCGATCGCCTCCGGCGATCCGGCGGTCGCCGCCGCCGCGCTCAAGGCCGCTCAGCCGGAGCTGCAGCGCGCCGCCTCGAAGGGCGTCGTCCATCGCAACACCGCCTCGCGCAAGATCTCCCGGCTGGCCAGCCGCGTGAAGGGTCTCGGCGCCTGATCGGGCCTCGACGCGAACCGTTTCGGAAAAACCCGGGCTCTCCGAGCTCGGGTTTTTTCATGGCCGCCGACCATCGCGCCGGCCGTGAAACGGCCTAGGTAAAATTACTACGACGTCTCTTTCCGAGTGATTCCGGCGTTTCACCGCCTGTCATGAAAATTCGTTCCTGATCAATAGCTTACCTGCAAGTGGTGAAATGTCGCGGGATCGGGCGCGACGACGCCGTGGCGAGATCGCCACATGACGTCACGTCGCAGAAAAATCGTCGAGACGATCCGACCGGGCGGCGCGTACGGGAACTTCATGGAGTCGGAAGGACTTGCCCGAGCGAGTCGGGCGACGGGGTGTGTCGTGCATGCGACGAAGCGCCGTCGCGACGTTTTCGAGCGTTGCGCCGACCCCGGGGGGTGTGTACATATTGGCCATCGGGGACGGCGTCCCCAACTTTCTTCAGACGAGCCGAGGTTGTATTTTCAAGACGTCAGTTGTTCTGTCGCCGACATCAGAAACGGTGAAGAACAAGTGTCAGTGAAAACCACATCTTCGTTTTCAGAGAATGAAAGACGCGGATCCATGGGGTGGATGGTCTCGGCCACCGTGGATCGCACTCAAAGATAGACCAGGGATTAATCGGGGTGGCGCGGATCAGGTTCGCGCCTTGGGGGACTTCGTCATGTCGATCTCGGAAACGGGGGGCTACGCCGGTGACGTGGCGCCCGCGGAGGCCTGGGCGTCGCTCGCCGAGGATCCGCGCGCGGTGCTCATCGATGTCCGAACGCGGGCGGAATGGTCCTTCGTGGGCCTGCCGTCCCTCGCCGAGATCGGCAAGAACCCGATCACGCTCGAGTGGCAGATCTTCCCGTCGATGACGGTCAACGCCGAGTTCGTCGAGATCCTCGACGGCGCCCTGACCAAGGCCGGCATCCCGCACGACGCCCCCCTCTATTTCCTGTGCCGGTCCGGCGCCCGCAGCCGCAGCGCCGCGATCGCCATGACCGCGGCCGGGTGGAGCCGATGCCTCAACATCGGTCCCGGCTTCGAAGGCCCGCTCGACCCCGGTGGACACCGGGGACGGGTCGCGGGCTGGAAGGCCGACGGCCTGCCCTGGACTCAATCCTGACGACGTGACGTCCGGCCCCGGTCGGACCGGATCCTGTGACCTCGAGGGCGACTTCGGGGCGAGATTCGTCGTCGCCCGAGCGACGGCGCGACGAGATGACATCAGACGGCGCAGACGCGATCGGGCGGATCGCTCTCGACGGATAGAAAGGCGGAAGACGATGGAGGCACGTGCGATGACCCGTAGCCCGGACGGCCGCGACGAGTGGGAGCGCATCAAGGCGCGCCTGCGTGTCGAATTGGGCGAGGACGTCTTCACCAGTTGGTTCGCGCGGGTCGAATTCGAGACCCTGGTCGACGAGACCGTCCATCTCTCGGTGCCGACCCGGTTCCTCAAGAACTGGCTGCAGAGCCGCTATCGCGACCGCCTGCTCGTCCTGTTCCGCGAGAGCTTCGGCGCCATCGCCCAGATCGAGTTCTCGGTCCGCTCGGCGATGCGTCCGGTTCCGGGAGCGCGCGAGACCGCCGAGGCGGCGCGCCGCCCGACGCCCGTGCTGGTCGCCTCCAACGCCGAGCCGAACCGTGCCGGCACCGCTCCGCGCGCCGCCGCCGCGACCGCCACGGCCGGCCGTGACGACGAATTCGCCGGCAGCCCGCTCGATGCCCGCCATTCCTTCGAGACCTTCGTCGAGGGCCGTTCCAACGGTCTGGCGCTCGCCGCCGCGCGCCGGGTCGCCGAGAGCCGTCCGGGCGAGCCGGTCGCCTTCAATCCGCTCTACCTCCACGCCTCGGTCGGGCTCGGCAAGACCCATCTCCTGCAGGCGATCGCCCACGCCGCCAAGGCCGAGGGCCGCAAGGTGCTCTACCTGACGGCCGAGCACTTCATGTACCGTTTCGTCCAGGCGCTGATGGCGCAGTCGGCGATCGCCTTCAAGGAGGCGCTGCGCGGGATCGACCTGCTGCTGATCGACGACATGCAGTTCCTCCAGGGCAAGCAGGTGCAGCAGGAGTTCTGCCACACGCTCAACTCGCTGATCGACGGGGCGCGTCAGGTGGTGGTCGCCGCCGATCGCCCGCCGGCCGATCTCGAGATGCTCGACGAGCGGATGCGCTCGCGTCTGGCCGGCGGCCTGCTGGTCGACATCGGCGCGCCCGACCTCGATCTGCGCCGCCGCATCGTCGCCCATCGGGTCGAGGCGACCCGCAAGACGACGCCCGGGCTGGTGCTGTCGGCGGCGGTGATCGAATGGGTGGCGGAGAACGTCGTCTCCTCGGCCCGCGATCTCGACGGCGCGGTCAATCGTCTGGTCGCCCACAATCAGCTGACCGGCCGGCCGATCGACCTCGAGATGGCGGAAGCGGCGCTGCGCGATCTGCTGCGCGCCCGCGAACCCAAGAAGGTCAAGATCGAGGACATTCAGCGGGTCGTCTCCAAGCACTTCAACGTGACCAAGGCCGACCTCCTCTCGGCCCGGCGCACCCGCACGGTGGTGCGTCCGCGTCAGATCGCGATGTATCTCGCCAAGGCGCTGACGCCGCGCTCGCTGCCGGAGATCGGCCGCCGCTTCGGCAACCGCGATCACACCACGGTGCTGCACGCCGTGCGCAAGATCGAGGAGATGGCGACCGCCGATCGCGGCTTCGCCGACGAGATCGAGATGCTGAAGCGCATGCTGGACGCCTGAGAAGGCGGCCCTCGCGCATCGCCGGACGGGGTCGTGGGTCACCACGGCCCCGTCTGCGTTTCGCGACCCCGGCTCGCAGGTCCCGGCCCATGCATCCGCAGGGTCGCTGATCGACCGTCGTCGCGCTTGCGCCGGACGGAGCGCTGATATAGCCCAAGACCCAGGAAACGACGGTGTCCGCGCGGGGCGGGCCGACGCGCGCGGGAGTGAGTTCAGATGGCGGACATGCGTCTCGTCGTGGTCGGCGCGTCCGGCCGCATGGGCCGAGCCCTGATCCGGGCGGTGACCGAGACCGACGGGACGATCCTCGTCGGCGCGGTGGAACGGGCCGGGTCGCACGACCTCGGCCGCGACGCCGGCGATCTCGCCGGGATCGACAAGCTCGGCGTCTCCCTGACCGACGACGCGCTGACCGCCTTCGCCCATGCCGACGGCGTGCTCGACTTCACCGCCCCGGCCGCCACGGTCCATTACGCCGAACTCGCGGCTCAGGCGCGGATCGTCCACGTGATCGGCACCACCGGCTGCGGCCCGGCCGAGGAGGCCAAGCTCGCCGCCGCCGCCCGCCACGCGGTTCTGGTGAAGTCCGGCAACATGAGCCTCGGCGTCAATCTTCTGGCGCAGCTGGTGCGCGAGGCGGCGCGGGCGCTCGGGCCGGAATACGACGTCGAGATCATCGAGATGCACCACCGCATGAAGGTCGACGCGCCCTCGGGCACGGCCCTTCTGCTGGGTCAGGCGGCGGCCGAGGGGCGCCGGGTCGATCTCGCCGCCCATTCGGTGCGCTCGCGCGACGGCCACACCGGCCCGCGCGGTCTCGGCGACATCGGCTTCGCGACGCTGCGCGGCGGCACCGTGGTCGGCGAGCACACGGTGGTCCTGGCCGGCCCCCACGAGCGGCTGGAGCTGACCCATCGCGCCGAGGATCGCTCGATCTTCGCGCGCGGCGCCGTCCGCGCCGCCCTGTGGGGGATGAGCCGCAAGCCCGGTCTCTATTCGATGGCCGACGTGCTCGGTCTCGCCTCACGCCCCTGACGTTTCAACTGGGAGTAATGCACGATGGATCGTCTTCTGGTGCTCTGCCGTCACGGCGAGAGCGAGTGGAACAAGCTCAACCTCTTCACCGGCTGGAAGGATCCCGATCTGACCGAGAAGGGCGTGGCGGAGGCGATCCGCGCCGGTGAGAAGCTCAAGGCCAAGGGCCTCGTCTTCGACGCCGCCTACACCTCGGCGCTGACCCGCGCCCAGCACACGCTCGACCTGATCCTGACCCAGCTCGGCCAGACCGATCTGCCGATCACCCGCGATCAGGCCCTCAACGAGCGCGACTACGGCGATCTCTCCGGCCTCAACAAGGACGAGGCGCGGGTGAAGTGGGGCGAGGAACAGGTCCACATCTGGCGCCGCTCCTACGACGTGCCGCCGCCCGGCGGCGAGAGCCTGAAGGACACCGCCGCGCGCGTGCTGCCCTATTGGGACGCCCACATCCTGCCCGACCTCAAGGCCGGCAAGCGCATCATCGTCGCCGCCCACGGCAATTCGCTGCGGGCGCTGATCATGAAGCTCGAGAAGCTCACCCCCGAGCAGATCCTCAAGCGTGAACTCGCCACCGGCGCGCCGATCGTCTACCGGCTCGACGCCGAGGGCGAAGTGATCGGCCACGAGGATCTCGCCGGCTGACGGCGCACGAAGCGGAACGACGAAGGGCGCGTGATCCCGAGGGG
>OFTX01000123.1_pt1 | contig 47475 bp, 62 predicted proteins | sample 1775051 | NCBI WGS metagenome assembly OFTX01 (sample SAMN08195772, study PRJEB24354) | sludge metagenome | isolation source: sludge from phenol fed wastewater aerobic bioreactor A | place: India: Nagpur | collected 2016-09-15 | reverse complement strand
AAGAGAAGCTCCGCTTCGCCATCCGTGAAGGCGGTCGCACCGTCGGCGCCGGCGTCGTCGCCAAGATCATCGCCTGAAGCGATCGCGGACGGAGCGGGAGAGACCTCCTGCTCCGGTCCGGATCGGAACCTCAGAGGGTTCAGTAATGAACGGTCAGAACATCCGAATCCGCCTCAAGGCGTTCGACCACCGGGTCCTCGACGCCTCGACGCGCGAGATCGTCAGCACGGCGAAGCGCACGGGCGCCTCGGTCCGTGGTCCGGTTCCGCTGCCGACGCGGATCGAGAAGTTCACGGTCAACCGCTCGCCGCACGTCGACAAGAAGAGCCGTGAGCAGTTCGAAATTCGCACCCACAAGCGCCTGCTCGACATCATCGACCCGACCCCTCAGACGGTCGACGCTCTGATGAAGCTCGATCTGGCCGCCGGTGTCGACGTCGAGATCAAGCTCTGATCGCGTGAGCGAAAAGAGCCTCTGAGCCTCGACAGCCATGCTCGGTGAACGTGACGTTCCCTGAGCCTCTGACTAAATCCGGAGCGTTTCACTTTCGTGACGCTCCATGAAGAGAGAGAACGCCATGCGTTCAGGTGTGATCGCACAGAAGCTGGGCATGACCCGCATCTACACGGATGCGGGCGAGCAGGTCCCGGTCACGGTTCTGCGCCTCGACAATTGTCAGGTCGTCGCCCATCGGACCGAAGAGAAGAACGGCTACACCGCGCTGCAGCTCGGTGCCGGCCTCGCCAAGGTGAAGAACACCACGCAGCCGATGCGCGGTCACTTCGCCAAGGCCGAAGTCGAGCCCAAGCGCAAGCTGGTCGAGTTCCGCGTCGACGCGGACAAGATGATCGACGTCGGTGCCGAAATCACCGCCGATCACTTCCTCGTCGGTCAGTTCGTGGACGTCACCGGCACTTCGGTCGGCAAGGGCTTCCAGGGCGGCATGAAGCGTTGGAACTTCGGTGGTCTGCGTGCCACCCACGGCGTGTCGGTCTCGCACCGTTCGCTGGGTTCCACGGGTAACCGCCAGGATCCGGGTCGCACCTTCAAGAACAAGAAGATGGCCGGCCACATGGGCTCCGACCGCGTGACCACCCAGAACCTCAAGGTCGTTCGCACCGACGTCGAGCGTGGCCTGATCCTCGTCGAGGGTTCGGTTCCCGGCTCCAAGGGCGGCTGGATCATCGTTCGCGACGCCGTGAAGCGCAAGGCTCCGGAAGGCCTGCCCCTGCCGGGCGCCTTCCGCAAGGCCGCCGCGCCGGTCGTCGCGGCCACGGAAGAGAAGGGGGCCGAGTGATGGATCTCCAGGTCAAGAAACTGGACGGCACCGACGCCGGCACGATCTCCGTCTCCGACGAGATCTTCGGCCTCGAGCCCCGCGCGGATCTGATCCAGCGCGTCGTGAAGTGGCAGCTCGCCAAGCGTCAGGCCGGCACCCACAAGGTGAAGGGCCGCTCCGAGATCGCCCGCACCGGCAAGAAGATGTACAAGCAGAAGGGCACCGGCGGCGCTCGCCACGGCTCCCAGCGCGCTCCCATCTTCCGCGGCGGTGGACGTGCCCACGGTCCGGTCGTGCGCTCGCATGCGCATGATCTGCCGAAGAAGGTGCGCGTGCTCGGTCTGAAGCACGCTCTCTCCTCGAAGGCCGCTTCGTCCTCGATCGTCGTCCTCGAATCGGCTATTGCCGCCGAGCCGAAGACCAAGGTGCTCGCTGCTCAGTTCGAGAAGCTCGGCTTCGCGAACGCCCTGGTGGTCGCCGGCGCCGAGATCGACGCGAACTTCGGTCTCGCCGCGCGCAACATCCCGAACGTCGACGTGCTGCCCATCCAGGGCCTGAACGTCTACGACATCCTGCGTCGTCACACGCTCGTCCTCACCAAGGACGCGGTCGACGCGATCGAAGCTCGGTTCCGGGCGGAGGCGTGATCATGGCGATCCAGCTGTCACACTACGACGTGATCCGGTCTCCGGTCATCACCGAGAAGTCCACCATCGCCGCCGAGCAGAACAAGGTGGTGTTCAACGTCGCCAAGTCCGCGACCAAGCCCGAGATCAAGGCCGCCGTCGAGGCGCTGTTCAAGGTCAAGGTCAAGAGCGTCAACACCCTGGTCCGTCTCGGCAAGGTCAAGCGCTTCAAGGGCTTCGTCGGCAAGCAGGACGACGTCAAGAAGGCGATCGTGACCCTCGTCGAGGGTCACCGGATCGACGTCACGACCGGCCTCTGAGGACGAAGGGTAGAAAACCATGGCGCTCAAGACCTTCAATCCGGTCACGCCCAGCCTTCGTCAGCTGGTGATCGTCGACCGCTCGGGCCTCTACAAGGGCAAGCCGATGAAGACCCTCACCGAGGGTCTGTCGAAGTCCGGTGGCCGCAACAACCTGGGCCGCATCACCGCGCGCTTCCGGGGTGGTGGACACAAGCGGACCTATCGCGTCGTCGACTTCAAGCGTCGCAAGGTCGACGTGTCGGCGACCGTCGAGCGGCTCGAGTACGATCCGAACCGTTCCGCCTTCATCGCGCTCATCCGCTATGAGGACGGCGAGTTCTCCTACATCCTGGCGCCGCAGCGTCTGGCCGTCGGCGACACCGTGGTGTCCGGCGCGTCCGTCGACGTGAAGCCCGGCAACGCGATGCCGATCGGCAACATCCCGGTCGGAACCATCGTGCACAACATCGAGCTGAAGCCCGCCAAGGGTGGTCAGATCGCGCGTTCGGCCGGTTCCTACGCGCAGATCGTCGGTCGCGACCAGGGCTACGTCATCGTTCGTCTGGGCTCGGGCGAGCAGCGTCTGATCCTCGGCACCTGCCTGGCCACGGTCGGCGCGGTGTCGAACCCGGATCACATGAACACGTCGGACGGCAAGGCGGGTCGCTCTCGCTGGCTGGGCCGTCGTCCCCACAACCGTGGTGTCGTCATGAACCCGGTCGACCATCCGCACGGCGGCGGTGAAGGCCGCACCTCCGGCGGTCGTCATCCGGTGACCCCGTGGGGCAAGCCGACCAAGGGCAAGAAGACCCGGTCGAACAAGGCGACGAACAAGTTCATCGTCCGCTCGCGCCACGCCAAGAAGGGTAAGTAATCCATGGCTCGTTCTGTCTGGAAAGGCCCGTTCGTCGACGGTTACCTCCTGAAGAAGGCCGAGAAGGCTCGGTCTTCGGGACGTGCCGAAGTGATCAAGATCTGGAGCCGTCGCTCCACGATCCTGCCGCACTTCGTCGGTCTCACCTTCGGCGTCTACAACGGTCAGAAGCATGTCCCCGTCCTCGTCTCCGAGGACATGGTCGGTCAGAAGTTCGGTGAGTTCTCGCCGACCCGTACCTACTACGGTCACGCTGCCGACAAGAAGGCGAAGAGGAAGTAAGCCCCATGTCGAAGCCGAAGACCGAACGGGCGCTGAAGGATACCGAGGCCAAGGCGGTGACGCGGATGATCCGTGTGTCGCCCCAGAAGCTGAACCTCGTCGCCGCCCTCATCCGTGGCAAGAAGGTCTCGTCCGCCCTGGCCGACCTGACCTTCTCGCGCAAGCGCATCGCCGGGACCGTCAAGAAGACGCTCGAGAGCGCCATCGCCAACGCCGAGAACAACCACGAGCTCGACGTCGACAGCTTGGTCGTCGCCGAAGCCTTCGTCGGTAAGGCCCTGGTCATGAAGCGTTTCCACGCTCGTGCCCGTGGCCGCGCCTCGCGCGTCGAAAAGCCGTTCTCGAACCTGACGATCGTCGTCCGCGAAGTGGAGTCAGCCTGATGGGACAGAAGGTCAACCCGATCGGTCTCCGACTCGGCATCAACCGGACCTGGGATTCGCGCTGGTACGCCGGCAAGGGCGAATACGGCAAGCTGCTGCATGAGGATCTCGCGATCCGCAAGTATCTGCTCGCCGAGCTGAAGCAGGCCGCGGTCTCCAAGATCGTCATCGAGCGCCCGCACAAGAAGTGCCGGGTGTCGATCCACACCGCCCGTCCGGGCGTGGTGATCGGCAAGAAGGGTGGCGACATCGACAAGCTCCGCAAGGGCGTCGCCAAGCTGACGGACTCGGAAGTCCACATCAACATCGTCGAGGTGCGCAAGCCCGAGATCGATGCGAACCTGGTGGCTTCCTCGATCGCTCAGCAGCTCGAGCGTCGTGTCGCCTTCCGTCGCGCCATGAAGCGCGCCGTGCAGTCGGCCATGCGCTTCGGCGCCGAGGGCATCCGCATCAACGCGGCCGGCCGTCTCGGCGGCGCGGAAATCGCGCGCCTCGAGTGGTATCGTGAGGGTCGGGTTCCGCTGCACACCCTGCGTGCGGACGTCGACTTCGGCGTCGCCACCGCGATCACGGCCTACGGCACCTGTGGCCTGAAGGTCTGGATCTTCAAGGGCGAGATCCTCGAGCACGATCCGATGGCCTCCGAGCGCAAGGCTCTGGAGCCCGACAACAGCCGTGGTGGCCGTCCGGAAGGACGCGATCGCGACCGGGATCGGGATGGTGATCGTCGGGGTCGTAATCGTCGCGATCGGGACAGCGAGCGGGCCTGAGGCCGGCAGCAAGATTGAAAGAGTGAGAGAACGACGATGCTGCAGCCGAAGCGCACGAAGTTCCGCAAGCAGTTCAAGGGCCGGATCAAGGGCGCCGCGAAGGGCGGCTTCACCCTCGATTTCGGGACCTATGGCCTGAAGGCGTTGGAGCCGGAGCGGGTGACCGCCCGGCAGATCGAGGCGGCCCGCCGCGCGATCACCCGTCAGATGAAGCGTCAGGGTCGCGTGTGGATTCGCGTGTTCCCCGACGTTCCGGTTTCTTCGAAGCCGACCGAAGTGCGCATGGGTAAGGGCAAGGGTGCTCCCGAATATTGGGCGGCTCGTGTCAACCCCGGGCGCATCCTGTTCGAGATCGATGGCGTGAGCCACGAGATCGCGGAAGAAGCGCTCCGTCTCGGTGCCGCCAAGCTCCCGATCCGCACGCGCTTCATCGAGCGCATCGCCGACTGAGAGGGTTGACCGATGAAGATCGCCGACATCCGGACGAAAACGGCCGACGAACTCGCCGACGAGCTCGAGACGCTGAAGAAAGAGCAGTTCAACCTTCGCTTCCAGAAGGCCACCGGACAGCTCGAGAACACGGCGCGGGTGCGCCAGGTCCGGCGCGACATCGCGCGGATCCAGACCATCATCCGCGCCAAGCGCGCGAGCTAAGGGACAACCGCCATGCCGAAGCGCGTGCTGCAGGGCGTCGTGGTCAGCGACAAGAACGACAAGACCATCGTGGTCGAGGTGGAGCGTCGCTTCACCCATCCGCTTCTGAAGAAGACCGTGCGTCGTTCGAAGAAGTACCACGCTCACGATGAAGAGAACCGCTTCAAGGTCGGTGACCAGGTCGCGATCGAAGAGGGCCGTCCGCTGTCGAAGAACAAGCGGTGGGTCGTCGTCGGTCCGGTCGGTGCCCTCTGAAGCTCGGCGAACGTTAGATAAGAAAGGCGGTCGGTCATGATTCAAATGCAGACCAACCTCGACGTCGCCGACAACTCGGGTGCCAAGCGCGTCATGTGCATCAAGGTACTCGGCGGTTCGAAGCGCAAGTACGCCACCATCGGCGACATCATCGTGGTGTCGGTGAAGGAGGCGATCCCCCGTGGCCGCGTCAAGAAGGGCGACGTCATGAAGGCGATCGTCGTGCGCGTGTCGAAGGACATTCACCGGGCGGACGGACAGGTCATCCGTTTCGACCGCAACGCGGCCGTTCTGATCAACAATCAGAAGGAGCCGATCGGGACCCGTATCTTCGGGCCGGTTCCGCGCGAGCTTCGCGCCAAGAACCACACGAAGATCCTCTCGCTGGCGCCGGAGGTGCTGTAATGGCCGCGAAGATCAAGAAGGGCGACAACGTCGTCGTGCTCGCCGGCCGTGACAAGGGCAAGGCGGGTGAAGTGATCCAGGTGATGCCGGCGGAAGAGCGTGCGCTCGTTCGCGGCGTCAACATGGTTCAGCGTCATCAGAAGCCGCAGGGCGTGAACGAGGGCGGGATCATCTCGAAAGAGGCGCCGATCCACCTCTCGAACCTGGCGATCGCCGACAAGGACGGCAAGCCCACCCGCGTCGGTTTCAAGAAGTTGGACGACGGCCGCAAGGTCCGTTTCGCCAAGCGCTCGGGAGACCTGATCGATGGCTGAGGCCGCTACCCTTTCGCCGCGGATGAAGCAGCACTACGAGGACGTGGTGCGCCCGGCGATGATCGAGAAGTTCGGCTACAAGAACGCGTTCGAAGTGCCGGTTCTCGACAAGATCGTTCTGAACATGGGTGTCGGCGAAGCCGTCGCCGATTCCAAGAAGGCGGCCGTCGCGGCTGCGGACCTCGCGCTCATCGCCGGCCAGAAGCCGGTCGTGACCCGCGCCCGCAAGGCGATCGCGACCTTCAAGATCCGTGAGAACATGCCGATCGGCGCGAAGGTCACCCTCCGCAAGTCGCGCATGTACGAGTTCCTGGACCGTCTGGTCACGATCGCGCTGCCGCGCGTTCGCGACTTCCGCGGCCTGAACCCCAAGAGCTTCGACGGCCGCGGCAACTATGCCATGGGCGTCAAGGAGCACATCGTGTTCCCCGAGATCAACTACGACAAAGTCGACCAGATCTGGGGTATGGACATCATCGTCTGTACGACGGCGAAGACCGACGAAGAAGCCCGAGAGCTGCTCAAGCTCTTCAACTTCCCGTTCCGTCAGTGAGCCGTTACGGCAGAGGATAGGAAAGACATGGCCAAGAAGAGCTCGATCGAGAAGAACAACCGGCGTCGGCAGATGACGTCGCGCGATCTCAAGAAGCGCACCGAATTGAAGACGGTGATCATGAATCGCGAGTCCTCGCCGGAGGAGCGCATGCAGGCGGTGCTCAAGCTCGCCGAAATGCCGCGCAACGGCGCCAAGGTCCGCATTCGCAACCGCTGCGAAGTCACCGGCCGTCCGCGCGCCTACTATCGCAAGCTGAAGATGTCGCGCGTCGCGCTTCGCGAACTGGGCAACATGGGCATGATCCCGGGCCTGGTCAAGTCGAGCTGGTGAGGAACAGAACGCCATGACCATGACCGATCCTCTGGGCGATATGATCACCCGCATCCGCAATGCGCAGATGCGTAAGAAGACCAAGGTCTCGACCCCGGCCTCCAAGCTGCGCGGCAACCTGCTCGAAGTCCTGAAGAGCGAGGGCTACATCCGTGGCTTCGCCAAGGTCGACTTCGACGGCGGCAAGTCCGAGTACGAGATCGAGCTGAAGTACTTCGACGGCCAGCCCGTGATCCGCGAAATTTCGCGCGTCTCGAAGCCCGGCCGCCGGGTCTACACCTCGGTCGACAACATTCCGCGTGTCGCCAACGGCCTCGGCGTGACCATCCTGTCGACGCCGAAGGGCGTGATGGCCGATCATGCCGCCCGCGAAGCCAACGTCGGCGGCGAAGTGCTCTGCAAGGTCTTCTGAGGCCGGAAAACGAGACGGGGTTCCCCATGTCACGCATCGGAAAGAAGGCCGTGCCGGTTCCTGCCGGCGTCTCCGCGGAAATCGCGGGTCAGGCCGTCAACGTCAAGGGCCCGAAGGGTGCCCTTTCCTTCGACGTCCACGAGCTGGTCGAGGTTGCTCAGACCGCCGATGGCATCGCCGTGAAGCCGAAGGACGAGTCCAAGCTCGCCCGTTCGCTCTGGGGCATGTCGCGGACGATGATCTCCAACCTGATGGTCGGTGTTTCGAAGGGCTTCGAGAAGAAGCTCGAGATCAACGGCGTCGGTTACAAGGCGGCACTCAACGGCAAGACGCTGACGCTGTCGCTCGGCTACAGCCACGACGTGCTGTTCCCGGTTCCGGAAGGGATCACGATCCAGGTCCTCGGGCCGAAGCAGGATCAGATCATCGTGTCCGGCATCGACAAGCAGCAGGTCGGCCAGGTCGCGGCCGAGATCCGCGAATGGCGCGGCCCCGAGCCCTACAAGGGCAAGGGCGTCAAGTACGCCGACGAGAAGATCTTCCGCAAGGAAGGCAAGAAGAAGTAAGGAGCTGCCGCCATGGCCCATCAGACCACTACGGAGCGTCGTGCGGCTCGCGTGCGCCGTGCCGTCAAGGCGGCGGCGAACGGCCGTCCCCGGCTCTCGGTTCATCGCTCGTCGAAGAACATCTATGCTCAGGTCATCGACGATGCGAACGGGGTCACCCTCGCCGCCGCGTCGACCCTGGATGCCTCGCTCAAGGGCAGCCTGAAGACCGGCGCCGACAAGGCCGCGGCGGAAGCCGTCGGCAAGCTCGTCGCCGAGCGTGCGGTCGCCGCGGGTGTGAAGCAGGTCGTGCTCGATCGCGGCCGCTTCATCTACCACGGTCGCGTCAAGGCGCTCGCCGATGCCGCTCGCGAGGGCGGCCTCGACTTCTGATCACGGATTGAGGCGCGCCGAGACGGCTGCGCACGAGGGAAGAACCGACATGGCAAAGCTCGAGCGGGAAGAACGCGACAGCGAATTCGTCGACCGGCTGGTGCACATCAACCGCGTCGCCAAGGTGGTGAAGGGTGGCCGTCGCTTCGGCTTCGCCGCGCTCGTCGTCGTGGGCGACCAGAAGGGCCGCGTGGGCTTTGGCCACGGCAAGGCCCGTGAAGTGCCCGAGGCGATCCGCAAGGCGACGGAAGCCGCCAAGCGTGGCCTCATCCGCGTGTCGCTCCGCGAGGGCCGCACGCTCCATCACGACGTCGTCGGCCATCACGGTGCCGGTCGCGTCGTCGTCCGCGCCGCACCGGCCGGTACCGGCATCATCGCCGGCGGCCCGATGCGCGCCGTCTTCGAGACGCTGGGTGTCCAGGACGTCGTCGCCAAGTCGATGGGGTCGTCGAACCCCTACAACATGGTGCGCGCGACCTTCGACGCCCTCAAGGCCGAGGACAGCCCCCGTTCCGTCGCCGCTCGCCGCGGCATGAAAGTGTCGACCCTGCAGGCCCGTCGCGGTGCCGAGGGCGCCGAGGCCTCGGCCGAAGCGTGAGACGTGCCGGAACCCTGTTCGTGAGGGCAGGGGATCCCGGTGTTGAAAGAAGCAAGGGTGAACCCCATGTCGAACTCTGCCACGGTCAAGACGGTCACGGTCGAGCAGATCGGTAGCCCGATCCGCCGCCCGGACGTTCAGGAGAAGACCCTGATCGGCCTCGGCCTCAACAAGCGGCATCGCCGTTCGACCCTGGAGGATACTCCGGCGGTCCGCGGAATGATCGCCAAGGTCGCCCATCTCGTTCGCGTCATCGACGAGAACTGAGCCATCAGGAGCGGAACATGAAGCTCAACGAGATCAGCGACAACGTCGGCGCCGCCAAGAAGGGCAAGCGCCTCGGCCGCGGCATCGGTTCGGGTCTGGGCAAGACCTCCGGCCACGGCGTCAAGGGCCAGAAGGCGCGCTCCGGCGTCGCCATCAACGGCTTCGAAGGCGGTCAGATGCCCCTGCATCGCCGTCTGCCGAAGCGCGGCTTCAACAACATCTTCCGCCTCGACTACAACGAGGTCTCGATCGCGCGCGTTCAGGCCGCCATCGACGCCGGTCGTATCGAAGCGGGCGTGACCATCACCGGCGAAGTCCTCAAGGCGGCCGGCATCGTCCGTCGTCTGAAGGACGGCATCCGTCTGATCGGCCCCGGCGAGCCCAAGGGCGCGCTGACCTTCGACGTCGCCGGCGGCTCCAAGCCGGCCATCGAAGCGGTCGAGAAGGCCGGCGGCAAGGTGATCGTCACCGAGAAGAAGAAGGCGGACGCGGCCGAGTGATCGGCCGCTTTCGTCGGACTGACATATCTCCCTTACGAAGCACCGGAGACGAGTGACATGGCGTCTGCTGCCGAACAGCTTGCGGCCAATCTCAACTGGGGTGCCTTCGGCAAGGCCGAGGAACTGAAGAAGCGCATCTGGTTCACGCTGGGTGCGCTTCTCGTTTATCGGTTGGGCACTTATCTGCCCCTGCCGGGCATCGACGCCGCTGCGCTCGCCAAGGCGTTCAACAACGCTCAGACCGGCATCATCGGTCTGTTCAACATGTTCTCCGGCGGCGCCGTCGGCCGCATGGCGATCCTGGCGCTGGGCATCATGCCCTACATCTCCGCCTCGATCATCGTGCAGCTGATGACGACGGTCGTCCCCTCTTGGGAAGCGCTCAAGAAGGAAGGCGAATCGGGCCGCAAGCAGCTGAACCAGTACACGCGCTTCCTCACGGTCGTGCTGGCGATCTTCCAGGCCTGGGGCATCGCGGTCGGCCTCGAGGGCGCCTCCGGCGTCGTCGCCGCGCCCGGCATGTTCTTCCGCATCTCCGCGGTGATCACGCTCGTCGGCGGCACCATGTTCCTGATGTGGCTGGGTGAGCAGATCACCTCGCGCGGCATCGGCAACGGCACCTCGCTGATCATCTTCGCCGGCATCGTCGCGGGTCTGCCGCACGCCATCGCCGGCACCCTCGAGCTCGGCCGTCAGGGCGCGATCTCGACCTTCGCGATCCTCGCCATCATCGTCGTGGCGATCGTCGTGGTCGGCTTCGTGGTGTTCATGGAGCGCGCGCAGCGCAAGCTCCTGATCCAATATCCGAAGCGACAGGTCGGCAATCAGATCATGCAAGGCCAGTCCTCGCATCTGCCGCTGAAGCTCAACACCTCCGGCGTCATCCCGCCGATCTTCGCCTCCTCGCTTCTCCTGGTGCCGGCGACCATCGCCAACTTCCAGACGGGGCAGGGGCCGGGGTGGTTGACCACGGTGACGGCGCTGCTCGGCCACGGCCAGCCGCTCTACATGCTGATGTACGCGGCGCTGATCGTCTTCTTCGCGTTCTTCTACACCGCCATCGTCTTCAACCCGACCGACACGGCCGACAATCTGAAGAAGCACGGCGGCTTCATTCCCGGCATCCGTCCGGGCGAACGCACCGCGGAATACATCGACTACGTCCTGACGAGGATCACGGTGGTCGGCGCCATCTACATCGTGTTGGTGTGCCTATTACCCGAATTCCTCATTTCCTGGACGGGCGTCCCGTTCTATTTCGGCGGCACGTCGCTGCTGATCGTGGTCTCCGTGACCATGGACACGGTGTCGCAGATCCAGGGACATCTGCTCGCCCATCAATACGAAGGTCTGATCAAGCGGGCGAAGCTCAAGGGGGGACGTCGATGAGACTCATTCTGCTCGGACCGCCGGGTGCCGGTAAGGGGACCCAGGCCACGCGTCTGGTCGAGAAATACGGGATCGTCCAGCTTTCGACCGGCGACATGCTGCGCGCGGCCGTCAAGGCGGGAACCGACGTGGGTCTCAAGGCCAAGGCGGTGATGGAATCGGGCGGGCTCGTCTCCGACGACATCGTCATCGGCGTCGTCGCCGACCGAATCGACGAGGCGGATTGCGCCAAGGGCTTCATTCTCGACGGTTTCCCGCGCACCGTGCCCCAGGCCGAGGCGCTGACCGCCATGCTGAAGTCCAAGGGCCTGAAGCTCGACGCGGTGATCGAACTGGTCGTCGATGCCGAGGCGCTGGTCGCCCGCATGGAGAACCGCGTCAAGGAGACGATCGCCGCCGGCGGGACGCCCCGCCCCGACGACAATCCGGAGAGCTTCCGCAAGCGCCTGGGCGAATACCAGGAGAAGACCGCGCCGCTGTCGGGCTACTATGCCTCGACCGGCGAACTGAAGACCGTCGACGGCATGAAGTCGATCGACGAGGTCACCGCCGCCATGGGCGCGATCCTCGGCGCCTGACGGCGCCGAGGCCTGCCCGGAACCGACGAGGAACCACGGCCGGACGGTTGCGTCCGGCCGTGGAATCCTTTATCTACCGGCCCACATCGCGATCATGAGCGATCGGGGCCGGGACCATGGGGTTTCGGCCACCCGGTCCTTTCGTCGTGAACGGCCTGTTCACGAAGGACTTGGCCGACCTCGAACAACGAGCGCACCGGAAGGTGTCCTCGGGAATCGACTGGAGAGAAACCGTGGCCCGCATCGCAGGCGTGAACATCCCCACCAACAAGCGCGTCGTCATCGCGCTTCAGTACATCCATGGCATCGGCGCCAAGAAGGCGTCCGAGATCGTGGAGAAGGTCAACATCGCGTCCGAGCGTCGCGTCAACGAACTGTCGGACGCCGAAGTCCTGCAGATCCGCGAAGTGATCGACCGCGACTATCTGGTCGAGGGCGATCTTCGTCGCGAAGTCGCGATGAACATCAAGCGTCTGATGGACCTCGGCTGCTATCGCGGCCTTCGTCATCGTCGCGGCCTTCCGGTCCGCGGCCAGCGCACGCACACCAACGCCCGCACCCGCAAGGGTCCGGCGAAGGCGATCGCGGGCAAGAAGAAGTAATTCGTTCAGGGGCGAACGTCGTGAGACGTCCGTCCCGGTGGAGCCGCTGGTATTACGGCGGCGTTGAGATCGAAGGTAAGGACATTCGATGGCCAAGGAAGCGACGCGCGTCAAGCGCCGTGAGCGCAAGAACATCACCTCTGGTGTCGCGCACGTGAACTCGACGTTCAACAACACGATGATCACCATCACCGATGCGCAGGGCAACACGATCTCGTGGTCGTCGGCCGGCGCGCTCGGCTTCAAGGGCTCGCGCAAGTCGACCCCCTACGCCGCGCAGGTCGCCGCCGAGGACGCCGCCCGCAAGGCGGCCGAGCACGGCATGCGCACCGTCGAGGTGGAAGTCCGTGGCCCCGGTTCGGGCCGTGAATCCGCGCTGCGCGCTCTCCAGGCGGCCGGCTTCATGGTGACCTCGATCCGCGACGTCACCCCGATCCCGCACAACGGTTGCCGTCCGCGCAAGCGTCGTCGCGTCTGATCGCATCACCCATCGGGGGCGGGCAGCCTCCGGAAGCGGCGGGTCGTCCACCCGCCGCTTCGTGCGTTTCCGAGCGGTATCGCGCGGGCAGGGTGCTGGACGGCACCGATATCCCGCCGAAGACCATGAGAAGGTTCGAACGTGACCATTCATAAAAATTGGCAAGAGCTGATCCGCCCCAACAAGCTCGACGTGAAGCCGGGTGACGACGCGCGCCGCAAGGCGACCGTGGTCGCCGAGCCGCTCGAGCGCGGGTTCGGCCTGACCCTCGGCAATGCCCTGCGTCGCGTGCTGCTGTCCTCGCTCCAGGGCGCGGCGGTGACCGCCGTGCAGATCGACGGCGTCCTGCACGAGTTCTCCTCGATCCCCGGCGTCCGCGAGGACGTCACCGACATCATCCTGAACATCAAGGAGATCTCGGTGAAGATGCACGGCGACCTGCCCAAGCGCATGGTCGTCCGCAAGCAGGGCCCGGGCGTCGTCACGGCCGGCGACATCCAGACCGTCGGTGACATCGAGATCCTCAACCCCGAGCTGGTCATCTGCACCCTCGACGAGGGCGCCGAGATCCGCATGGAGCTGACGGTCGCCACCGGCAAGGGCTACGTCCCGGCCGATCGCAACCGTCCCGAGGACGCGCCGATCGGCATGATCCCGGTCGACAGCCTCTATTCGCCGGTCAAGAAGGTCTCCTACAAAGTCGAGAACACCCGTGAGGGCCAGGTTCTCGACTACGACAAGCTGACGCTGTCGCTCGAGACCGACGGTTCGGTCTCCCCGGACGACGCGGTCGCCTATGCGGCCCGCATCCTCCAGGACCAACTGGCGATCTTCGTGAACTTCGAGGAGCCCCGCAAGGAGGCCGTCGAGGAGAAGATCCCCGAGCTCGCCTTCAACCCGGCGCTGCTCAAGAAGGTCGACGAGCTCGAGCTGTCGGTGCGTTCGGCGAACTGCCTGAAGAACGACAACATCGTCTACATCGGCGACCTGATCCAGAAGACCGAAGCCGAGATGCTCCGCACCCCGAACTTCGGCCGCAAGTCGCTCAACGAGATCAAGGAAGTTCTCGCCCAGATGGGTCTCCATCTCGGCATGGAGGTCACCAACTGGCCGCCGGAGAACATCGAAGAGCTCGCCAAGCGCTACGAGGATCATCAGCTCTGATCGCTCTCTCCGCCGTGTCGCTTCGATGCGGCTGAGGTTCTTCATCCTGAGGTGCTCGGTCCTGCCGAGCCTCGAAGGACGAAGAACCGGGCGGTGAGGCCTCTCGTCGGCTTCGTCCTTCGAGGCTCGCTCCGCTCGCACCTCAGGATGAAGCCGAACAGACGCAAACGCGTCTCGGGGCTTCTCGAGAGTGGTCCGAGGCTGTAAGAAGCCTCCTGAATTTCGATCGGAGCCACGGCTCCGATCGCGACGTCCCCCGAAGCGGGCCTCGCCCGGTCGGATACAAAGACTTCCAAGCCCGGACGCACAATACCCGGGGTGCCACGGTGACGAGCCGGGGCTCCCGACGCGTGCGGGAGACCTCGAACCGAAGCGCCGATCGCGAGATCGCCGCGAACGACGGCGGACCATCCGCCCGGCACCCGGAGAAGACCCATGCGTCACGGCAAAGCTGGCCGCAAGCTCAACCGCACCTGGGAACATCGCAAGGCGATGTTCGCCAACATGGCCGCCTCGCTCATCACCCACGAGCAGATCGTCACCACCCTGCCCAAGGCGAAGGACCTGCGTCCGATCGTCGAGAAGCTGGTGACCCTCGCCAAGCGTGGCGACCTGAACTCGCGCCGCAACGCGGTCGCCCAGGTTCGTGACGAGAAGGCCGTCAAGAAGCTCTTCGACGTTCTCGGCCCGCGCTACAAGGACCGCAACGGCGGCTACACCCGCGTCCTCAAGGCCGGCTTCCGCTTCGGCGACAACGCCGCGATCGGCGTCATCGAGTTCGTCGACCGCGACGTCTCCGCGAAGGGCGCCGAGGATCGCGCCCGTCGCGAGGCCGAGGAAGCCGAAGGCTGATCCCCGCGTCCATCCTCGGATCTTCGAAACGCCCGGAGGCTCACCTCCGGGCGTTTTCGCGTTCGTCATAGGCGGCGCGCGCCGCCTCGATCCGCGCCTGGTTCTCCGCCGCCCAGAGCCAGACCCCGCAGAAGGCCGCGCCCAGCGACTGACCGAGATCGGTCAGCGCATAGTCGACGTGCGGCGGCACCACCGGGTGGACGGTGCGGCCGACGAGCCCGGTCCGCTCCATGTCGCGCAGCGTCTTGGTCAGCATCTTCTGGCTGATGCCGCCGACCGCCCGGCCGATCTCGGTGAAGCGCATCGTGCCGCGCTCGGCGAGTTCCTCGAGCACCAGAAGCGTCCACTTGTCCGCCACCTGCCCGATGATCGCCTTCACCAGCGCCTCGACCGCCGGATCCTCCGCGGCGGGATGATCGCAGGTCGGGGCGAACAGCGAGTCGGTCGAGATCGCGTCGGTCATGCGGACACTCTCCATGGGGTAAGTATCGAACGAAATGGTGCCTACTTACCAAAAGAGAGCATGCGCCCTAACTTCGCTTCACGCAACGAGGAAAGGACTGCATCCATGAAGACCACGGGCAACACGATCCTGGTGACCGGCGGCGCCAGCGGCATCGGCCGCGCGCTCGCCGAGGTGTTCCACGCTCAGGGCAACACGGTGATCGTCGCCGGGCGCCGCCGCGCCGCGCTCGACGCGGTCGTCGCCGTCAATCCCGGCATGATCGCGATGGAACTCGACGTCGCCGACCCCGCCGCCGTCACCGCCTTCGCGGCGGCGATCACGGCGGCGCATCCGGCGCTGAACGTCGTCGTCAACAACGCCGGCATCATGGTGCCGGAACAGATGACGGCCGCCCCCGCGAACCTCACCGTCGCCGAGGCGATGGTGGCGACGAACCTGCTCGGCCCGATCCGGCTCACCGCCGCTCTGCTGCCGCATCTGATGGCGCAGCCGGCCGCCTCGATCGTCACCGTCTCCTCCGGCCTCGCCTTCGTGCCGCTGGTGGCGACGCCGACCTATTCGGCGACCAAGGCGGCGATCCATTCGTGGTCGATGGCGATCCGCCGTCAGCTGGCCGAGACTTCGGTCGAGGTGATCGAGATCGCCCCGCCCTATGTCCAGACCGAGCTGATGGGTGAGCATCAGGCGACCGATCCGCGCGCCATGCCGCTCGCCGGCTTCATCTCCGAGGTGGCGAGCCTCCTCGCGCAGGAGCCGACGCCGGCCGAGATCATCGTCGAGCGCTGCAAGCCGCTGCGCTTCGCCGCCGAGAACGGCAATCTCGCCGAGGTCTTCGACATGCTCGCTTCGATGAACGAGTGAAGCCGCCGGCCCCGTGTCGGACGAGGGAAGGGCGGCCGCCACGGCCGCCCTTTCGCGTTCACGGGTCCCGGGGCCGGGAGAGAGTAGGGCACCGGGCCCGGCGGCGGGTTCTCGCGCGTCCCGTCTCGCCCTCGGATTGCCGCGTTCTCGATCGATGGAGGAGGCCCGCTGCCCCCGGCCTCTGGCGCCGGCGCGCGCGGCGGCCTAAATCATCGATGACGACCGCCCGAGGAGAATCGCCCGATGAAGTCGATGCCCGTCGCTCTCGCACTCGCCGTCCTGGTCGGCGTCGGTGGCCTCGCCCCCGCCGGAGCCCAGCCCGTCGTCCCCGAGAGCCGCACCCAGGTCACCCTGTCCTTCTCGCCGGTCGTCAAGGCGGTCGCCCCGGCCGTGGTCAACGTCTACGCCTCCCGCAAGGTCGAGGCGCAGGTGAACCCGCTCTTCGCAGATCCCTTCTTCCGCCAGTTCTTCGGCGGCATGGGCGATGCGGAGCCGCCGGCGCGGATCCAGTCCTCGCTCGGTTCCGGCACCATCGTCGATCCCTCCGGCATCATCGTCACCAACGTCCACGTCATCCGCGACGCGACCGACGTGAAGGTGGCGCTCGCCGACAAGCGCGAGTTCGAGGCGGACGTCATCCTCAAGGACGAGCGCACCGACGTCGCGGTGATCAAGATCCGCCAGAAGGGCATCTATCCCTATGCCCAGCTCGGCGATTCGGAAGCGCTCGAGGTCGGCGATCTCGTCCTCGCGCTCGGCAATCCCTTCGGCGTCGGCCAGACGGTGACGCAGGGCATCGTCTCCGGCCTCGCCCGCACCCGGGTCGGACGGGGAGATTCCCACTATTTCATCCAGACCGACGCGGCCATCAATCCCGGCAACTCCGGCGGCGCCCTGGTCGATCTCCACGGGCGCCTCGTCGGCGTGCCCTCGCAGATCTATTCCCAGTCGGGCGGGTCGATCGGCATCGGCTTCGCGATCCCGGCGACGGTCGTCAAATTCGTGCTCGATCAGGCGAAGACCGGCTCGGTGGTCCGCCGTCCCTGGCTCGGCGCGACGCTGCAGAACGTCACCGCCGACGTCGCCGAGGGCCTCGGCCTCGATCGGCCGATCGGCGCGCTGGTCACCGGGCTGGTGCCCAAGGGCCCGGCCGCCGAGGCGGGCCTGAAGATCGGCGATCTCCTCGTCTCGGTCGACGGCCGCGAGGTCGACGATCCCGATGCCTTCGGCTTCCGCTTCGGCACCCGCCCGCTCGGCGGCGAGGCCAAGGTCGAGCTTATCCGCGCCGGCAAGAAGATGGAGACCCGCATCGCCTCGCGCGCCGCCCCCGAGACGCCGGCCCGCGACACGCTCGCCGTCGAGGGGCGCTCGCCCTTCGCCGGGGCCACGGTGATGAACCTCTCGCCCGCCGTCGCCGAGGAGCTGCGCCTGCCCTTCGATCTCGAAGGCGTGGTGATCACCGACGTCGCCGACGGCTCGCCGGCCGCCCGCGTCGGCTTCCAGAAGGGCGACCACGTCATGGAGATCAACGGCACCGCCGTCGACCGGACCGCGACGCTGAAGCAGTTGGCGCTGTCCGATCCGCCGGTGTGGCGTCTGGTGATCGAGCGCGGCGGCCGCCTGATGCGCATGGCCTTCCGGTGAGACGCGGGGAGGGGGCTTCGATCCGATGAGCGATCTCTTCGCCGCCGCCGGCCTGGAGCGACCGAGTCAGCGCCCGCTCGCCGACCGGCTGCGCCCGAAGTCGCTTGCCGACGTGGTCGGCCAGGATCATCTCGTCGGCCCCGACGGCACCATCACCCGCATGCTGCGCTCCGGCAGCCTCGGCTCGCTGATCTTCTGGGGTCCACCCGGCACGGGCAAGACCACCGTGGCGCGCCTCCTCGCCGGCGAGACCGATCTCGCCTTCGAGCAGATCTCGGCGATCTTCACCGGCGTCGCCGACCTGAAGAAGGTCTTCGAGACCGCGCGTGGGCGCCGCGCCATGGGCAAGGGCACGCTGCTCTTCGTCGACGAGATCCATCGCTTCAACCGCGCCCAGCTCGACAGTTTCCTGCCCGTGGTCGAGGACGGCACGGTGGTGCTGGTCGGCGCCACCACCGAGAACCCGAGCTTCGAACTGAACGCGGCGCTTCTCTCGCGCGCCCATGTCCTGGTCTTCAAGTCGCTCGACGAGGCGGCGATCGGCCGTCTCCTCGCCCGCGCCGAGACCGAGCTCGGCCATCCCCTGCCGCTCGACCCGGCCGCGAAGGATCTCCTGGTGCGCATGGCCGACGGCGACGGCCGCGCCGCGCTGACGCTCGCCGAGGACGTGCTGCGCGCCGCCCGCGAGGGCGAGGTCTTCGACGAGAAGGGCCTCGCCGAGGTGGTCCAGCGGCGCGCGCCGATCTACGACAAGTCACAGGACGGCCATTACAATCTGATCTCGGCGATGCACAAGTCGGTGCGCGGCTCCGACCCGGATGCCGCGCTCTATTGGTATGCCCGCATGCTGGAGGCCGGCGAGAGCCCGCTGTTCCTCGCGCGCCGCATCGTCGTCATGGCCGCCGAGGACGTCGGCCTCGCCGATCCGCAGGCCCTCGTCGTCGCCAACAACGCCAAGGACGCCTACGATTTCCTCGGCAGTCCCGAGGGCGAACTGGCGATCGCCAACGCGCTCGTCTATGTCGCCACCGCGCCGAAGTCGAACGCGGTCTATCTGGCGCTGAAGGCGGCCCGCCGCCTCGCCAAGGACGCCGGATCGCTGTCGCCGCCGAAGCACATTCTGAACGCCCCCACCAAGCTGATGAAGCAGGAGGGCTATTCGGAAGGCTATCGCTACGATCACGACGAGCCCGACGCCTTTTCCGGTCAGAACTACTTTCCCGAGAAGATCGGCCGCGTCCACCTCTACGACCCGGCCGAACGCGGCTTCGAGCGCGAGATCAGGAAGCGTCTGGACTGGTGGGCGAAGCTGCGCCGGGAGCGCGGCGAGAGCTGATCCGGCGAGAGCCGATCGAGGCGCCGGCCGAAGACCGACGCCCGTCCCGTCACTTCCGCTCGAGCGCGAAGGCGTCGCGGACCTTGATGGTCACCAGCGCCGCCACCACGGCCTTGATCACGTCGCCGGGCGCGAAGGCGAGCGAGCCGAAGAAGGCCTTGGAGAGCCCGAGCTTGGCGCCGAAGGCGAGCCAGGCGATGCCGCAGGCATAGAGCACGACGATGCCGCCGAGGATCGCCGCGATCGAGAGCCCGATCACCCGCGCCACCATGCCCTTGCCCGGCCCGTCGAGACGCAGGGCGAGGAGGCCGGTGACGAAGGCGGCCGGGATCCAGCCGAAGAGGAAGCCGGCGGTCGGCCCGACGAAGACCCCGATGCCGCCGCGCCCGCCGGCCAGGACCGGCAACCCGATCCCGACCAGCGCGATCACCACCACCGGCGCCAGCGCGCCGCGCTTCGGCCCCAGCACCAGACCGGCGAGCATCACCCCGAGCGACTGCAGCGTGATCGGCACCGGCAGGCCGGCGATCGGAAACGAGGGCACCGCGCCGAGCGCGATGATCAGCGCGGCGAAGAGGGCGATGTAGCCGATGTCGCGGGTGTTCATGGGGGATTTTTCCTCGGGCTTTTCGAGAACCGTTCTCACTTTGCATTATTGGAATTTCGCCGTGGGGGAAAGCCGCGCGCGTCGATCGCGTCGGCGACCACCTGAGCCCTGACGAGGGTGCGCACCACCAGCGGCACGATCACCGCGATCGGGTGGGAGCCGAGCCCGCGTGCCGCCTGCGCCTCGCGGATCTCGCGGGCCTCCTCCACGATCAGCGGCACGAAGCGCAGCGCCAGCGTCAGCGTCAGCGAGGCGCGGCCGGCATCGACCAGCCCGAGCCGCTCGATCGGCCCGAGCGCCCGTTCGAACGTGTCGGTCAGGTCCGCCGTGGTGGTGGTGAGCGTCACCGCATGGGCCGCGAAGGCGAGGGCGAGAAGACGCGGCACCACGCTCGCCGCCGTCGCGACGTCGACGAAGACGAGGTCGACCACCCCGAGCGCCGCGATCACCGTCATCGGCAGGGCGAGGTCGCTCGCGATCTCGCGGAACCGCCGGCCGGTCGAGCGCAGGCCGAGGAGGGCGACGAGGGCCGCGCCGCCGAGCACGTCCGGCCGATCGACGAAGAAGAGCGCCGTGGCGACGAGCGCCAGCACCGCGAGCTTGAGGCCGGTCGGCAGACGATGGAGGGGCGTCGCCCCGCTGCGGCCGATCCCCTCGATCATCCCGCCCGCTCCCGATGGCAGGCGATCGCCGCCGCCGCCGCCCCGTCGAAGACCACCCGGCCGTCCTCGAGCACGAGCACGCGTTCGAAGTCGGCGAGGAGGTCGAGATCGTGGGCGACGACGATCAGCTGTTCCGGCAGGCCCGCCATCAGCCGTGCCAGCCGGTTGCGATTGCGCAGATCGAGCTGCGACGTCGGCTCGTCGAAGAGGAGCGTCTTCGGCGCCACGGCGAGCAGGCCGGCGAGCGCCACCAGTTGCTTCTCACCGCCGGAGAGCTCGTGGATGCGCCGGGCGGCGAGGGCTTCGATGCCGAGACGGGCGAGCGCCGCCTGCGCCCGCTCGCGGGTCTCGGCCTTGCTCCAGCCGTGGTTCTTCAACCCGAAGGCGAGATCGTCGGCGACGATCGGGAACACGATCTGGTTGTCCGGGTTCTGGAAGAGGAGGCCGGTCGTCGCCCGGACGGCGCGCGCCTGCGCGCTCGGATCGAGCCCGTCGACGGTGACCCGGCCGGCGCTCGGGGCGACGAGACCGATGATCGTCTTCAGGAGCGTCGACTTGCCCGAGCCGTTGAGTCCGACGATGCCGATCCGCCGCTCGTCGAGCCGGAGCGAGACGCCGTCGAGCGCGACCCGCCCCTCGCGGGCGACGGTGACGGCGTCGAACTGGATGGTCTGGCGCGGGGGCTCCGGCGGGTCGCCGGGGCCACGCCCGACGCCGGCCGGGACGATGACGGACACGGGGTGCGATCCTTCCCTCGAGGGGCGGCGCGACCGGCGCATGGAGCGCGCGCGGTCGCCGAGCGGCCGGCGTCGTTTCTCGACGACGAGGTCGGCCCCTGTCAAGGAAGGCGGAGGCTCGACGGGCGGCCTCTGCCCAGCAAGCGGGCGTGACTCCGTCGCCTCCCCGGCGTTAGGTAGGAACACCCGCCGACGAACCGGAGCCGCCGATGCCCCTGCAGATGAAACTCCTCGCGCTGGTCTTCCTCGGCGGCGGCCTCGGCTCGACCCTGCGCTACGGCGTCACCCTGGCGGCGCTGCGGATGCTCGGCGCCGGCTTTCCCTGGGGCACCTTCGCGGTCAACGTGATCGGCTCGACGGTGATGGGCGGCTTCGCCGGATACATGTTGAGCCGCTCACCGGGCGTCGGTTCGGACGCGCTGCGCCTCTTCTTCATGACCGGCATCCTCGGAGGCTTCACCACCTTCTCCGCCTATTCGCTCGACACCGTCGCCCTGTGGGAGCGTGGTGCGACGGCCACCGCGATCGTCTACGCGGTCGGCTCGGTGGTGCTCTCGCTGGCGGTCCTCACCCTCGCCCTGGTGACGGCGCGCGGCTGGTTCGCCACCTGAGAAGACCTGCGAGATCGCGCCCGATCCCGGCGGATTCGTCACGTGAAGTGGCGGACTCGATGGTGGAGGTGGAGGGTCTTCGCCTTGAATCGTCACATGAAGTGCGAGCGGAAAACGATTCTGCCTCGAGCACTTGGACGGGTTTGCGGAATCGATCTGCCAAGGACTTGAATCGGATCCTGAAGCCCGATTTCGGGGTGCTCGGACCGATGCGCCATCCTCGCGGAGAAGGATGAAGGCGCGGTGAATCGATGGATGAGGCCCCTCGCGCGCCTCACCCGTCGCCTCCGGCGCTTGAATCGGAATCGGAGGATGAAGCGCTTCGCGTGGTCGAAGCGCTCGATTCATGACGCTAGGGAAGGACCGCCTTTCGCTTGCGCGCCCACGCGCTTTCGGTCATGACGAAGCGAACAGGAAGAAATCCATGGCGACCGTCGAGACCATCACCGTCGGCGAGGACGAGGCGGGTATGCGCCTCGACCGCTGGTTCAAGGCCCATTACCCCGGCCTCTCCTTCGTCGCGCTGCAGAAGCTGACGCGCACCGGACAGGTGCGCCTCGACGGCAAGCGCTGCGACACCTCCTCCCGCATCGAGCCGGGCAACGTCGTGCGCGTGCCGCCGCTCGCCACCGACGCCAAGAACGTGCCCCAGCGCGAGGAGAAGGCCGAGCCGCTCGAGGGCGACGCGAAGTTCCTGAAGTCGATCGTGCTCTACGAGGACGACGACGTCATGGTGCTGAACAAGCCGGCCGGCCTCTCGGTCCAGGGCGGCTCGGGCGTCCATCGCCACGTCGACGCCATGCTCCAGTCGCTGGTCGACAAGCGCGGTCAGGTGCCGCGTCTCGTCCATCGCCTCGACAAGGACACCGCCGGCTGTCTCGTCATCGCCAAGCGCCGGTCGATCGCCGCCGGCCTCGCCGCCAGCTTCCGCTCGCGCCACGCCAAGAAGACCTATTGGGCGCTGGTCGCCGGCGTGCCCCATCCCAAGCAGGGCAAGATCTCGACCTGGCTCGCCAAGGACGAGGAGAAGGACGGCGAGAAGATGCGCATCGCCCGCCACGGCGAGGAGGGGGCGAGCCACGCGCTCACCCATTACTCGGTGGTCGACAACGCCGGCCAGACCCTCTCCTGGCTGAGCCTCAAGCCGGTGACCGGGCGCACGCACCAGTTGCGCGCCCATACCGCCCACATCGGTCACCCGATCGTCGGCGACCCCAAGTATTTCGACAAGCGCGACTGGGAGTTGCCGGGCGGCATGCAGAACAAGCTGCATCTCCTCGCCCGCCGCATCATCCTGCCGCACCCGAACGGCAAGGGCATCATCGACGTCACCGCGCCGCTGCCGCCGCACATGAAGCAGTCGTGGAACCTGCTCGGGTTCGACGCCGCGTCCTACGATCCCGATCTCGAAGACGAGGATTGAGGAGGGGCGGGCGATGGAGCGCACCGTCCACACCTCCGAGAAGGGCATGCGGCTGGAGCGCTTCCTGCGCATCCACTTCCCGCGTCTGCCCGGCGCCGCCCTGCTCCTGAAGCAGGGCCGGCTCACCGTCGACGGCCGCAAGGCCCGCGCCCTCGATCCGCTCGCCCCCGGTCAGATCGTCCGCGTCGGCGAGCCCGCCCCCCGGTCCCGACCGGCGGGGGAGGGCGACGCGACGGGAGCGGAAGCATCCGGCCCGAGCCCCGCCGATCGCGCCCGCCTCGCCGCGATGATCGTCCACGAGGACGACGACCTCCTGGTGCTCGACAAGCCGGCCGGCCTCGCCGTCCATGCCGGCACCCGCACCACCGACGATCTCGATCGCCTGCTCGCCGGCTTCGTCGATGCCGAGGGCGAGCGTCCGGTGCTGGTCCACCGGCTCGACAAGGACACCTCCGGCCTGCTGGTCGCCGCCAAGCGCCGGCGCGAGGCCGCCCGGCTCGGCGCCGCCTTCGCCGGCCGCGAGGTCGAGAAGACCTATCTCGCCGTGGTCGAAGGCGTGCTCGATCCCCCACGCGGCACCATCGCCATGCCCCTGAGGAAGATCGAGACGCCGCGCGGCGGCCGCATGGTCGCCGCCCCCGACGACCCCGCCGCCCTCACGGCCGTCACCGATTGGCGCGTCGTCGAGATCCGCGAGGGCGGCGCCTCCTCTCTCGTCGCGCTCACGCCGCACACCGGGCGGCAACATCAGCTGCGGGCGCACATGCGCGAATGCGGCCATCCGATCCTCGGCGACCGCCTCTACGGCCGCGCCGGAAGCGCCCCACGCCTGATGCTGCATGCGTTGCGCCTGCGCCTGCCGGCGGCCTCGGGCGCCGAAGTTCGGTTGGAGACGCCGTGGCCGGCCGCCTTCGGCCCCCGCCCAGAGGGCGTCTGAGGCGAGGGACGGGGCCGTTCGACCCGCTCGGACCGCGCCGGGCCGGCACTCGCTCCGGCAAAAAATCACCTTCTTTGGAATTTTCTGGGGAGGATCATGACCTCGGTCATTCTTTCGTCGCATGAGAGTCTCTAAGACCGACGTGGATCACGGAAGGACCGACTGACCCTCGGCGCATCCGTGCCGTCGAGAGTCGCGTCGCGGCCTCGATGGGGCCGGCGGCAACCCGCCGGCCTTCTCTCGCCCTCGTCGATCCCGCTTCCGAGGGGCTCTCCCATGTATCTCGTCCTGTTCGACGTCGACGGAACGCTGGTCGACAGCCAGCACATGATCGTGGCGGCGATGAACCGCGCCTTCGCCGCCGTCCACCGGCCCGCGCCCTCGCGCGCCGAGACCCTGTCGGTGGTCGGCCTGTCGCTCGAGGAGGCGATGACCCGCCTCGCCGGCGAGGAGGTCGGCGCCGACGCCGTCGACGCGCTCGCCCATGCCTACAAGACCGCCTATTTCGATCTGCGCCGCTCCGGCCGCGATCAGGAGCCGCTCTACCCCGGTGCCCGCGAAGCGCTCGACGCGCTCGCCGCCCGCGACGACGTCCTGCTCGGGCTCGCCACCGGCAAGTCCCATCGCGGCATCCGCGCCGTTCTCGATCTCCACGACCTTCACGGCCGCTTCGTCACCATCCAATGCGCCGACGATCACCCCTCGAAACCGCATCCCGCCATGGTCCTGGCGGCGCTGGCGGAGACCGGGGTGGCGCCCGAGCGCGCGGTGATCCTCGGCGACACCACCTTCGATGTGACGATGGGCCGGTCGGCGGGAATTGTTGCTCTCGGCGTCGCTTGGGGCTACCACGCGGTCGAAGACCTCGCGGCGGCCGGCGCCGAGACCGTGCTCGCCGACTATGCCGACCTGATGCCCGCCCTCGCTCGCCGGTTCGCCTGGTGACGGGGCCACCGTCGAGAGCCAGCCATGCGTGATCTCCTCTGGTTCGATCCGAGCGCCGAAGCCACCGCCCCCGATCGGGTCCTGTCCCACCCCGATCCGGTCGAGCGCGCCCGCGCCGCCCAGAAGCGCAATCTGCCGAAGCGCTTCTGGAAAGAGGTCGCGGTCGAGGCGACCGACGCCGGCTTCCGCCTCCTTCTCGACGGCCGCTCGGTGAAGACGCCGCTGAAGCGCGAGTTGTGCCTGCCGAGCGCCGACGTCGCCGAGGCCGTCGCCGAGGAGTGGCGCGCTCAGGAGACCCATCTCGATCCCGCCACCATGCCGGTCACCCGCATCGCCCATTCGGTGATCGACGCCGTCGCCGACCGCCGCGACGAGGTCGCCGCCGACGCGCTCAAATATGCCGGCAGCGATCTCCTGTGCTATCGCGCCGAGGCGCCCGACCGGCTCGTCGCCCGCCAGAGCGAGGGCTGGGATCCGCTGCTCGACTGGATCGACGAGACCCACGGCGCGCGCCTGTTGGTCGGCGAGGGTGTCGTGCACGTGGCGCAGGACGGGGATGCGATCCATGCACTGCGCGCAAGGGTCGACGGGCTCGACCCCTGGGCGCTCGCCGGCCTCCACGTCGTCACCACCCTGACCGGGTCCTTCGTCCTGGCGCTCGCCCTGCTCGAAGGCCGTCTCGACCGGGATGCGGCCTGGACCCTCGCTCATATCGACGACGCATGGAGCGCCGAACTGTGGGGTCCCGACGAGGAGGCGGAGGCGCGGCTCGCCGCGCGCCGGCTCGAGTTCGACGCCGCCGCGCGCCTGATGGGGCGCTGATCCGGCCGCGCGGGCATCTCGCGCGGCGTCGCTACGACGTTGGGGGCACTATGCCGGCGAAACCCGTCGTGCTAACTACCGCCCCCGATCATTCTTTTCCTGAGAAGACGGGGTTTCTCCCATGAAGGAAGTTCTCGCGGAGCTCCAGCGTCGTCGTGACGAGGCTTGGTTGGGCGGCGGACAGAAGCGCATCGACGCGCAGCACAAGCGCGGCAAGCTGACCGCGCGCGAGCGCATCGAGGTCCTGCTCGATCACGACAGCTTCGAGGAGATCGACATCTACGTCGAACATCGTTGCATCGATTTCGGCATGGAAGAGACCAAGATCCCCGGCGACGGCGTGGTCATCGGCTCCGGCACCATCAACGGCCGCACCGTCTATCTCTTCGCCAAGGACTTCACGGTGTTCGGCGGCTCGCTCTCCGAGGCCCACGCCGCCAAGATCGTCAAGCTCCAGGAGATGGCGCTGAAGAACCGTTGCCCGGTGATCGGCCTGTTCGACGCCGGCGGCGCCCGCATCCAGGAGGGTGTCGCGGCGCTCGGCGGCTACGGCGAGGTGTTCCAGCGCAACGTCCTGGCCTCGGGCGTGATCCCGCAGATCTCGGTGATCATGGGCCCCTGCGCCGGCGGCGACGTCTATTCGCCCGCCATGACCGACTTCATCTTCATGGTCCGTGACACGTCCTACATGTTCGTGACCGGCCCGGACGTGGTGAAGACCGTGACGAACGAGATCGTCACCTCCGAGGAACTCGGCGGCGCCTCGGTGCACACCACCAAGTCCTCGGTCGCCGACGGGTCCTTCGAGAACGACGTCGAGGCGCTCCTCCAGATGCGCCGCCTGATCGACTTCCTGCCGATCAACAATCAGGCCGAACTGCCCGAGATCGAGACCGCCGACGACGTCGATCGCCTCGACTTCGGCCTCGACAGCCTGATCCCGGACAATCCGAACAAGCCCTACGACATCAAGGAGCTGATCCTGAAGACGGTCGACGAGGGCGACTTCTTCGAGATCCAGCAGAACCACGCCAAGAACATCGTGATCGGCTTCGGCCGCGTCGAGGGCCGCACCGTCGGCGTCGTCGCCAACCAGCCGATGGTGCTCGCCGGCGTGCTCGACATCGACGCCTCCCGCAAGGCGGCGCGCTTCGTCCGCTTCTGCGACGCCTTCAACATTCCGATCATCACCTTCGTCGACGTGCCCGGCTTCCTGCCCGGCACCGCGCAGGAATACGGCGGCCTCATCAAGCACGGCGCGAAGCTGCTCTTCGCCTATGCCGAGGCGACCGTGCCGAAGATCACCGTGATCACCCGCAAGGCCTACGGCGGCGCCTACGACGTCATGGCGTCCAAGCATCTGCGCGGCGACTTCAACTACGCTTGGCCCTCGGCCGAGATCGCGGTCATGGGCGCCAAGGGCGCGGTCGAGATCCTCTATCGTTCCGAACTGGACGATCCGGAGAAGATCGCGGCCCGCACCGACGAGTACAAGCGCCGCTTCGCCAACCCCTTCGTGGCGGCCGAGCGCGGCTACATCGACGACGTCATCAAGCCGCACTCCACCCGCAAGCGCATCGCCCGCGCGCTGCGTCTGCTGCGCACCAAGCAGCTGACCAACCCGTGGAAGAAGCACGACAACATCCCGCTCTGAGGGATCCGTCGCCGCGACGTCGAGAAGGCCGTGCTCCCCCGGGGGGCACGGCCTTCGTCGTTTCGAAGGGGCGAGGGGGCACCGCCCTCGGCCCTCCCGGCCACCTCCGTGATCCCCACACGCTCCGTCGTCCCCGGGCTCGACCCCGGGGATCCATGCGGCCTCCGCCCGCGTGACGGCCGCCGGACGCCCGGGCGCATCCACACTCCGAACGCCCTCGTGCCCCGTCTCGCCTTGCCCTCGCCCCATCGGCGCGGTGGTCTGGGGCGAACGAGAAGGAGCCGTCCCATGTCGATTCGTCCCGTCCCGCTCGCCCTCGCGCTTCTCACCGGGCTCGCGGCCGCGCCGGTCCCCACCGCCTTCGCCCAGGACCCCTCGGTCATGTCCTGCGCCCAACTCTGGCATCGAAAAAACGCAGTCCTGAAGGCGCGCGGCTTCTGCTTCACGGAGGCGCAGGCGATCCGCACCTTCGGCAACGAAGGTTGCACGGTTCACGATCCGAACCGGGTTCCCTTGACCTCGGCCGACCGCCAATTGATGGCGCGGATCGTCATCGCCCAGAAGATGAAGCTCTGCCGCTGAGCGAGGTCGCGGCCGCGAATGCGACCAAGGTCTTAGGGTTTCCGCGGCCCGATCGGGGGCGTCTCGGCCCTCTCGGGGCCGCGCGCAGTTGCGGAGCTTCGCGGAAGCGCCTAGAACCACGCCCGTCTTGCTCTTTTTCTCCCGGGGCCGGTGTCACGTCATGTTCAAGAAGATCCTCATCGCCAACCGTGGCGAGATCGCCTGCCGCGTCATCAAGACGGCGCGCAAGATGGGCATCAAGACCGTCGCGGTCTATTCCGACGCCGATCGTGATGCGGTGCACGTCGAGATGGCCGACGAGGCCGTCCACATCGGCCCGCCCGCCGCGGCCCAGTCCTATCTGCTCGCCGACAAGATCATCGAGGCCTGCAAGGCGACCGGCGCGGAAGCCGTGCATCCCGGCTACGGGTTCCTCTCCGAGCGCGCCTCCTTCTGTCAGGCGCTGAAGGACAACGGCATCGTCTTCATCGGCCCGAACCCGCGCGCCATCGAGGCGATGGGCGACAAGATCGAGTCGAAGAAGTTCGCCAACGCCGCCAAGGTGTCGACCGTCCCCGGCTTCCTCGGGGTGATCGAGGACGCCGAGCACGCCGTCAAGATCGCCAACGAGATCGGCTATCCGGTGATGATCAAGGCCTCCGCCGGCGGCGGCGGCAAGGGCATGCGCATCGCCTGGAACGACGCCGAGTGCCGCGAGGGCTTCGTCCTGTCGAAGAACGAGGCGGCCGCCTCCTTCGGCGACGACCGCGTCTTCGTCGAGAAGTTCATCGTCGACCCGCGCCACATCGAGATCCAGGTCCTCGGCGACAAGCATGGCAACGTGATCTATCTCGGCGAGCGTGAATGCTCGATCCAGCGCCGCAACCAGAAGGTCATCGAGGAGGCGCCGTCGCCGCTCCTCGACGAGGCGACCCGCAAGCGCATGGGCGAACAGGCCGTCGCGCTCGCCAAGGCCGTCGACTACGACAGCGCCGGCACGGTCGAGTTCGTCGCCGACCAGAACAAGAACTTCTACTTCCTCGAGATGAACACCCGTCTCCAGGTCGAACATCCCGTCACCGAGCTGATCACCGGCGTCGACCTCGTCGAGCAGATGATCCGCGTCGCCTACGGCGAGAAGCTGGCGCTCACCCAGGCCGACGTGAAGCTCGACGGCTGGGCGGTGGAGAGCCGCATCTACGCCGAGGATCCCTTCCGCAACTTCCTGCCGTCGATCGGTCGTCTGACCCGCTATCGGCCGCCGGAGGAGGGCTCCGACGGCGAGATCACGGTGCGCAACGACACCGGCGTCACCGAGGGTGGCGAGATCTCGATGTTCTACGATCCGATGATCGCCAAGCTCGTCACCCACGCCCCGACCCGCGCTCAGGCGATCGAGGCCCAGGCCGACGCGCTCGACGCCTTCGTGATCGACGGCATCCAGCACAACATCCCCTTCCTCGCCTCGCTGATGGGCCATGAGCGCTGGAAGGCCGGCAAGCTCTCGACCGGCTTCATCAAGGAGGAATATCCCGACGGCTTCCACGGCAACGTGCCGCAGGCCGAGGACATGAAGCTGCTCGCCGCCGTGGCCCTGTCGATCGAGATCCAGCGCAAGGATCGCCTCGACAATCTGCCCGGCCGTCTGCGGCCCCATTCCGGCGAGCTGCGCGAGGATTGGGTGGTCAAGGTCGGCGGCGACTACGTCGACGTGAAGGTGCCGTCGGGCTTCGTCGGCGTGCCGCTCGAGATCGACGCGCTCTTCCCCGGCGACGTCGAGCCGGTCGCCATCTCCACCCGCTATCAGCAGGGCGAGCTCCTGTGGACCGGCATGGTCGGCGAGCGCGAGGTCACCATGCAGGTGCGCCCGGTGCTGAACGGCGTCGAGCTGCGCTATCGCGGCGCCACCTCGGTGGTCAAGGTGCTGCTGCCCTTCACGGCCCAGCTCGACAAGCTGATGCCGATCAAGGCGCCGCCGGACACCTCCAAGTATCTGCTCTGCCCGATGCCGGGCCTCGTCATCTCGATCGACGTCGCCGAGGGCGAGGAGATCAAGGCCGGCTCGACGCTGGCGGTGGTCGAGGCGATGAAGATGCAGAACGTCCTGCGCGCCGAACGCGACTGCAAGGTCAAGAGCATCAAGGCCAAGGCCGGCGACAGCCTCGCCGTCGACGCCGTCATCATCGAGTTCGAATGAGCGCCGCGGCGCTCCCCCCGGTGGCGCTCCCCTCGCGGATCGCCACCGTTCTGTTCGACCTCGACGGGACCCTGACCGACCCCCGCGTCGGCATCACCACGTCGATCCGCCACGCGATGGCCGAGCTCGGGCGCCCCTTGGCGCCCGATTTCGATTTGGACTGGTGCATCGGTCCGCCGCTGATCGATGCCTTCGCCCGTCTCCTCGGCGGCGACCGTGTCCGCGCCGAGGCGGGCGTCGCCGCCTATCGCGCCCGCTACGGCGTCGTCGGCCTCTACGAGAACGAGGTCTATCCCGGTATTCCCGAACTGCTCGACGCGCTCGTCGCCGACGGCCGCCGTCTGGTGCTCGCCACCTCCAAGCCGCGCGTCTTCGCCGCCCGCATCCTCGAGCATTTCGGCCTCGACCGCCGCTTCGACGCCATCCACGGCTCGGAGCTCGACGGGACACGGGTCCACAAGACCGATCTCGTCCCCTGGATCCTCGCCACCGAGGCGATCGATCCCGCCGTGACCGTCATGGTCGGCGACCGCGAGCACGACGTCCACGGCGCCCGCGCCGCCGGCGTCGCCACCCTCGGCGTCGCCTGGGGCTACGGCGCGCCGGGCGAACTCGCCGCCGCCGGTGCCGCCTCGCTGGTCGAGACGGTGGAGCGACTGGGCCTCGCGCTCGGCGTCGAGGCGTGATCCCGCGCGGTCTGCGAACATCTCCTCGCCTCAGGGTTTCCACGGCTGGCGCAACGGCGTCCGACTTGTCTATCAATGAAGGACCGCGCGCGCCGATTGCCGCGTCATCGGTGACGTAGCGAAATAGGCGAGTTGGAACAGGTGGTTGGATGTCGCTGACATGCGATGGGAGCGGGCCCGCCCGCGCCCCCGGTCTCGGAAGGAGGGGATACGTGCAGACGATCAGGGTCGTCGTCTCGGGCCGTGTTCAGGGGGTCGGTTTCCGCGCCTGGACGGAGCGGCGCGCCCGCGAATTGAACCTCTCCGGTTGGGTTCGGAACCTCGGCGACGGCACCGTCGAGGCGATGTTCCACGGTCCGGCCCACAAGGTCGACGAAATGATCGGCCATTGCCGCCGAGGCCCTGCCCATGCCCGTGTCGAGGTCCTGGAGCGATTCGAGGAGAGCGAGGCCCCCGCGCCCGGCTTTCTCATCCGCCCCGGCGCCTGAGGCCGCCGGGGTTCGAGACCCGCGCGTGCCGGCGACTCACTCCGGCGCGGCGCCGCTCGCGGCGACCGAGACGGTCGGCCCGAACACCCGCTCGAAACAGCGCCGCAACACCACGTCGACGTCGGTCATGGTCACCGGCAGGCCGAGATCGACCAGCGACGTCACCCCGTAACCACGGATGCCACAGGGCACGATCCCGCCGAAATGGGAGAGGTCCGGCTCGACGTTGAGCGCGATGCCGTGGAACGTCACCCATTTGCGCACGCGGATGCCGATCGCCGCGATCTTGTCCTCGGCCCCGACGCCGGGCGCGATCTCCGGCTTCTCCGGCCGCCGCACCCAGACCCCGACCCGGTCCTCGCGCCGCTCGCCGCGCACATGGTGCTCCCACAGGGTGGCGATGACCCATTCCTCCAGCGCCGCCACGAAGGCGCGCAGATCCGGCCGGCGTCGGTTGAGGTCGAGCATCACATAGGCGACCCGTTGGCCCGGCCCGTGATAGGTGAACTCGCCGCCGCGCCCGGTGCGAAACACCGGGAATCGGTCCGGCTGGAGCAGATCCTCGTCATGGGCGCTGGTGCCGGCGGTATAGAGGGGAGGGTGCTCGACCAGCCACACCCGCTCCGCCGCGCGCCCCTCGGCGATGGCGGCGACGCGGGCCTCCATCTCGGCGACGGCGGCGTCGTAGGGCGTCAGCCCCTCGGCGATCACCCATTCCACCGGCGGCGAATCGGGCCGGGCGAAGAGACCCCCGCCGAGGACGTGGTCGCGGTCCGGACGGGGTGTCGGCGAGGTCTCGGCGAGGGGCGATCCGGAGCCGGGCTCCATGTCGTTTCGGGACGGCTCGTTTACCATTCGCTAACCAACGTTCTGCCACTCTCTGCCCGACGCTCGGCGAGGCCGGGACCCAGGAGAACACCATATGACTCCGTTCGACAACATCGGTGTGGACATTTCGGTGGTGCTGGGAACGACGCAGGTCCCGATCCATCAGGTCCTGCGCATGGGGCGCGGCGCCGTGATCGAACTCGACGCCCACGAGAACGACGACGTCCAGATTCTCGCCAACAACATTCCCGTCGCCTCCGGCCAGGTCGTCCTGCGCGGCGATCGCATCGGCATCACCATCACCGAGGTGCTGTTTCGCTCGCCCGGTTTCCGCCCGCGCGACAACGTTCGCCGGGTCTGACGGAGCCCCTCGAGAAATTCCTCACAGATTTTCGCTCCGTGGTGCTTGATCCCGGGAATCCGATGGGGTACACGATCGCCACTTCGCGAGGACGGCTCGTCCTTCGAAGCTTTCTCCGGTCGCGGCCGTGGCGGAATTGGTAGACGCGCTAGCTTGAGGTGCTAGTACTGAAAGGTGTGATGGTTCGAGTCCATTCGGCCGCACCATCGGAGAAAAGAAAAATCGGCTCGGCACCCTCTGGGTTCCGGGCCGATTTTCTTTTGGGCCCCGTGCATCGCGCCACGGCTCGGCGCGCGACCGTCGCGCCTTGTATGAAAAATGTGAGGTCGTCTATGCTCGTGTTCGGGGGAGACGAGCAGTTCGTCTCCCGGGACGGGGGAGAGTTCGGGATGATCGGACGGCTCGCTGCGGCGATGGTCTTGTGCGCGCTCGCGGGAGGTGGAACGGCCTTCGCGCAGGGGCGGGGAGAGTGGGTTCGCTGCGCCGAGGAAGGCGGCTATTGCCGCACGCCCTACCCGACGGTGGTGAGATACGGCTCGCGTGGCACCTTCACCGAGCGGCGCGCCGATCGTGGGATCGGCTGCAACAACGGCGTCTTCGGCGACCCGCTCTACGGGGTCGTCAAGAGCTGCTACTACCTCGCTCGTCGCGACGGTGGAAACGGCTGGGGCGGTCCGCCGCCGCCGCCGAGCGGGCAGGGCCGATGGCAGACCTGCGCGAGCGAACACGAGTTCTGCGGCTTCCGTGGGCTCGCCCAGGTCCGCTACGGCGTCGAGGGCCGCTGGGTGATCGTGACCGTCAACGACGGCATCAAGTGCGACAACCAGACCTTCGGACGCGATCCCGCCTACGGGATCTTCAAGAAGTGCCAATACCGTCGTTGACGACGGAGGTCACCGCGTCGCGGGAGGCGGGGCGGCGATCGCCGTGATCTCGGGGTGGACCGGCCGGGGGATCGTCTTCCGCCGGCCGGCCCGCCTCACGGGTCCGTCCGCCGCGCCGCCGGCACCAGATGCACCACCCGCCATCCGCCGGCCGTCAGCGCCTTCAGGAGGGCCGGCACCATGGCGGCGGTGTGGGCGTGGGTGTCGTGCAGCAGCAGGATGCCGCTGCCGCGCGCCTCGACGCGCGTCATCACCCGGGCGAGCAGCGCCTCCGGCGTCGAGGGGTTCCAGTCCGAACCCCAGAAGTCGGCGCCGAACACCGCCACCCGGTCGTCGACCAGCATCGCGTCGAGCGGCGCCGTCGCCGCGAAGCCGGGATAGCGGAAGAACGGCGTCGCCGGCCGCCCGCCGGCAGGCCCGGAGAGGATCCGGTCGACCGTCGACCAGCCCGCCACGATGTCCGCGCGTCCGCGCTCGAACGGGATCCCGGTCATGATCGGATGGGTCATCGAATGATGGCCGATCGTGTGTCCGGCCGCCGCCATCCGCCGCAACTGGTCGGGATGGGCCGCCGCCATCCGCCCGACGACGAAGAAGGTCGCGTGCACGCATTCCGCCTGGAGCGCGGCGAGCACCGCGTCGGTGGTCTTGCCGGCCGGGCCGTCGTCGAAGGTGAGCACGATCTCGTGGTCGCCGAGCGGCAGGGTCTCGGGATAGCTCTTGGTGCCGACGAAGAGGCCGGCCGGCCCGACCGCGATCGGCATCTCGCGCTCGACCCCGAGCGTGCCCGGACGGGGGCAGGTGGCGGCGCGGCCCGGCGCGGCGCCGAGGGCGGCGGCGATCAACGCGAAGGCGAGAGCGAGCGGACGCGGCGAAGGCAGGGTCATGATCGGCCCGAAACGGCGAGAAGCCGGAAATGGCGGGAAGAAAGACGAACGCCGCCGGTCCCCTCGGAGCGGCGGCGTCGGTGATCTCGTGGCCGTCGCGCGCTCACCACAGGCCGAGCGCGCCGCCGAGCCCTCGGAACGAGGAGGCGGTGGAGGAGAACCACGCATCGTCCTGGGCCGCGACGCGTGGCGCGATCGAGCCGGTGGTCTCCGGTTCGGCGACGGGGGAGGCGGCGACCGGCTCCGAGCGGGCGGCGGCGGGCGCCGCGCCGGAGGTGCCGATCGGGATCAGCACCGGCTGGGGGCGTGCCTGGGCGGGGGCCTTGGCGGCGGCCGCGTCATAGGTCGGCAGCGGCGCCGCCGAGGTCTTGCCGGTCTTGCCGACGCCCATCTGGGCGAGCTGGCGGGCGGCGTCGAAATTCTCGACGCTGCGCTCGGGCAGCGGCGCGGTGGTCTCCGCGACGGTCGGCATCACGCCCTTGATCGGCCCCTGGACGAGCTTCGGCGGAGCCGTCTTCGGCACCACCTGGACGATACGGAAGCCGCGCGCCTTCAGTTCCTTGAGCAGCGGCCCGACGATCGACGAGGAGCTGTCCTTGATGTCGTGCAGCAGCAGGATGCCGCCCTGGCGCGCCTCGAGCTCCTTCAGGGCCTCGTTCATCACGTTGGGGCCGTCGGCCATGGTGATGTAGCCCTTGAGCCAGTCGTTGCCGGCGGCGTCGATGGTCCAGACCCCCATGTCGAGCCCGTTGAACCACTCGTTGAGGGCACGCGAATTGAAGAGGCCGGGATAGCGGAAGAACGGCGTCGCCGGATGATCGAGGGTCTGGCCGTAGAGGATCTGATCGACCGTCTGCCAGCCCTCGCGAACGTTGTCCTGCGCCTTGGCGAGCGGCCACTTCGAAAGACCCAGCGGATGGGTCATGGTGTGATAGGCGATGGTGTGGCCGGCGGCGGCGGTCTTGCGCAGCGTCTCCGGATAGGCCTTGGCCATCTGCCCGACCACGAAGAAGGTCGCCTTGGTGCACTCCTCGTCGAGCGCCTTGAGCACGCGATCGGTGCGCCCCGCCATCGGGCCGTCGTCGAAGGTCAGGACGACCTCCTTCGGCTCCAGCGGCAGGCGGGTGTGATAGGTGGTGCCGACGTAATAGCCGCCGGTGGTGTCGACCTTCATGACGCGCGACACGCCGATGGCGTTCGGATTGGCGCAGGCCGTCGGCTTCGGCGCCTCGAAGACGTGGTCGTGACGCGGCGGCGTCGCCTGTCCGGTCATCGAGGCGATCCGCGCGGCGCGGCGCTCCTCCTGCGACCCGCCCGGCGCGGCCGGCTTCGTCGCCTTGGCGGTCTTGACCGGGGCCACGCCCTTGGCCGGCGGCATCGGCGCGCCGGTCGCGGTCTTGGCGTGGGTCGTGGGCTTCGGGGCGGTCTTGGCGGTCGCCGCCGTCGCCGGCTTGGCGGTCGTGGGGCGGGCGGCCGGGGTCGGTTGCGCGGTCGGCGGCTTCGGCGCCGTCGTCGCGGCGACCGGGCGCGGCATCACCGCCGCTGGCGGCGTTCCGAGCTGGAGGGGAGCGCCGTCCTGCGCCGCCGCGAGGCCGATGATCGCCACCCCGCCGAGAAGGGAGCCACCGATGATGACGGACACGGTCCGCTCGAGCGCACGACGCATGATGCTCTCCGCAAGGATCGCCCATCCCGGGCGACACGACAGCAACGACGATCCGGCCGACGGGCCAGCCAGGTCCTCGGCACCGCGATTGGGTCTCGGGCGTCTCGCCGCGCGGGACCGATCTTCCTAAGAATGAGGATCGGATGCCGCCGCGCGTTCCGTCGCGCAAGATCTCATTAACCACGCTAGCGCCGATTTTCTCTACGCCGCGTTAATGAGGCCACAGTCTGAGCCCCGGAAGTGGCGGTTCCGTGGCGATCTCGCGTGGTGTTGCGCGGCCGCCACGGGTGTGGCGCGGCGGCGCCGTCGCGCACGGGCGCACCACGCTCGGATGCATCGTCCGATCCCGACCCACCGTCGCCCTTTTTCGCTGGCATGCGAGGGCGTCCGAGGCTAGATCGGATCGCATGCGACGCCGCCGACGAAACGCGAGAGGGGAGCATGACCGACGAAGACCTGTCGCCTGCCGCCCCGGCCGGCGCGCCCCCGTCGACGCGTCCCTCGTCGCCGGACGAGGTGTCGCCGCGCGATCCCGCGCCCGCGCCGCCGCCCGCCGCCGAGGAGCCCCCCCCGCCGCCGGAGCTGCGTGACGAGGACGGCGATCTCACCCGCGAATTCCGCGAGGCGGTCGCCGACGCGATCGCGGCGGAAGACGCCGGTCGCCTTCACGATCTCGCCGCCGACCTGCACGAATCCGACCTCGCCGAGCTGATCGGCGCCCTCGACGTCGGCGAGCGCCCCGAACTCGTCCGCCTGATGGGCGAGGACTTCGACTTCTCCGCGCTGGTCGAACTCGACGAGACCGTCCGCGTCCAGCTGATCGAGGACCTGCCGCACGAGACCGTCGTCGAGGGCGTGCGCGACCTCGATTCGGACGACGCGGTCTATATTCTCGAGGATCTCGACGTCGACGATCGCGACGCGATTCTCGACAAGATCCCGGTCGCCGAACGCGTCGGCCTCGTCCGCTCGCTCGACTATCCCGAGGAATCGGCCGGCCGTCTGATGCAGACGGAGTTCATCGCCGTGCCGCCGACCTGGACCGTCGGGCAGGTGATCGACTATTGCCGCGAGACCGAGGATCTGCCCGACGACTTCTACGAGATCCACGTCGTCGACCCGACCTTCAAGCTGCTCGGCACGGTGGCGCTCGACAAGGTGCTGCGCACCAAGCGCCTGACCCCGATCGGCGACATCGTCGATCAGGACCGCATCACCGCCCGTGTCGACGACGACCGTGAGGACGTCGCCCGCCAGTTCGCCCGCTACAATCTGATCTCGCTGCCGATCGTCGACGCCGCCGATCGCCTCGCCGGCGTCGTCACCGCCGACGACGTGGTCGACGTGGTCGAGGAAGAGGCGGAAGAAGACATGCGCGCGCTGGCCGGCGTCGGCGACGAAGAGATCTCCGATACGGTCTGGTACACCACCCGCAACCGCTTCCTGTGGCTCTTCGTCAACCTGCTGACGGCCTTCCTGGCGGCCTCGGTGATCGGCCTCTTCGAGAACACGATCGCCAAGATCGTCGCGCTCGCGGCGCTGGCGCCGGTGGTGGCGGGGCAGGGCGGCGTCGCCGCGACGCAGACCATGACGGTCGCGGTGCGCGCGCTCGCCACCCGCGAGGTCGGCAGCCTCAATCTGTCGCGCTTCATCAATCGCGAGGTGATGGTCGCCTTCCTCAACGGCTTCGCCTTCGCGGTCATCGTCGGCCTTTCGGTCTGGGGCTGGTATCGCGAGTGGCAGCTGGGGCTGGTGGTCGGCGGCGCCATGGTCGCCAATCTGATCGCCGCCGGTCTCGCCGGGGTCGGCATTCCCCTGGTGATCGAGAAGGTCGGCGGCGACCCGGCCGTGATCTCCGGCGTCTTCGTGACGACCGTCACCGACTGCGTCGGCTTCTTCGCCGTGCTCGGCTTCGCGACCTGGTGGTACGGGTTGGCGTGAGGGGCGCGGCGCGCAGCTCAGTCCATGTCGCCGCCGTCGGTCGGCAGCTCGTGACGCCGCCGGTCCGCCCGCGAGACTTCGTCGCCGAGGCGGAAGGCGAAGGCGGTGACGTGCCCGAGGTCGGGTGAGACCTCGCAACGGAAGGCGAGCCGAAGCCAACGGCCGCCGCTCAGGACGGCGGCGTTCGACGCGTCGATCGCGAACGGCGATCGCTTCGCCTCCCCGAGCGCGTCGGCGATCACCGTCTGGGGCGCGCCGGCCGACGTCCGGGCGTGAATCTGCTCCATGGCTTCGAGGTTGCAGAGCTGCGTGATCCGCTCCTCTGGTGCGAATTGGCGCATCGCCTCGCGGGCCTGACGATTGCGCGGCTCGGCGAGCCTCTTCGCCGAGAGGAAATGTTCGGCGTGGATCAGGCCGTCGTCCGCCTTCGCCTTTGCCTCCCGGGGCGCCTCCACCTTCGCGTCCCGAGGCGCCTTCGCCGCCGGATCGGCGGGCGGCGCGGCGGCGGTCGGGGAGGACGGCGCCGCGCCCGGCGTCGCCGCCGGTTCGAGCGGGCTCGCCGGCGGGGGTGTCGCCCGGTCGCTCGCCCGCGTCGGATCGACGGCCAACTCCACGTCGATGCCGCGCTCGGCGATCTCCTTGGGAAGGCGCGGGGGCACGGCGAGCATCAGCGCCGCGAAGACCGCGAGATGAACCAGGAGCGACCCCGCGAAGGCGAGGCGCGTGCGCTCGTCGCGAGGCATCGCCGCCTTCGCCGTCGTCGACGGCCCCGACCGATCGAAGTACCGCCCGGATTCGTGCCGATCCCTGGTCATGACGCCAGTCGAGGCCGAGCTTTCCGGCGTTTTTCGGGCATCGCCGTCGCGCCGTCACGGCGTCGCCGGTGCGATCCCGCCGCGAAGCCCGCTCAGACCGGCAGCGCGAGGGTCTGTTTGACGAGTTGGCTCGGCAGGTCGGTCTTGACCGACTGCACCCCGTTCTTGCGGGTCAGATGGGTCGACTGAAATCGCCGGTAGTCGTCGAGATCGGCCGCGACGACGCGCAGGAGGGCATCGCTCTCCCCGAGCACCAGATGGCATTCGACGACCTGCGGCAGATCCCGCATCGCCGCGATGAAGTGCTCGATCGTCTCCGCGTCCTGCGCCGTCAGGCAGATCCGGGCGAAGAGCGTCAGACCCAGCCCGACCTCGGCCGGATCGACCACGGCGACGTAACGAACGATCACCCCGGCCTCTTCCAGCCGGCGGACGCGCCGGAGACAGGGCGAGGGCGACAGGCCCACCGCCTCGGCGAGGTCGGTGTTCTGCATGCGGCCGTCGCGCTGCAGGGCTCTGAGAATGCGTCGATCGATGTCGTCGAGCTTCATTGGCTTCCGATACCACGAAACGAGCCACATGACGATTTCAATGCCGAAATTACGCCGATGATGCGCAATTTCGCAACCCGATGGCGCGCGCCTCGGGGCAGGCTGCGCGCCATGGACACCTCGACCCTCGTTCTCTTCGCCGCCACGGTTCTGCCGCTGATCTGCACGCCCGGACCGGACATGCTCTTCGTCTCCTCTCAGGCGCTGGGGGGAGGGGCCTCGGCGGGTCTCCGCGCGACCCTCGGCGTCTGTCTCGGCTACGCGGTCCACTCGGTCCTGGTCGCGGCCGGCGTCGCGGCGCTTCTCGCCGCCTTTCCGCTCGTCTTCGCCGCCCTGCGCTGGATCGGTGTCCTCTATCTGATCCGCCTCGCGGTCGGGATGATCCGGTCGGCTCTGCGCCGCGAGGACGGAGGGGCCGCGGCTCCCCTCGTCGCGGCGCCGCTGCGCAAGGGCCTTCTGACGGCGCTCCTCAATCCCAAGGGGATGATGATCTATTTCGCGCTGCTGCCGCAGTTTCTGCGCGCCGGGGACGATCTCGCCGGGACGGCGGCGGCGCTGTCGGGGATCTTCATCGCCCTCTGCGCGCTGGTCTATTCCATCCTGAGCCTCGCCCTTTCGCTCGTCGGAAGACGGGGCGGCCCGGCGCGGGGAGGAGCCCGCGACCGCCGTCGCCGGATCGTCGAGGGCGTCTCCGGAGGCCTCCTGATCGCCGCCGCCGGGCGCCTCGCCGCCGCCGGATGAGCGCGGTGACGCCGAGGTGGCGATCGGCCGATCGTCTAGCGGCCGTCTCATTGACAACAAACAAACGACCGTTCGATAATGCCCGCCGAACCCGAGACCCCGTCAGAGGGTCCGGCTCCGGGGAGACACGTCCATGATTCCGAACAGCGGTCCCGTCTTCGACTTCGGCCTCGGCGAGACCGCCGAGATGCTGCGCGACACCGTCCGCAACTTCGCCTCCGATCGTATCGCGCCGATCGCCGATCGGATCGACCGTGAGGACTGGTTCCCGCGCGAGCTGTGGCCGGAGATGGGGGCGCTCGGCCTCCACGGCATCACGGTCGAGGAGGAATGGGGCGGATCCGGCCTCGGCTATCTCGAGCATTGCATCGCGCTCGAGGAGGTCTCCCGCGCCTCCGGCTCGATCGGCCTCTCCTACGGCGCCCATTCGAATCTCTGCGTCAACCAGCTCCGCCGCTGGGGCACCGACGCGCAGAAGACCCGCTATCTCGGCAAGCTGATCTCCGGCGAGCACCTCGGCGCGCTCGCCATGTCCGAGCCCGGCGCCGGCTCCGACGTCGTCTCGATGAAGCTCAAGGCCGAGAAGAAGGGCGACCGCTACGTCCTCAACGGCACCAAGCTCTGGATCACCAACGGCCCCTCCGCCGATACGCTGATCGTCTACGCCAAGACCGACCCGAGCGCCGGGCCCAAGGGCATCACCGCCTTCCTGGTGGAGAAGTCCTTCCCCGGCTTCTCGGTCGCCCAGAAGCTCGACAAGCTCGGCATGCGCGGCTCGGAGACCGGCGAACTGGTCTTCACCGATTGCGAGGTGCCCGAGGAGAACGTCGTCGGTCAGGTGAACCGCGGCGTCGCCGTGCTGATGTCCGGCCTCGACTACGAGCGCGCCGTGCTCGCCGCAGGTCCCCTCGGCATCGCCCAGGCCGCCCTCGACGTGGTCATCCCCCATGTCCACGAGCGCAAGCAGTTCGGCCAGCCGATCGGCACCTTCCAGCTGGTCCAGGCCAAGGTCGCTGACATGTATGTCGAACTCAACGCGGCACGCGCCTATGTCTACGCGGTCGCCAAGGCCTGCGATCGCGGCCTGACGACGCGCGAGGATTCCGCCGGCGCCATCCTCTTCGCCGCCGAACGCGCCACCAAGGCGGCGCTCGACGCGATCCAGCTCCTCGGCGGCATGGGCTACGTCAACGAGAGCCCGACCGGCCGCCTCCTGCGCGACGCCAAGCTCTATGAGATCGGCGCCGGCACCAGCGAGATCCGCCGCATGCTGATCGGCCGGCAGATCTTCGATCGCACCGCGTGAGACGGTCGCGGCGCCGACCGGAACGGCGCCGCGGCCTTCGCCGGCCGGAAGATCATCGCCTTCGGTGCGCGATCGTGATGAAATCGGGGGAGGGGCGGAGGTGGTCCTTCGTCCGGTCTCCCGAGATCGTGGAGGGTGTCATGGTCCCTCGTCGCCACCGCATCGCCGTGCTGCTGCTTTTCGCCGCGACCCTGCCGGCCCCGGCCGCCGTCGCCGACGACGGCGATCCCGCCGGCTGGTCGGTCCGCACCGATCCGCGCAAGCGCGCCTTCCTGATCGTGACCGACCGCGCCGGCGGGCCGCGCCTCCTCACCATCGCCTGCCTGCGCGACGCCGAGAGTTTCGGCCTCTATGCGACCGACCTGCCCGGGGTGGCCGGGTCCGCCGACGACGTCCGCCTGACGCTCGGCGCCGGTGGCGCGACCTTCGCGGTGACGGGCTCGATCTCGCCCGATCCCCTGTCGAACGCGCCCTCGTTCTCCCATGACGACGACATCGAGGGCCCGGCCCGCAAGGCGCTCGCCGGCCGCCTGCTGCCGGTGCTGAAGGCGTCGGGGCCGCTGGTCGTCACCGTCGGCGACGGCCCGTCGCGCGAGATCCCGCTGGCCGACCGCCCGCCGCTGAAGGGGATCGCGACGCCGCTCGCCACCTTCGAGAAGATCTGCTTCGGCCGGTGAGGTCGCGACGGGTCGGTGCGCTCACGCCGTCTTCGAGGTGAAGGCCGACCGCGCCCGGTCGATCAGCTCGCGGAAGGGCCGCGACACCTCGGCGAGGCGCGCGTCCCAGACCGGATCCGGCGTCTGCCCCTCGATCCGCCGTTCCCAGACCTGCATCAGACAGGCGATGCAGAAGGGATCGATCAGCGCCCGTTGCAGTCCGATCGCCAGTGCCAACGACACCATCAGCGCCCAGCCGGTGGTCGGCCCCGGCACGATCCACACCGCCGCCGCCGCCGGCGCGGCCGCGAGCACGAACACGATTCCGGCGCCGATCCAGCGCAGCGCGGTGAGCCACACCGCGTTCTTCAGCACCATCGGCGCGTTTTGCGCATAGAGCACCACCCCCTCGCGCGCCGTCGTCCACGGGTCCTGCGAGCGCAGGCGGATCTCGCGGGCGAGGATCAACTCGTCGAGGAAGGTGGTGGAGAGCCGCAGCACCGCGCCGACCACTCGCATCGGCCCCTCGAGCCCGGCGAGCCCGGTCATCCGGCCGATCCCGTCGAGGAGGCCGGTGACCGCGCCGACCGCTCCCTTCACCGCCTGATCGAGCACGAAGAGCAGATGGATCTCGCCGAATCGCGCCTTCACCTCCGCCAGCGCGAAGGCGATCTGCGCCCGCCCGCTCGGCAGATCGCGCGCCTCGGCGGCGAGCGTCATCGCCGCGACGTGGCCGGCGGTGAGGAGATAGAGGAGATATTCGCGGAACGACCACAGCGCCGCGAAGGTGAGGCCGAAACCGATCACCCCGCCCCAGAGCGTGGCGGCCTGACGAAAATCGGCGCCACCGACGTGGCCGATGCCCCAGCCGAGCCCGGCGCCGACCGAGACCGCGACGATCAGCCCTGCCGTGATCGCTCCGTAGACGATCAGCCGCAACACCGTGAACGGCCAGGTGCGCACAACCAGCCCGATCGCCCGCACCATCGAGAAGTCACCCATGGCCGCCCCTCCCGCGCCTCGAGGGTCTCATTTCAGCACGATCCGGCGCCTCCGGCCACGGTGGCGACGGGCTGAGCGTTCACCAAGGCGCCGGCGCCGGCCGATGCGGCCTCGACAGGTCGGCGCCGGGGCACTACATCTTGGAGCAACCCATGTCCCTCGTTCTCGTTCGGACCCGCCATGATCAAGACCCCCAAGACCTACTGGTACACCCGCCTCGACGAAGAGGAAGAGGAGGAGGAGAAGACCAAGACGCCGCAGTCCGTCCCGGTCGACAAGCACCTCTTCGACGCCCGCACGGTCCTGATCACCGGCACCATCACGCAGGAACTCGCCCGCGACGTGACCGCGCGTCTGCTGGCGCTGTCGCACGTGTCGAAGGACCCGATCAACGTCATCGTCTGCTCGCCCGGCGGCCACGTCGAATCGGGCGACATGATCCACGACATGATCCGTTTCGTGCCCGCCCCGGTGAACATGATCGGTGTCGGCTGGGTCGCCTCCGCCGGCGCGCTGATCTACATCTCGGTTCCGGTCGAGCGGCGCTTCTGCCTGCCCAACACCCGCTTCCTGCTGCATCAGCCGTCCGGCGGCGCCGGCGGCCCGGCCACCGACATCGAGATCCAGGCCCGCGAGATCATCAAGATGCGCGACCGCCTCAATCAGATGTTCGCCGTCGCCACCGGCCAGCCGCTGGCCCGGGTCGAGAAGGACACCGACCGCGACTACTGGATGGGCCCGGACGAGGCGATCGCCTACGGTCTCGTCGGCAAGATCGTGAACGCCACCACCGACGTCGCCTGAGCGACCGGACGATCGAACGAAGGGCCTCGAAAGAGGCCCTTCGCGCATCCGGACCCGCGACGCCCCGGATCAGGCCCGCCCGGGCGGCGCCCGGGGCATGAAGGAGAGCGGCGGTGCCCTTCACCCTCGGCAAGGTCCTCGGCCTTCTCGCCTATCCCTCGACCCTCATCCTCGTTGCGCTCGTCGTCGGCCTCGCCGCGTCGTTTCTGCCCGATCGGCTGGCCCTCCCGCGCGCGCTCGGCCGCGCGCTGCTCTGTCTCGCGGTGGTCGCCTATGCGGTGATCGGGCTGACGCCGGCCTGGCGCTGGATCGCCGAACCGCTCGAGACCCGCTTTCCCCCGCTCGCCGCCGATGCGCCCGCGCCCGAGGGCATCGTCCTGATCGGCGGCATGATCGACGGCGCCACCGAACCGGCGACCGGACAGGCCAAGGCGCTGATGGGCATCGAGGCGCTCGAGACGACCATCCGCCTCGCCCGGCGCCATCCCGGGATCCCCATCGTCTTCTCCGGCACCGGCTCGATCGAGGCCGACGGCGTCGATCTCTCCGAGGCCGCGACCATGGCCCGCGCCGTCGCCGCCGCCGGCATCGACGCCGGCCGCTTCGTCCTCGAGCGCCGCGCCCGCACCACCTGGGAAAACGCCGTCTTCTCGCACCGGATGATCGAGCCGCGCCCCGGCGCGCGCTGGCTCCTGGTGACGCCCGCCTGGCACATGCCGCGCTCGATCGGTGCCTTCCGCGCCGCCGGCTGGGACGGCATCGTCGCCGCGCCGAGCCTCGGCGAGACGGTACGCCGGGCCGGGCCGACCGCCTCGCCCGGCCGCCGGCTCCATCTCTTCGACGTCGCCGCGCGGGAATGGAGCGGGCTCCTCGCCTATCGGCTGCTCGGCCGCTCCTCGGCGCTCTACCCCGCGCCCTGATCCGGCTCGACGCCGGAGGCGATCAACGCCGCGCGCGCCCGCGACAGATATTGCCGCCGCGACAGGACCACGACCACGACCGTCGTCGCGAGCATGAACACCCACGCGTTCACGAACCAGCCGAAGAAGCCGATCGAGAAGAACAGCGACCGGAGCCCCCAATGGAAATGGTGGCCGGCGTCGATCTGCATCTCGGCCGCCCGGCGCGCCGCCGCCCAGGCCTCGCTGGTGTCGGCCTCTTTGGCGAGCGGCACCGCGCCGATCAGGATCGCCGAATAGTTGAAGAGCCGGTAGGACCAGCCGAACTTGAAGAAGGAATAGCCGTAGATCGCGACGAGGCCGACGATCTTGGTCTCGAGCATGCCGCGCCCGGTCGCGACGTGGAACGGCAGATCGGAGAAGATCGTCACCATCCGATCGGTCTGATTGAGCAGGGTGAAGGCACCGCCGAGCGCGATCATCGAGGCCGAGGCGAAGAAGGCGGTGCCGTTCTGCAGGCTCGACATGATCGCCGAATCGACGATCCGATTGTCGCGCCGGAGCAGCACCGCCATCCAGGCGCGCCGCTCCCGATCCATCAGCTGCGTCAGCGACGGTCCGGCGATGCGCGTCTTGTCGACGACGACGCCGAAGCCGAGCCACGTGGCGACGAACCAGAGACAGGCGACGACGTCGAGAAGGGTGAAGTCGGTCATCGCCGAGGACTACTCCGAAAGTCGTAGCTTGGAAATAGGACGATCGCCCCGCGACGCGCGCGCCCGTCGCCGGCCGATCAATCCCGTTGAAGACCCCCGTCAGGAAAATCGGTTGGACGTCGGGCGAACCGGGGTGCCAACGTGGCGCCGGTCGAACGAGGAGAGACTTCCGATGTCCACACCGAAACTGGTGATCGCCAACAAGCGCTATTCGTCCTGGTCGCTGCGCCCGTGGCTGGTCGCCACCCGGTTCGGTCTTCCCTTCGAGGAGATCACGATCGATCTCGCCGCGCCCGATTTCAAGGCCGACATTCTGAAATGGTCGCCGTCGGGGCGGGTGCCCTGCCTGATCGACGGCGAGATCCGGGTCTGGGAGACGCTGGCGATCATCGAGACCCTGGCGGAGAAGCATCCCGAGGTGCCGATCTGGCCGAAGGATCCGGTCGCCCGCGCCCATGCCCGCGCCGTCTCCAACGAGATGCACGCCGGCTTCCAGGCGCTGCGCTCGGCCTGCCCGATGAACCTGCGCCGGTCCTTCCCCTGGAAGAACTGGGGCGGCGCGGCGGCCGCCGCCGACGTCGCCCGGATCGAGGCGCTGATCGCCGAGGCGCGGGCTCGTTTCGGCGCCGCCGGCCCCTTCCTCTACGGCGAGTTCTCCGCCGCCGACGCGATGTATGCCCCGGTGGCGCTGCGCCTCGACGGCTACGGCTGGCCGGTGACGGCGACGACCCGCGCCTGGATCGACGCGTTGCTCGCCCTGCCGGCCTGTCGCGCCTGGAAGGCCGGTGCCGACGCCGAGACCGCGATCGTCGCCCAGGACGAGATCGAGGACTGAGCGAGAAGCAGTGGATCGCGCCGCCGCGAGAGTGGCGGCCTCGGGGGGAGCGGGTTAGTCTCGCCCTCCCGGCACCCACGGACGGCCATGGCGCTCCATCTGATCAAACTCTGCGTCGGTTGCGACGGCATCGAGGACCTCGCCCATTGGGTCGCGGCGACGCTCGCCGAGAAGAAGCGGCGCGGCCTCGCCCCCGAGCACGTCCATCGCACCCGCATGATGCCGAAGCGCGTCGAGGAGATCCTCGCCGGCGGCTCGCTCTATTGGGTGATCAAGGGCCAGATCCGCGTCCGCGAGACCATCCTCGATCTGCGCGCCGTCAAGGACGAGGCCGGCGTCGGCCATTGCGACATCGTGCTGTCCGGCGAGCTGATGGAGGTCGAGGCGCGGCCCTACCGCCCGTTCCAGGGCTGGCGCTATCTCGATCCGGCGGTCGCCCCGCGCGATCTCCTCGGCGAGGGCACCCGCGACCTGCCGGTCGAGTTCCTGCGCGAGCTGGCCGGGCTCGGTCTGTTGTGATCCGCCCGAAGGAAGCCACGATCCCCTGGCATCGATGCGGCGGTTCGCTCGGGAGAGGGGTCGTGCGCATGGGAACGAAGATCGCGGCGGTCGCACTGCTGATCACGGTCGGGACGGCCTCCGTCGCCGTGGCGGCCGAACCCTGTCGCCCCGGCTCCGGCGCCGTCGATTCGGCCTTCGCCGGCCCCGGCGGCTGCGCCCGCGCCCCGGCCCGCAAACCCGACACGGCCAAGAAGGGCTGGACCACCACGCCCGACGGCAAGCGCGTCTGGAGCGACGGCGGCACCTCGCTCTCGGTCTCCGGCTCGGTCGGCTTCGATGTGACCACCGGCAACGCGCGCGTCACGCCCGGCCGCTGAAGGCGCGGATCGCGCCGCCTCGCGATCGTCCCGGTCCATCAGGAGAACCGCCGTTGTCCACGGAAATCCGCATCCCGCTCCTTCCCGTCGCCGCCCTCGTCCTCGGCCTCGCCGCCGGTCCGGCGGTCGCCGGTTCGGACACGGCCGCGCCGCAGGGCGATCCGTGGGCGAGCCTGACCCCGCCCGGCGCCGACGAGGGCGCCCCGGCCGTCGCCGACGACGAGGCGCTCGCGCCCGAGGGTGCCGCGGCCGCGCCGCC
>OFTX01000121.1_pt1 | contig 48246 bp, 44 predicted proteins | sample 1775051 | NCBI WGS metagenome assembly OFTX01 (sample SAMN08195772, study PRJEB24354) | sludge metagenome | isolation source: sludge from phenol fed wastewater aerobic bioreactor A | place: India: Nagpur | collected 2016-09-15 | reverse complement strand
CGACCGGCTGCGTCGGGGCGGGCCGGCGGGCCTCCCAACGCGGCGCCTCGATCGCGGGCGCGGCGGCGGCGCGGGCGGGCGCCGCGGCACGGGAGACGTCGAGATTGGCGGTCTGACGGCCGACCAGGCTCGACAGTTCGGACAGTGCGCGGAGCTGGTCGGTGACGATGCGGCGCAGATTGGCCGTCGACTCCTCGGTCTCCTTGGGCAGTTCGAGAACGCCGCGGCGCAGCTCGCCCCGGGTCGCCTCGAGCTCGCTCTGCATCAGGCGGGCGGCCTCGCGCATCTTCTCGGTCGCCTCGGCGAAGCGGCCGGTGGTCTCGCCGACGGCGCGGCTCATCTCGGCGATCATCGCCTCCTGAGCGTCGCGGAGGGTTTCGGCGGAGCGCTGGCCCTCGACCCCGGCGGTCTGACGGAGCGTCTCCATCTGCGCCAGGACCTTGCGCATGGCCTCCTCGGCCGAGGTGGTCAGCACGCCGCCGACCTCGCGGGCGCGGGCCTCGGCGGAGGCGAGCGTATCGCCGATCAGGCTGGTGAAGCCGTGCATCAGGCTCTCCACCGACTGGGTCTTGTCGACCAGACCGGCGGCGAGATCCTCGAGGGCGCGGCGACGATCGTCGACGGTGGTCTCGAGGACGCGGTTGGCGTCGCCGACCAGCTGGGCGGCGGAGGTGAGGGCGCGGGCCTGATCGTCGAAGCGCAGGGTGAGATCGGCGACGTCGGTCAGGACCGTGCCGGACGTGTCCTTGAGCGAGGCGACCTGACGGGACACCGCGTCGGTGATGCCGCGGGTGTCGGCGAGGGCGCGCTCGATGACGATGCGGACCTCCTCGGTGCGGCCGCCGAGGTTCTTCTCGACGAGGTCGAGGTTCTCGGAGGCGTTGTTCAGCACCGAGTGCAGGGCGATGTTGGCCTGGGTCAGGCGATCGAGCAGGCCGCTCATGTCGTCGCGCAGACGGTCGTTGGCCTCGCCGACGACGCCGATCGCCTCGCGGGTCTTCTCGCCGATGGCGCCGACCAGCTGATCGCGCGCCTCGCCGACCATGCGGGCGGCGTCGAGGCCCTGGCGGGCGACGGCCTCGGTGAGGTCGCGGCCCTTGCGGTCGAGCGCGTCGGCGAGGATCTCGCCGGCCTGACCGATCCGCTCGGAAATGTCGCCGATCTTGCCGTCGACGGTGTCGCCGAGGGCGCGGGCGACCTCCTCGGCGCGGGCGGCGAACTCGTGCGAGCGGGCGCCGAGCGCGTCGACCAGATCGCTGCCGCGGCCGCCGATGAGATCGGAGAGGTCGCGGGTGCGGGCGTCGAGCTGAGTGACCACCTCGGAGGTGCGGCCGACGACGGTCTGCTCGAGGGTCTGGGCGGCGCTGGAGACGTGCCGGGCGGCGGTCTCGAGGGTGCCGACGATGTGGGTGGTGGCGCGGCGGGATTCCTCCTCGAGGGTCGAGGAGATCGCGCCGAGGCGCTCGCCGACCAGATGGTCGAGGGTGGCGGTGCGCTCGTCGAGGGCGGAGGTCGCCTCCGCCAGCGTGCGGCCGACGGTGTCGGTGAAGACGACGGTGCGCTCGTCGAGAGCGGCGGTGACGCTCGCGGCGGTGCGGCCGACGGTGTCGGCGAAGGTGGCCGAGCGCTCGTCGAGGGCGGTGGTGACTTCGGCGGCGGTGCGGCCGACGGTCTCCGCGAAGGCGGTGCTGCGCGCGTCGAGCGCGGCGGTGACCTCGGCGGCGGTGCGGCCGACGGTGTCGGCGAAGGTGGTGGTGCGGGCGCCGAGGGCGGCGGTGACCTCGGCGGCGGTGCGGCCGACGGTCTCCGCGAAGGCGTGGGTGCGCTCGTCGAGGGCGGTGGTGACCTCGGCTGCGGTGCGGCCGACGGTGTCGGCGAAGGTGGTGGTGCGCGCGTCGAGGGATGCGGTGACCTCGGCGGCGGTGCGGCCGAGCGTGTCGGCGAAGGCGTGGGTGCGATCGTCGAGGACGTCGGCGACGTCGGCGGCGGAGCGGCCGAGGGTGTCGGCGAGGGTGCGGGTGCGCTCGTCGATCGTGTCGGCGACATGGGCGACGGCGCGGTCGAGCGTCTCGGTGAGGACGCCGGTGCGGCCGTCGAGGGCGGCGGTGGCGTCGGCCACGGTCCGGCCGATCGATTCGGTGAGGGCGGTGGTGCGCGTGTCGAGCGTGAGCGCGGCCTCGGCGACCGAGCGGTCGAAGGTCTCGGCGAGCGCGCGGGTGCGGCCGTCGAGGGCGGTGGTGGCGGTCTCGACGGTGCGGCCGAGGGTGTCGGCGATGGCGTGGGTGCGCTCGGCGGCGATGCGCTCGAGGCGCTCGGTGCCGGCGTCGAGCGTGCCGGAGACCTCGAGCAGGCGGGCACCGAGGGTGCCGTTGATCTCGGAGACGCGATCGGCGAGCTGCGAGCCGACGACCTCGGCACGGTCGGACAGGACGCGGCCGATCTCGTCGAGGCGGCCGTCGAAGGCGGCGGCGATCTGCGACTGGCCCTCGGCGAAGGTCTGGGCGATGTCGCGGGTGCGGTCCATCAGGTTGCCGGCGATCATGCGGCCGCGCAGGTCGAGCGCCTCGTCGATCTTGCGGACGCGGCCGTCGAGGGTCTCGCCGAGGCGCTCGGTGCGCTCGTCGAGGTCACGGGTGACGCCGTCGATGCGGGCGCCGACGCTCTCGGCGAAGGCCTCGACGCGGGTGTCGAGGATGTCGGCCATGGCGCCGACCTTGTCGTCCATGGTGCCACCGAAGGCGGCGAGATGGGCGTCGAGGGAGGCGGAGAGACGGTCGGTGCTGTCGGAGAGGGTCGCGGCGAGGGCGTCGCTGCGCTCGGTGAGGCTCTCCGCCACGGTGGCGAAGCGGTTGTCGACGATGTCGCGGATGGTCTCGGTGCGGGCGCCGAGGGCGTCGACGAGGCCGGCGGCGCGGACGTTGACGATCCGATCGAGCGAGTCGATCCGGGTCTCGAGGCCCGAGCGGATCTCGGCGCCGCGGGCGTCGAGGATCTCGGCGATCTTCTCGCCGGTCTCGGCCATGCGGCCGGTGACCGATTCGCCCTGGGTGGCGACCAGACGGGCGACTTCGCCGCCGGCGCGGGCGAGGCGCTCGGCGAGGTCGGTGGTGCGGGCGAGAAGCTCGTCGCCGACGCCCTGGAGGGACTGGTCGAGGCTCGAGCGGAAGGCGGCGGTGCGGGTGTCGAGCAGGGTGTCGAGTTCCTCGCCAGTCGCGGCGAGGCGCGACTGCAGCTCGGCGCCGTGGACGACGATCGACTGGTAGATCTTCTCGCCGGTCTCGCCGAGCCGGTCGGCGAGCTCGCCGCCGCGCGAGGAGATGGTCTCGGCGATCTTGGTGCCGGTCTCGTCGAGGCGCTCGGTGATCTCCGAGCCGCGCAGCGACATGTCGACCACCAGCGACTGGCCGGTGCCCTTGAGGGCCTCGGCGACCTCGCCGGCGCGTTCGGCGATGGCGTCGACCACCTCGCCGCCGGTGCGGGTGAGCGAGGCGGTGACCTCGCGCGAGCGCTCGACGAAGACGGTGTTGATCTCGGCGCCGGCGGCGGAGAGCGCGCCGGTGACCTCGTTGCCGCGCATCGAGATCATCTCGACGACCTCGCGGCCGGTGCGCGACAGCGAGCCGTCGATCTCCTCGGCGCGGGTCTTGAGCGCGACGTTGACCGCCTCGCCCCGGGTCTCGATGGTCTCGGCGATCAGGCGGCCGGTCGAGGACAGGCTGTCGGTCAGCGAGGTGCCGGTGGAGGCGAGCGTCTCGGTCAGGGAGGCGCCGGTCGCGGCGAGATTCTCGGTCAGCGACGCGCCGGTCGCCGACAGGGTCTCGATCAGCGTGTCGCCGGTCTTGGACAGGGTGCCGTTCACCGATTCGGCGCGCTCGACGAGGGTGTCGCCCATGACGCGGATGGTCGTGGTCAGGGCCTCGGTGCGCTCGGTCAGGTCGCCGGCGATGCGCTCGCCCGCCGCCGACAGGGTGCCGGTGACTTCCGCGGTGCGGTCGGTGAGGGTGGCGACCAGCTGATCCGTGGTGTCGCCGAGGCGTGCCGACAGCGTCACGGTGCTGTCGCCGAGGGTCGCGGCGAGGGTGTCGGTGCGCTCGGTCAGGGTCGCGACCAGGGTGTCGGCGCGCTCCGTGAGGGTCGAGGCGAGGGTCGAGGTGCGCTCGGCCAGCGTCGAGGACAGGCTCGACGTCGTCTCGGAGAGGGTGGCGGCGAGCGTGTCGGTGCTCTGGGCGAGCGTCGAGGCGAGCCGGTCGGTGCGCTCGGAGAGCGTCGCGGCGAGGCCGTCGGTGCGCTGCGACAGGGTCGCGGCGAGCGTGTCGGTGCGCTCGGTCAGGGTCGAGGCGAGGCCGTCGCCCATCGAGCGGACGGTCTCCGAGAGGAGATCGGTGCGATCGGTGAGGTTGGCGATGATCTGATCGCCGGTGCGGTTCAGCGTGTCGGTCAGCTCGAAGCCCTTCACCGACAGCGTCTCGGCGGCGATCTGGCCGGCCGAGGTCAGGCTCTCGGAGACGGTGCGGCCGGTGTCGGCGAGACGCTCGATCACCTCGGAGGAGCGGCCGCCGAGCTGCTCGACGACGGTGCCGACGGTGCGCTCGAGGGTGCCGGTGATCTCCTCGCCCTTGCCGGTCAGCGAGGCGACCAGACGGGTGGAGGCCTCGTCGGCGGCTTCCACCAGCTTCTCGCGGGTGGTGAGGAGGTCGCCGGAGAGTCCCTCGTGGGCGCCGGTGATGGCGGCGCGGACGCGCTCGGAATTGTTGACGATCGCCTCGCGCTGGTTGACCAGCTCCTCGATCAGCGAGCGGATGCGCAGTTCGTTCTCGCCATAGGCGCGCTCGAGCGAGGAGACCTCGTTGTGGACGAGGACCTCGATCTCGCCGGCGCGGGCGACGACGCGCTCGAGACCGTCACCGACGGCGGCCATCTCGCGACGGATGGCGCGGCCGACCGAGACGACGGCCTCCTGGGCGTTGGTCTCGGGCTCGGCGAGACGCAGGGCGATCTCGGTCATCGAGCGGGCGGTCAGGCGCAGTTCCTGGGCGCGACGCACCAGGGTGGCGAAGGCGAAGACCAGCAGCACGGGCAGCAGCAGGCCGACCAGGGCGAGGATCGCGCGCGGGTCGCTCAGCAGCGCGGCGGCGTCGGTCGGGGCGCCGGTGGCGGCGAGGAAGTTCCAGACCAGCCAACCCGCGCCGGCGAGCCAGACGATCGAGGCGATCGCGGCGAAGGCGAGGGGGGCGCCGGAGGGGCGGCGCTCGAGGCTCTGGGCGATCGATCCGGTGCTGCGGCGGTCGTCGTTGGCGGCGCGGGGCTGGGTCATCGCCTCCGTCGCGGTCTCGACGGGCTTGGCGCGCGGCTCGGGCTTGGCGGTGGCCGCCGCCGGGGCCGGAGTGGCGGCGGGAGCCGGTGTCGGTGCCGGTGCCGGGGTCGGCTCGGCCAGCGCCGCCTCGAGCGAGCGCGACAGGCGCTCGCCGGTGGCGTCGGCGCGCGGTTCGGCCCGGACGGGCGGCACTCCCTCGGATCCGGTCTCGGGCTCGGCGTCGCCGAGATCGAGCTTCAGAGCCTCTTCGACCGCCGTGAGGGCCGCCTCGACGGGATCGATCGACTTGGAAGGAGTGGTGGCCATGATGGTCTTTCGCCTCGTGTCCGTACGCCGTACCAACCGGACCCCACATCGGCCGGCGCCGGATCGGCGCGCGGGGCGACGCGGGGAAAGGCCCGGCTTCTCGTGGATCGCGCCCGCTCGAGCATCCGCTCCGCTCGCGTGGGGACGTCCGTTTGTTTCCGGGTGAAGAGGGGCGCGCCGGCTCGACGCGAGTCGACGGTCCTCTTCGGAGTCTATGCCGCACTTCGATGGTAACGGGACATTAACGAATATGAAACCGGCACTCCCCGGTTTTACCTATCATCGTTAACGACCGCGATTCTCCGCCGTCGCGGCGGGCGACGGCCGGTGGAAAACGCCGGCAACCCGCCGATATTGCGGCATCGGGCAGGTCCCGGCCCCGCATTCACCATTTTCTCACCCTATGAATCGTTCCAGGCCGCTCGATGGCGTCCTCGCGCTTCGGTTTAACCGCTTCGCGAGGGCGGAGGCGCCAGGATCGGGCGACGGACGGGTCGATGCGCGGAGGGACGGCGATGTTGATGGAACCGAGGACGGCGACGACGATCGAGGCGGCCGACATGACGGAACACGGCGCCGGCCGACGGGCCGCTCCGATCGATCTGGTGCATCTCGCCCGGCAGACCTTCGGCTCGGCCGATCTCGAGCGCGAGGTTCTCGGGCTCTTCGTCGCCCAGTCCAAGGGGCTGGTGGCGCGGATCGCGACCGCCGAGCCGCGCGAGCGCGGCGCGCTGGTGCATCGGCTGAAGGGATCGGCGCGCGGCGTCGGCGCCACCACGGTGGCGCGGATCTGCGACGCGCTGGAGGCGCCCGCCCTGGCGGAGGCCGAGGCGCGCCGGCTGATCGACGATCTGGGTGTGGCCACCGTCGACGTGCGGCGGTTCGTCGATTCCATTCTCTGAAGTCTCCGATCTCCGAAGTCTGCGAGCGTTCCTTCGCGGCCGGTCTCGCTCTCCCGATTCGGTCGGGTGACGAGGCGGCGGGCCGGGGCGAGGGCGAGCGGTCCGGCCCGGCGCGACGCCGTCGCGACTTGACGGGCGGGCGCGATCTCGCCATTTGGTGGCCTGCGCGCCGCCGACCCCCATCCGCAGCGATCTCCCGACGGCGCCGGCCCCCTCTCTCCGCGCTGCGCCAGGTTCCTCGATGCCCAAGATCACCTTCGTTCCCTATCGACAGGAAGAGATCACCGTGGAGGCCGAGATCGGCTCGACCGTCATGGAGACGGCCGTGCGCAACGGCATTCCCGGCATCGAGGCCGAATGCGGCGGCGCCTGTGCCTGCGCCACCTGCCACGTCTATGTGGAGGACGGTTGGTACGAGAAGGTCGGCGCGCCGCAGCCGATGGAAGAGGACATGCTCGACTTCGCCTGGGAGGTGAAGCCGAATTCGCGTCTCTCCTGCCAGATGAAGGTGACGGCCGAGCTCGACGGGCTCGTCGTCCACATTCCCGAACGTCAGGCCTGATCGTCGGGCACGGACCCGATCGAGCGATGGCGGGAGGACATCCCGCCATGCGCCGCCGTCGACGCGACTTCGAATGACTGGTTGTACCATACGTATATATACACGTATGGATATTCGTGTTAATCATATCCGGCCGGGTTGTCCGGCGACTTTTTTCGAAACGACGACAGACACGGCACGGCCGAGTCTTCCCCCGGGGGAGGGCGCGGCACGGAGAACCGTGCCCGACGGGAGGCTCTTCCATGAACGGCGATCTCGACGCATTCCGTAAGCTCGACGCGATCAAGTCGGCCGAGGCGAAGAAGATTCTGGCGCGACCGGGGGTCACCGGCGTCGCGGTGGGGTATCGCACCAAGGGGGGCGCGCGGACCTCCGAGCCGGTCATCATCGTCTATGTCGAGAAGAAGAAGCCGCGCGAGATGCTCGGCGCCCAGGACGTGATCGAACTGGACGGGGCGCCGATCGACATTCAGGAGCACGGGCCGATGGTGGCGCAATATCTGCGCATGCCCCGGGACCAGATCTCCGCGCAGGATTCCTCGCCGCATCGTCCGCTGACCGGCGGCATCGAGATCGGTCCGACCGGCGATCACTTCGTCGGCACGCTCGGCGCCATCCTCTACGACACCGCCTCGCATCAGCCGACCGGCCTGACCAATTGGCATGTCGCGGCGGGCAGCACGACCAGTCCCGTCGGGCGGACCATCAGCCAGCCGGGCAACGGCGCGGCGGCGAGGATCGGGCATTGCATCCGCGCGGTTCGCGGGCCGGGGGGCGGAGGCGACGTCGACGCGGCGGCGATCTCGCTCGATCCGGGGGTGCCCTATGCGCTGCTCCAGGAGCAGACGATCGGCGCCATCAACGGCGTCGCGCCGGCGGCCATCGATCAGTCCGTCGTCAAACAGGGGCGCACGAGCAATCGGACCACCGGCCGCGTCGCCGCGCTCGGGTGGACCGGAAACGTGAATTATGACGGCACTCTCGTCCATTTCTCCAACCAGATTCTGATCGAGCCCGTCGGCGTGCCGGCGGCCAGTCTGCCGGGGGATTCCGGGTCGGTCTGGCTCTCCGATCCGGCGCATCTGGCGATCGGGCTCAATTTCGCCGGCGACGGTCACGTCGCCATCGCCAACCCGATCGCCGCGGTCCTGGCCGCGGTCGGCGTCACCGCGTCTCTCGGAGCGTCGGCGTTCTATCGCTGGTTCAACCCCTCCCACGGCGACCACTTCTATACCGAGGATCCCTCGGGCGAGTTGGCGCCGGTCTCGGGCTATGTCTTCGAGGGGGTCGGCTGCCGCCTGTTCACGCAGGGAACGGCGGGGACGACGGCGTTGCACCGCTGGTATCGGTCGGCCAACGGGGATCACTTCTATACGACGGATCCTGCGGGCGAGTTGGCGCCGCAGGCCGGCTACGTCTACGAGGGCGTCGCGGGTCTCGTGGCGACGGGCGCCGCGCCGGGGCGGGTCGCCTGGAACCGCTGGTTCAATCCGCACAGCGGCGATCACTTCTACACCACTGATCCCCACGGCGAGCTGGCGCCGCAGGCCGGTTACGTCTCGGAGGGTGTGACCGGGTGGGTCTTGCCCGCGTGATCGGGCGGTCGCGTTCGGACGTGTCGTTTTCGGGTGGCGAACTACGGAACGGAGCCTCGCCGGAAGAGCATTCGCTTTTCCGGAGGCGCAAGGGAATGGCGGTTCTTGCCGTGCCCTCGACACCGGCATATGAAACGCGGAACGGGGTCGCGCCCTCCGCTGCCGGCCGATGGCGCGGAGAGGGACGCCGTTCCCAAACGTCCATTCGTCCGAGGAATTCCATGTCCGAACGCATCTCCACCGACGTCGTCATCATCGGAGCCGGGCCGGTCGGCCTCTTCGCGGTGTTCGAACTGGGTCTCCTCGATCTGAAGTGCCATCTGATCGACATTCTCGACAAGCCGGGCGGCCAGTGCGCCGAGCTCTATCCGGAGAAGCCGATCTACGACATTCCCGCCTATCCGGTGATCGGCGCGCAGGAACTGGTCGACAAGCTCCAGGAGCAGATCAAGCCGTTCGGACCGACCTTCCACTACGGCCAGCAGGTCGAGAAGGTGGAGAAGCTCGAGGACGGCTCCTTCCTCGTCGGCACCGACGCCGGGACCGAGTTCGCCGCCAAGGTGGTGGTGATCGCCGCCGGCGGCGGGTCGTTCCAGCCCAAGCGTCCGCCGGTTCCCGGCATCGAGGGCTACGAGGGCACCTCGGTCTTCTATTCCGTGCGCAAGATGGACGCGTTCCGCGACCAGTCGATCGTCATCGTCGGCGGTGGCGACAGCGCGCTCGACTGGACGCTCAATCTCCAGCCGATCGCCAAGCGCGTGACCCTGGTCCATCGTCGCGACGACTTCCGCGGCGCCCCCCATTCGGTCGATCAGATGCGGGCGCTGGTCGCCGAGGGCAAGGTCGATCTGGTGATCGGTCAGGTCGGCGGTCTCGAGGGCGAGGGCGCGGATCTCTCCGGCGTCGTCATCAAGAAGACCGACGGCTCGACGGTGACGGTCCCGGCGACGCGGATGATGCCGTTCTTCGGCCTCACCATGAAGCTCGGCCCGATCGCCCAGTGGGGTCTCAATCTCACCGAGAACCTGATCGCGGTCGATACCGAGAAGTTCGAGACCTCCGAACCCGGCATCTTCGCGATCGGCGACATCAATTCCTATCCGGGCAAGCTGAAGCTGATCCTCTCCGGCTTCCACGAGGCGGCGCTGATGGCGCAGGCCGCCAAGCGCATCGTCGATCCGACCAAGCGTCTGGTGTTCCAGTACACGACCTCGTCGACGAGCCTGCAGAAGAAGCTCGGCGTCAACTGATCGTCGATCCCGATCGATGCGCGAAGGGCCGGAGGTTCACGCCTCCGGCCCTTCGTCGTCTTCGGACCCGCCGCGGCCGATCAGCGCCCGGAGGTCGCCATCCGGCGTTCGCTCGCGGCGCCGGGTGGAGCGGTCTCGGTCGCGGTGCCGGCGATGGCGACGCCGGGGAGACCGAGGAGCCGGGTGAGGTCGGTCGCGACCTCGGCCTTCCACGTGAGGGTCGCGCCGACGCCGTCGGGCGAGGGGGGGACGGTGCTCTCGGCCTCGGTGAGGCGGACGCCGGGGAGGGCGGCCGCGCCGAGGGCGAGGCTGGTCCGGCCGGCGCGGGCGGCGGCGGTGCGATCGGCCGGGGCGGCGCCGCCGCTGGTGCTGCGCTCGGCGTCGATCGCGCCGGCACGGGCGGCGCTGCGGGCGGCGTTCCCCATCTCCGTCGCCACCGTCGCGACGTGGATCGCATCGACGATCACGGCCGTCGCGGCGATGCCGAGGAGGATCGCCACCGCGACGGCGCGGGCACTCGGGCCCCGGCGCTCACCATCGATCGCCGTCGGGTCCGTGGTCTTCGTCGTCCTGATCTTCATCTACTCCACACTCGATGGCTTCTTCATCCTCGGCGGATGAAATCGAGTGCGGAGTCTAGACGTCGAATTCCGGCGAAAACATGTGAAAACGAATTGTAAACGAGCCAGTCTATTTTGTTTCTTCTATTTCCGGTTCGTCTCTACTGTCGTATCGAGGGAAGTCGCGACTCTCACGTCTATTCCGCCGCGGCGGCTCCGGCGGGGCGGCGGTCGTCGTTGGCGCCGTAGACGTGGCCGGGCAGGACCGCGCCCGAGGCGGCGGCGTCGTTGCCGGAGGTGATCGCGCCGCCGGTCTCGCCCTCGGGCGGGGCGCGCTCGATCAGTTCGGCGGCGCCCCAGGGCGACTGCTGCACCAGCGTGTAGCCGCGCGCATTGAGGAGCGCGAGCGTGTCGGCGGAGAGCGCGAAGGGCTCGTAGAAGACCTTGTCGGGCAGCCACTGGTGATGGATGCGCGGCGCGTCGACCGCCTCGCGCGGCCGCATGCCGAAGTCGACGACGTTCAGGATCGTCTCCAGAACCGTGGTGATGATGCGCGACCCGCCGGGCGAGCCGACCACCAGGAAGACCCTGCCGTCGCGCGAGACGATGGTCGGCGACATCGAGGAGAGGGGACGCTTTCCCGCCGCGATGGCGTTGGTCGTGCCCTGGACGAGGCCGAACAGATTGGCGGCGCCGGGCTTCACGGTGAAGTCGTCCATCTCGTCGTTGAGGAGGAAGCCGGTGCCGGGGGCGACCACGGCGGCGCCGAAGAGGCCGTTGATCGTATAGGTCACGGCGACGGCGTTGCCGGCCGCGTCGACGATCGAATAATGGGTGGTCTCGAGCTTCTCGTGCGGCGGATCGCCGGGACCGAGGCGATCGGAGGGGATCATGCCGGTGTCCTCGATGCGGGTGCGGATCGCCGCCGCGTAGTCCTTCGAGGTCAGGCGGGCGAGCGGCATGGTGACGAAGTCGGGGTCGCCGAGCAGCGTGTTGCGGTCGAGAAAGGCGTGGCGCATCGCCTCGACCATGCGGTGGACGGTGTCGGCCGAATGCCAGCCCGACGCCTTCAGGTCCCATCCCTCGAGCACGTTCAGGATCAGGCACAGCGTCACCCCGCCCGAGGAGGGCGGCGGGGCGGAGAGAATGTCGAGGCCGCGATAGGTGCAGCGCATCGGCTCGCGCTCGACGGTCTGATAGGCGGCGAAGTCGCCGGCCGTCAGGGTGCCGTCGTGGGCGAGCATCGCGCTCTCGACCCGGCGGGCGGTGTCGCCGAGATAGAAGGCGTCCGGACCCTCGGCGGCGATCGCGGCGAGGGTTGCGGCGAGATCGGTCTGGACGAGGCGGTCGCCGGGGGCGAGGGGGGCACCGTCGGGCTTCAGGAAGAGGCGCGCGGCTTCCGGGTCGCGGGCGAGGCGGGCCTTGCCGCGCGCCAGGATGTCGGTGTCGGCCCGCGTCAGGGTGAAGCCTTCGCGCGCCAGCCGGATCGCCGGGGCCATGACGCGGTCGCGCGGCAGGCTGCCCCATTGCTTCAGGGCATGATCGAGCCCGGCGACGGTGCCGGGGACGCCGCTCGCCCGCCAGCCGTCGAGGCTCGCGCCCTTCACCACCTCTCCCTTCGGGTCGAGATACATGTCCGGCGTCGCCACCGCCGGCGCCTTCTCGCGGAAATCGAGGAAGCGCTCGGTGCCGTCGGCGAGTTTGAGCGTCATGAAGCCGCCGCCGCCGATGTTGCCGCAGCAGGGATCGACCACGGCGAGGGCGTAGCCGACCGCGACCGCCGCGTCGACCGCGTTGCCGCCGGCGGCGAGGATGTCGCGGCCGATCTCGCTCGCCAGCCGATGGGCGGAGACGACCATGCCGCGCGTGCCTTCCACCGCCGGCGGCGAGGCGGCGAGGGCGGGGGCAGAGGCGAGTACCGAGACGAGGGCGGCGGCGAGGACGAGGCGGCGGCGAGGCATCGGCGGATCCCGTGTCGGGGAAGGGGGAGGCGAGCCTAACCCGCCGACGGGACGGGCGAAACCGGGCGGGCGAAAACGCTTGCGTGATGAGGGGCCGGCTTCAAAGCCGGCGCCGGACATGGCAGGATCGCGGCCCAGCCGGAGCACCCGAATGATCGATCTCGACGCCGCCGTCCTCCTTCCCATCGACATGCAGAAGGCGATCGACCTGCCGGGCCGGCCGGCGCGCGGCAATCCGGCGCTCGACGCCAACGGCGCGCGGCTCCTTGCGCTCTGGCGGGCGCGTGGGCTGCCGATCATCCATGTCCAGCATGCCTCGGTCGAGCCGGACTCGTGGTTCCGCCCGGGTCACGCGGGCTACGACATGCGGCCGGGCTTCGAGCCGCGCGCGGGCGAGGGCCATGTGATCAAGTCGGTCAATTCCGCCTTCATCGGCACCGATCTCGATCTGAGGCTGCGCCGGCTCGGGGCGAAACGGGTGGTCGCCTTCGGCTGGGCGACCGACATGTGCGTCTCCACCACCATCCGCACCGGCGCCAACATGGGCTGGGAGATGGTGATGGTTCACGACGCCTGCGACTGCTGCGACCTGCCGGACGTGCTGGGCGGCGGGGTGATCCGGGCGGCGGAGCTGCACCGGGCGCATGTGGCGACGCTCGCGGCGGATTTCTGCCGGGTGGTGGGGGTGGGGGATTTCGCTGCGGGGTGACGGCGGCCGCCGTCATCCGGCGAGAGCCGGCTTCCCCGCGATCCGGCGGATGAGGACGACGACGGTGGCGATCAGGAATACGAAATATGCGATGTTCTTGATGACGACGACCGGCGCAAGTATCCGCAGCGAGAACATCGGCCACTCGATGACGGCAAAGGTCAGAATAAATCCTGCGACGATACCGACCACCGTCACGACGGCGGCGCCGGAGGCGATGCGCTCGGGCCAATCTTTGGGGACGATCCGCCAATCGCGCGGAGGTCGCGATGCCGGGATCGCCAGCAGGATCGTGGCGACGAGAGCCGCGAGAGTGCCCACCGGCATGGGAGCCGGACCGATCCGCCCCAGGGTGAAGCCCAAACTCCAAGGCGCCCCGGCAAAGAGGAACAAGGGGACATCGATCAGCAACAAAATCGGCACCAGCAGACCGATCGAGGCCGGCATGCCGGCGTCCCGGCTTCGGCGCACCGCCGGCCAGACGAAGAGGGCGATGATGGCGACGACCAGGATCGGCTTGATGTAGAGAGACACGACGAGGCCCAGTGCACCGCAGGTGTCGACGGCGCATCCGCTTCGCCGCAGAAGGCCGCGATGCAGCAGCGCATATAAGGGAGGCTGTGCCGCGACGAGGGCAAAGAGGAGTGGCATCCAGACGACGAATGCCGAACGGGTCGTCCGTTCCTTCAGGCCGAGCATGTCCTTCCTTCCCCTTCGCGTGAGCGAACGCACGAGGCGGCGCCGGGAGCGACTTTTGGTCGCCGTGCGGGGTTTCCTACCCTCCAATTGTTTAATTTCAGAAAATGCAATCCTCGGTTTTCGTCGAATGCGACCTTCTGTCCGCGACGCTCATGGCGAGGGGACGTCGATCCTTGCACGAGCGGACGCGCGAGTTATCCTGATCTCTCGGTGCGCCGTCGGGAGACCCCATGTTCATCACCTTCTTCACCGAACTGAAAACGGCCGGAATTCCCGTCTCCTTGCGGGAATACCTGACGCTCATGGAGGCGCTCGAGAAGGATCTGGCGGAGAAACGGGTCGAGGATTTCTATCACCTCGCCCGGGTCTGTCTGGTCAAGGACGAGAAGTTCCTCGACAAGTTCGACCGCGTCTTCGGCACCGTCTTCAAGGGGCTCGACCTGATGAGCGAGGCGGCCGAGGCGGAGATCCCCGAGGAGTGGCTGAGAAAGCTCGCCGAGCGGTTCCTGACCGAGGAGGAGAAGGCCAAGATCGAGGCGCTCGGCGGGTTCGAGGCGCTGATGGAGACGCTGAAGAAGCGGCTCGAGGAGCAGAAGGGGCGCCATCAGGGCGGCAACAAGTGGATCGGCACCGCCGGCACCTCGCCCTTCGGCGCCTATGGCTACAATCCGGAAGGCGTGCGCATCGGGCAGGAGACGTCGCGCCACCGCCGCGCGGTCAAGGTCTGGGACAAGCGCGAGTTCAAGGATCTCGACGGGTCGGTCGAGCTCGGCACGCGCAACATCAAGGTGGCGCTCAAACGTCTGCGCCGCTTCGCCCGCACCGGCGCCGCCGACGAGCTCGATCTCGACGGCACCATCAAGTCGACCGCCGAGCGGGGCTATCTCGACGTGAAGCTCAGGCCCGAGCGGCGCAACGCGGTCAAGCTCCTGGTCTTCTTCGACGTCGGTGGCTCCATGGACGACCACGTACGGGTCTGCGAGGAGTTGTTCTCGGCGGTGAAGACCGAGTTCAAGACCATGGAGTGGTTCTATTTCCACAATTGTCTCTACGACTTCGTGTGGAAGAAGAACGATCGGCGCCATTCGGAGAAGGTCGACACCTGGTCGGTGCTGCACAAATATCCGTCGGACTACAAGGTGATCTTCGTCGGCGACGCGTCGATGAGCCCTTACGAGATCTCGCATCCGGGCGGGTCGGTCGAATATTGGAACGAGGAGGCGGGCGCCACTTGGATCGAGCGGGTGACGACGGTCTATCCGAAGACCGTCTGGCTCAATCCGACCACCGAGGACTGGTGGGGCTACACGCCCTCGATCGGCATGGTGCGGCGGCTCTTGGGCGAGCGCATGTTCCCGCTCACTCTCGAGGGGCTCGACCGGGCGGCGCGCGAACTGGCTCGGTGAGGCTCACGCGCTCGGATCGCGCATCCGCCGCACGGGGCCGCTCGGGGGAAGCGGCGCCAGCACGCGGTTGACCAGCACGCCGACGAGAAAGACGATCCCGCCCAGCACGACGGCGCCGATCGTCCAGATCAGCGCGAACCAGTCGATCGTGTCGGCCCAGGGCAGCCCTTCGGCGACCCGGACGCGGATCGGGGTGCCGGCCGGCCACCGATCGACCAGCGCCTGCGAGATCGCGCGGTTGCCGCGATCGACGCCGACGTTCATCGCGCCGACCAGGGCGACGTCGGCGCCGCCGGGCGGCCAGCGCACGCGGACGCGCGGCGCCCAGCGCGGGTTGCCGCCGACATAGCCGGTGAGCACCACTTCCGAATCGGCGACCGTGGTCTCGGCCCGCTCCGCCAGCGAGGCGAGAGGGGGCGTGCCGCGCGTCGGCGCGCCGAGGAGGCCGACGACGAAGAAGAAGCCGCCGACGACGATGAAGACCCAGCGGAAGACGAAGAGTGTGACGCCCGTCATTCTGTTCTCCCTCCGGCGGATGGGAACACGGACGGCGGGGCGCGGTCAAACCCGGACGGTGGTTTGCCGGTTAGAGTGGGCGGACCCGAATCGGAGGACGCGCCATGAGCGAGACGACGAAGCCTACGGATCGCCCGGCCGCCCCCCGCGTTCTGGTGATCACCGCCTATTACAAGGAGGATCGGGCGCTGATCGAGCGGACGATCCGTTCGGTCGCCGGCCAGACCGCGAAGGCGGCCGGCGTCCAGGTCGATCACATGCTGGTCGCCGACGGGTTTCCGCAAAGTTGGATCGACGGCGCGGGCGTGCGCCACCTGCGTCTCGACCGGGCGCACGGCGACTACGGCAACACACCGCGCGGGGTCGGCTCGCTCCTCGCCATCTCCGAGGACTACGACGCGATCTGCTACTGCGACGCCGACAATTGGTACGAGCCGAACCATGTCGAGGCCTGTCTCAAGGCGGCGGAGGCGGTCGCCGACGTCGATTACGTCATCGCGCGGCGGACGATGCGGCGGCCGGACGAGAGCGTGATCCCGATCGCCGACGAGCCGATCCGCAGCCACGTCGACACCAACTGCTTCTTCTTCCTGCGCGGCGCCTTCCACATGATCCATCACTTCGCGGCGATCCCGAAGGCGCTGTCGGGCATCGGCGACCGGGTCTTCTACGCGGCTCTCCAGAAGGCGCAGTTGAAGGCGGTGGCGTTGGCGCAGCCGACGGTCGCCTATCTCTGCCTGTGGATCCCGATCTACCGGGCGATCGGCGAGACGCCGCCCGAAGGGGCGAAGCCGGCGGTCGATCATTCCGGCGCCGATCGCTACATCGCCTCGCTGACCGCGCGCGAGAAGGTGATCCTGTCGCGGCTGACCGGACTGCCCTTCGGCTGAGCGGGCCGGCCGGGGCAGGCCCGAGGCGGCTCAGAGCGCCACGCCGTGGGCGCGCGATTCCGCCATGACGCGGGCGTCCTCCTCGACATGGCTCTCGGCGAAGAGGTCGAACAGCTTCTTCTGGCCGCACAGTTGGCGGTAGAGCTCGAGGCAGGTGGCGACGATCGCCTCGTCGTCGAGGGCGAAGGCGTCGTCGAGACGGTGGCGGCGCGAGATCTCGAGCGCCTTCATGAAGGTGTCGCGCTGCTCGGCGATCGCGGCGAGGGTGGCGGCGTTCCGGGTCTCCGGGGCGAGACGCGGGGCGAAACCGCCCTCGAAGGCGATCACGTCCTCGACCATGCCGTGGCCGGCGTAATTGGCCATCTCGAAATGGCGATTGTCGAATTCGCCCATCTCGGGGGTGATCATCGCGGTGACGGCGCAGGCGCCCTCGGGCGGCGCGGCGACGCCGGCCGATTGCGGCCGCACCTTGTGGATGAAGAACACCTCCTGGCCCTCGCGCCCGAGCGCCGGCATCAGCCGGGCGAGCGAGGCGCCGGTGCCGCAGATGTCGGCGACCACGGCGCCGGGGGCGAGAGCGTCCTCGACATAGGCCAGGTAGTCGGGCGAGGCGCGCATGCGGGCGAGGCGGCTGGTCAGGAGATAGCGCGGCTCGATCTGCGTGCCGGTGCGGCGCAGGATGTCGGAAAAGGCGTGGATCCACAGATTGCAGTCGCGCGCCGAGAACAGCACGCGAGGGACCTCCAGCGCCAGGGCGCGGCGGGCGAGCACGATGCTCGACAGGTAGAGCAGCGGGAAATTGAGCCCGGCCTGGACCAGTTGCAGCAGGCGGTGGCCGGGCGTGGTGGTCCAGGTGGCGAGCCGGGTCTCGCGGGCGACGAGCGCGAGATCGCGCAGGCCCCGGTCGAGCAGGATGCGCTCGATCGGCGAGGGGGCGGAGGCGGCGGTGTGGCGCGCGGGGACGCCGTGCGCCTTGGGCGAGGCGACGTCGGAATGGGCGTTGTCGCCGAGGTGCTCCTCGATCGTCACGCGTTCCTTCAGCTTCGGCCAGATCCAGCCGTGATGCTTGCCGGCGGAGGTCACCACCAGCCCGACCTCGCGGGAGAAGCCGGCGCGCGCGAGCAGGCCACGGATGGCGGTCGCCGGCAGGTACATGTCGGAGACCAGCAGGTCGCCGTCGCGCACCGCGGCGATGTTCTGAGCGATCGGGATCGCGGTATCGAGTTCGAGCTCGATCTCGAGCGCCTTCATCGCCGCGACGACGTCGGCCTCGAGGCCGAGATCGCGGCCGAGTTCGGCATAGACGTCGTCGAGCGTATAGGGGCGGCCGGCGACACGGGCCTCGGCCTTGCGGCGGCGGTCGACGAAATCGGCGATGCCGGCCTTCTCGCCGAGGGCCTCGAAGACGCGCCACGGCTCGTGGCAGCGCCGGGCGATCAGGGTGTCGAAGACGTCGAAGGTGCGAACGGTCGGGCGATCCGCGGCCTCGGCCGGTGCCGTCGTCTCGCGTGTCGGTTCGGTCATGATCGCAGCCCCTTCGGTCTGGGGCGGGCGACGAATCGCACCCGCTCGGGCGGAGGGTACGCCATTCGGCCGGGTCGACGCGAAAGCGGGGCCTTTCGGCGCGGCGTCCGACCGGGGCCGGTCACCGCGCCGAGAGGGGTCAGGTGCGCAGCACCAGCACCGAGCAGGGGGCGTGGCGCACGATCTTGGCGGCGTTGGAGCCGAGCAGATAGGTCGACATCACCGGGCGGTGCGAGCACACGACGATGGCGTCGGCGCCCCAGTCCGTCGCCTCGTCGATGACCTCGTGATAGACCGAGCCGGTGCGCATCACGATCGAGAGCTTGTCGGCGGCGATGCCGGCGCCGGTGCCGAGGCCGCGGACGCGGGCGTCGGTCTCCTTCTCCAGCGCCACCTCGTAGTCGGCCGGCAGCAGCTCGGAGACGTAGCCGTTCATCACCGGCAGGACCGCGATCAGACGCACTTCACCGCCGGCCTGGGCGGCGAGATTGGCGGCCGCCTCGACGGCCGGCTTGGCGAAGTCGATTTCACTGGGGTCGACCGGAACGACGATCTTCTTGAACATGCGGGTACTCTCCTCCTCGGCCCGTCGGCGGCTCTCGCGCCGCCGTCTCGGGCGATCCGACGACCTCGATAGACTCCGACCAAAGTCGCGCATTGCGAGAGGTCAAGCAAGTCGTTCCGAGATGGCAGCTCTTCATGGAGCGGGGGGCTCGCCGACCTTGCCGAAGGTGGCCGTGCGGGTCAGTTCGCTCATCATGTCGGAGAAGGCCGGGCGCGGCAGCGCCGCCCACGGCAGGGGGCGCACGACGTCGAGGGCGGCGAGGCCGAGGCGGGCCGTCAGGAGGCCGTTGACGACGCCCTCGCCGAGCTTGGCGGAGAGGCGGGCGGCGAGGCCCTGTCCGACCAATTGCTGAACCAGCGTGTCGCCGAGCGCCATGCCGCCGGTGACGCCGAGATGGACGAAGATGCGGCCGACGAGGCGCAGGAAGCCGAGGCTGCCGGGGCGGCCGCCGTAGAGATCGGCGAGGCGGCGCATCAGGCGCAGGTTCTCGAAGGCGACATAGGCGATGTCGACGAGCGCGCGCGGGCTGATCGCGGTGACCACCGAGACCCGCTTGGCGGCATCGAGAATCAGCGTGCGCGACAGGGCGTCGAGCCCGCCCATCAGCTCGCGTTCGGCGAGGTGGACGAGGTCGCGGCCGTCGACCACCTCGGCGCGATGGGCGGCCAGCGCGGCGCGGGCACGGGCGAGGTCGGGACGGTCGCCGTAGAGCGCGTCGAGATCGGCGACGAGGCCGGGCACGGCGAGGCGATCGTCGCTCGCGAGCACCAGGGCGGCGCGGTCGCGCAGATGTTCGACCCGGGCGAGACGGCGCAGGCCGACGACCTCGCGCACGGCGATGGCGACGAGCGCCAGGAGGGCGAGGGCGAGGAAGCCGACGCCGACCCAGCCGAGCCATTCGGCGCGCGCCCAGAGGTCGGTCAGAAGGCGGTCGATCGCGAGCCCGAGAGCGAGCGAGATCAGGCCGCCGAGGCCGGCCAGCAGCAGCTTGCGCCAGGGCAGGGCGCGCGACGGCGGCAGGGCGGTCTCGACCGGCATCTCGGGGGTCGGGTCGACGCCGGGGACGATCACGGTGCGGGTGCCGAAACGGGTCGAGGCGCCCTCGGGGGCGACCACGACGTCGGGATCGTCGACGCGGAAGGCGCGGGGACGGCGGGGGGCGTCGCTCATGACATCCGATCTCCGAGCAGGAACTGAAGCGCCCGGTCGAGCCGGATGTGCGGCAGCGACAGGGTCAGGCCTTCCGCCGTGCGCTCGAGCCGGGGCGGGCGGAAGCGGACGAAGGCGAGGGCGGGATCGGCGCGCTTCTTCGCGGGACGAGTCCGCGAAGTCCCGGAAGCCGTTGAGCGCGAATCGGAAACGGCGTCGGCGCGACCTTCGTGTTTCGAATCCGATTCGGCTTCCTCATGTTCAGATTCCGATTCCGCCGCGGGCTCGAAGAGTGAATCCGGGTCTTCCGGCAAGTCCCCGGGAAACAAGGCGAATTCGGCGTCCGGGTCGAGCGGCTCGCCGTCCAGCGTCTCGCCCGGCAGGGGGCGGCCGAGAATGGCGGGGAGTTTCTCGCCGTCGTGCTCGACGATCGCCTCGCGGGTGGCGCGGACGGCGGCGAGCGCGACCACGTCGACGGCCGCGCCCTGCAGGCTGGCGCGGGCCATGGCGTCGTCGACGAGCCGGCGCAGGATCTTCTCCAGCCGGTCGTGCGAGGAGCGATGGAGGTGGTCGGCCTTGGTGGCGGCGAAGACGATGCGGTCGATGCGCCGGGTCAGGATCGAGGCGAGCCAGGAGGTGCGGCCCGGGCGGAAGCAGGCGAGGATGCCGGTCAGCGCCTCGCGCAGGTCGGAGACCGCCTCCGGGCCGGCGTTGAGGGCCTGGAGCGCGTCGACCAGGACGATCTGGCGATCGAGCCGAGAGAAGTGGTCGCGGAAGAAGGGGCGCACCACCACGTCCTTATAGGCCTCGTAGCGGCGCTCCATCATCGCGGCGAGCGACTTCGACGGCGACGTGGCGGCGCCGAGGACCAGCGGCGCGAAGGTCAGCGCCGGCGACCCCTCGAGATCGCCGGGCATCAGGAAGCGGCCGGGCGGCAGGGTGGAGAGCGCGTGCTCGTCGGCGCGGGCGGCGCGCAGATAGTCGGTGAAGACGGCGGCGAGGCGGCGCGCGGTCGCTTCGTCCTCGGGGGCGGAGGGGTCGACGGCGGCGGTCGCGGCGAGCCACTCGGCGGCGAGGCCGGCATGGGCGCCGTGGCGGGCGCGGGCGAGGGTCTCGGCCGACCACTCGGCATAGGTCTTCGAGAGCAGCGGCAGGTCGAGCAGCCATTCGCCGGGATAGTCGACGATGTCGAGATGGAGACGGCCGCGACCGAAGGCACGGGCGAAGAACGAGGTCGACTGGAACTCGAGGGTCAGGCGCAGCTCGGAGATGCGCCGGGTCGAGGACGGCCACAGGCGCTTCTCGATCAGGGTGGCGACGTGGTCCTCGACGTCGAAGCGCGGCACGGCGTCGTCGGGCTGGGGCTCGAGCTCGGCCTTGGCGAGGCGGCCGCGCGCCACCGGCTCGAACAGCGGCAGGCGGCCGCCGTTGACGAGATTGTGGACCAGCGCGGTGATGAAGACCGTCTTGCCGGCGCGGCTGAGGCCGGTGACGCCGAGGCGCAGCGTCGGTGTCGCGAGCCCCATGGCGAAGTCGCCGGCATTGGCGAGCGCCGTCACGGCCTGATCGTAGAGGGAGAGTTCCGGGGGGTGGGCGGTCGACATGCGAGGCGGGGCTCCGACGCGGGATACCCCCCATGTAGGCATTCGGCCGGCGTCGCGCCATGGTCGGCGCGGAGCGCGCGTGGTCGCGCCTCAGACCTCGGTCTCGGCGAGCGCGGCCAGTTCCTCGACCAGATCGAGGCTGCGCGGCCGCAGGAAGGCGACGAGGCGGCCGGCCTTCGGCTCGACGTCGACCCAGCGGATGGCGGGGAAGTCGATCACCGCGAGGCCGGCGGTCGGGAACTTGGTCTCGAGATCCTCGATCAGCGAGGGGTGGCCGGCGCCGATCAGGGCGAGGGCGGTCTGGGTCAGGCCGGGTTCGTGGCCGATCACCAGAAGGGTCGCGGCGCCGACGCCGTGGCCGCGGATCTGGTCGATCGTCTCGTCCTCGCCGGCCATGTAGAGGTCGCGGGTGAGGCGGATCTCGCAGTCGCCGGGCAGCGACGGGATCAGGCCGGCGAGCGTCTCGCGCGAGCGCAGCGCCGAGGAGCAGAGAATGCGCTGCGGCGCGAGCCCGAGCGCCGCCATGTGGCGGCCCATGCGCGGCGCCGTCTCACGGCCGCGCTCGGCCAGGGGGCGATCGAAATCGTCGATCTCCTGGTCGGCGCGATCGGATTTGGCGTGACGCATCAACAGCAGGCGCGACATTCGGGCTCTCGTGGCTCGTTTCGGTGTCCCAGCCGATTAGCATGGTCGAATACACGATACCATGACAGCCGTATGACGGTCGTGACATGTCAGGCGACGAGGTTGCCGAAATCCGACGAAATCGCGCGCGGAGGGCGCGGGGCGGCGCTCTCACGCCGCTGCCGCAGGGTCATTCCGACGGGGCCGGATCGGCCGGGTCGGGGTGCCATTCGAGGAGGTCGCCGGGCTGACACTCGAGCACCCGGCAGATGGCTTCCAGCGTATCGAAGCGGATGCCCTTGACCTTGCCGGATTTCAGCAGGGAGACGTTCTGCTCGGTGATGCCGATGCGGGCGGCGAGATCGCGTGAACGCATCTTGCGGCGGGCGAGCATGACGTCGAGGGAGACGACGATGGGCATGGACGGTCCTCAGACGATTGCGGCGTTGTCTTCCGCGATCTCGGCGGCGACCTTGAAGACCTGAGCCAGGGCGAGAAGTCCACCCAGGAACATGAGATTCAACAGGTCGTCGGTCCGGAAGAAGAAGCCGAGGTGGCGCTGACCGGGCGGCATGTGGAGGCTGACCAGGACGGAGAGGATCGGCCGGCCGATCATGTCGGCGGCCTCCGAGGCGAGGCCGAAGAGCGCCAGGCAGCGCAGCGTCAGGGCGGTGTCGAGCGTGAAGACGCGGCCGGCGAGGAAGCCCGAGAACAGCCGCCACATCGCGACGCAGGCCCCGACCAGCAACCCCCAGCTCACCATGTGGACGAGGAAACCGCCCAGGCGCTGCATCGGCGGGATCTCGGTCAGCGTCGCCCGCAGCCAATGGGAATAGGTGCGGGTCGCCTCCGGACCGTCCGACCAATGCAGGGCGATCAGCACGAAGACCCAGACCGCATAGGCGAGAGCGGCGAGCCGCAACAGGTGGCAGAGCCAGCCGATGCGGGCGCGAAGCGCGGCCTCGGGCGTGACGGCGGGGGAGAGGATGGTGTCCGAGAGAGTCATGGGCGGCTCCGTTGATATGGATTGACGTGAGAAAAAATTATCGTAAAACAATAAAAAGTCAATCCAAGAGGTGAAGTCACATGGTTCGTTCCGTTTCCGTCGCCCGCCGTCTGGCCGGCCCCGTCCTCGCGCTCGGTCTGGCGGCGGCGCTCGCCGCCTGTACGCATGTTCCGGCCCGGACGATCTGGGCTCTGCGGTCCTTCGATCCGCTGACCACCGATCCGGCGCGTCTGCGCGCCGCGGTGGCGATGCCGCAGGAGGCGTTTCCGGCGCACGGCGGGGCGAAGCTCGTGATCTCCCAGGTCCGCCGAGGGGGCGGCGACGAGGAGAAGATCGAAATCCAGCTGGAGGAAGTGCCGCTCGCCTCGGAGACGGGGCTCGGCGCGGTGAAGCCGAAGCCGGGGCAGACGGCGCGGGCCTATCGGATCCCTCCGGCCGAGATCCCGCGTCTGCTCGAGGCGCGCCAGCGGGCGGCGGCGCGGGCGGCGAAGGAGCCGGGCGCCTTCGCCGGCACCTTGTCGGTGGGCGTCGACGGCTGCCGGCCGGAGGGCGCGGCGGCGCCGAAGGCGTTTCACGTCTCGACCTGGCTGAAGACGGCCGAGACCGGGGAATACCTCACGGTTCTCGACGACGTCGATCTGGTGAAGCTGGTCGGCGCGGAGAAGCTCGCGGCGGAGGCGAAGGTGTGCGAGGCGAAGTGAGCCCCGCTCGGGTTCCTCCGCACTTGATCGGCGGCGCCCTCGTCCCTATTCGCAAGGGAGAGACGAGGAGGGTGCCGTGCCGATCCATGCCTATGAATGCCGCGCCTGCGGCAAGCCGTTCTCGACCCTGGTGCGCGGCGGCGAGACGCCGCAGTGCCCGGCCTGCGGGAGTGTCGATCTCGAGCGGCAGTTGTCGCTGATCGCCTCGCCGCAGAAGTCGAACGACGAGCCGGCGCTGATGGGTTGCGCCGCCGGGATGGGCGGGTGCGCGGGGCCGGCCTGTCCGGCCTTCGACGGCGGCTGAGGCCCTCGGCGCGGACGGACGAGAAATGCGAGCGGGGCGTCGCCGTCCCGCTCGGAGGTGCCGGCGTCAGCGCCCGTCGCGACGGGAGATGAAGGCGAGGCGCTCGAACAGGTGGACGTCCTGCTCGTTCTTCAGGAGCGCGCCGGCGAGCGGGGGGATCACCTTGCGCGGATCGGACTGGCGCAGCGTCGTCTCGTCGATGTCCTCGTTGAGCAGGAGCTTGATCCAGTCGAGGAGTTCGGAGGTCGAGGGCTTCTTCTTCAGGCCCGGCACCTCGCGCACGGTGAAGAAGATCCGGAGCGCCTCCTCGAGCAGCTGCTTCTTCAGGCCGGGGAAGTGGACGTCGACGATCGCCTGCATGGTCTCGGCGTCGGGGAAGCGGATGTAGTGGAAGAAGCAACGGCGCAGGAAGGCGTCGGGCAGCTCCTTCTCGTTGTTCGAGGTGATGATGACGACCGGGCGGCGGCGCGCCTTGATCGTCTCGCCGGTCTCGTAGACGTGGAACTCCATGCGGTCGATCTCGAGCAGGAGATCGTTGGGGAATTCGATGTCGGCCTTGTCGATCTCGTCGATCAGCAGCACCGGGCGCTCGTCGGCGGTGAAGGCCTCCCAGAGCTTGCCGCGCTTGATGTAGTTGCGGATGTCCTTGACCCGCTCGTCGCCGATCTGGCCGTCGCGCAGGCGCGACACGGCGTCGTATTCGTAGAGGCCCTGGGCGGCCTTGGTGGTCGACTTCACGTGCCATTCGATCAGCGGCAGGCCGAGGGCGCCGGCGATCTCGCGCGCCAGCACCGTCTTGCCGGTGCCGGGCTCGCCCTTGACCAGAAGCGGCCGCTCGAGGGTGATCGCGGCATTGACGGCGATCCGGAGATCCTCGGTGGCGACGTAGTCGGTGGTTCCTTCGAAACGCATGGATCGTCCCCGTGGTGGTCGTCGCCGGGCCCCGAACGGGGCGCCCGCGGTCCCGGGCGGCGCGGCCGGCCGGGCAGAAAATTCCGGGCGATCGGTCGAACCTGCCCGGCAGAGACCGCAGCATAGCGGCGGCGGCTCGCGAAAAACACAGCAAAATCCACGGGATCGGACTGGCACGCGACTTGCGATCCCACAGGGTGAACGGGTCCGTCGGCCCGGACCTCGATCCTGGGAGCCTTCCATGGGTGTCTATGACGCAATGAGCAACGCGGTGGTCGGCCTCCAGGCCCAGGCCTACGCGCTGCAGAACATCTCCGGCAACATCGCCAATTCCTCGACCACCGGCTACAAGTCGGTCGAGACCGCCTTCGAGGATCTCCTGACCTCGGCCGGCACCACCGCCGCCTCGCAGAACTCCGGTTCGGTCTCGGCGCGGTCGGTCTCCACCAACACCGTCCAGGGCAACATTTCCGCGACCTCGGTCTCCACCAACATGGCGATCAGCGGCGACGGCTATTTCCAGGTCCAGGCCAAGACCGGCGAGGTCGACGGGAGCACGGTCCTGTCGAGCGTCAACTACTATACCCGCCAGGGCGACTTCACGATGAACGCCAGCGGCTATCTGACCAACAGCGCCGGCTATTATCTCGACGGCATTCCGGTCGACCCGGTCACCGGCAACGTCACCGGCACGACCGCCGAGCCGATCAAGATCGATACCGGGATCATTCCAGCCAAGGCGACGACGACGATCGACTACACCGCCAATCTGCCCTCCGACAGCTCCGTCGCGACGATTTCGGCGACCGATCTGACCGCGAGCACCAACTATCCGACCGAGATCGCGGCCGCCGACAGCGCCACCTTCCTGGCGGAATCGCTCTCCGGCGGCTCGGCGACGGTCTACGACGAGCAGGGCAACGAGATCTCGCTCAACCTGCGTTGGGCCAAGACCGCCAGCGGCACCTGGAACCTCTATTACAAGTCCGATTCCACGGCCACCGGCTCCGCCGCCCAGTGGACCCAGGCGACCAGCTCGTCCTTCACCTTCGACAGCACCGGCAAGCTGACCTCGCCGACCTCGAGCTCGCTCAGCCTGACCGGCCTCACGGTGGACGGGACCGCGCTCGGGGCGCTGACCTTCAACTACGGCAGCAACCTGACCCAGTACAATTCGGGCACCACCGTCAGCCAGACCGACATCGGCCAGGACGGCTACGGCAGCGGCTCCTACACCGGCCTGTCGATCAGCTCGGACGGGATCCTGACCGCCTCCTATTCGAACGGCAAGACGATCGATCTCTACAAGATCGGCATCTATTCGTTCGACGGCGACTCCGAGCTCCTGTCGGTGTCGGGCAACGCCTATCAGGCGACCAAGGGGTCGGGCAGCCCCTATCTCTCGGACAGCTCCTCGATCAAGGGCTCGGCCTTGGAAGCCTCCAACGTCGACATCACCGATCAGTTCTCCAAGATGATCGTCACCCAGCAGGCCTATTCGGCCAACTCCAAGGTGATGTCGACCGCCAACACGATGATGCAGGACGTCCTCAACATCATCCGCTGACGGGCGTGATCGGACGGCGATCGCCGAAAGGGTAGGGCAATGGGTCTCACGACGACGGTGGGCATCGCGGCGAGTGGCCTCAAGGTCACGCAGACGGCGACCGCTCTGGTGTCGGCGAACATCGCCGGCGCCTCCACCGACGGCTATACCAAGAAGTCGGTCAGCACCCAGGGCATCTATGCCGCCACGGGGCTGGTCGGCTTCACCACGACCGTGACCCGCGCCTTCGACCAGGAGGTCTTCGACCAACTGGCCTCCTCGACGGCGACGTCGTCCTATCTCGACACCAAGAGCACCTATCTCGATCAGGTCGACGCGCTGCTCGGCTCGACCGAGACCGGGGCGGCGCTGCCGACGGCGCTGTCGTCCTTCTCCACCGATCTGCAGACGCTGGCGGCGCAGCCCGACAGCACCGCCGCGCAGATCCAGGTGGTGAATTCGGCGACGGTCCTGTCGCAGACGCTCAACTCGCTCTCCTCGACGGTGTCGGATCTCTCCGACGCCGTCTCCGTCTCGATCTCGGAAGGGGTCGATTCGGTCAATCGCCTGACCCAGCAGGTCTCGGACCTCAACGCCAAGATCATCCAGTTCCGGGCGACCGGCATGGATTCGACCGGGCTCGAGGATCAGCGCGATCAGGCGATCCTCGAATTGTCGACCTATGTCGACGTGCAGGTGAAGCCGCAGGACGACGGCTCGGTGCGGGTCTCGACCGGCTCGGGTCTGACGCTCGTCGACAATGCCCGCGCGACGCAGCTCACCGTCGACGGGAAGGGGGACCTCCGGGTCGACGACGGCCACGGCACCGGCGCCGAGCTGATCGCCTCGGGCATGATCGGCTCGGGCTCGCTGAAGGCGCTCTACGAGGTGCGCGACACGGTCCTGCCGCAGGTCCAGAGCCAGCTCGATCAGGTCGCCGCCGGGCTCGCCTCGGCGATGTCGGACACGACCTCGGCCGGGACCGCCGTCACCTCCGGCACCCAGGCCGGCTATTCCGTCGACAGCGGCGATCTCGTCTCCGGCAACCGGATGACGCTCACCTATACCGACACCGTCACCGGCGAGAGCAAGACCGTTTCGCTGATCGCGGTGAACGACCCGAGCGCCCTGCCGCTCTCCGACGACGCGACGCTCGATCCGAACGACACGGTGGTCGGGATCGACTTCTCCGGCGGCAGCGCCTCGGTCGCCTCGCAGATCCAGGCGGCGCTCGGCTCCTCCTTCGCGGTCTCGAACCCGAGCGGGTCGACCATCCAGATCCTCGACGCCGGCACCGGCGCGGTCACCGTCGACGGCCTGACCAAGACGGTCACGGCGACGACGACGCAGTCGGGCTCGGCCGGGGTTCCGCTCTTCACCGACGCGGGCACGATCTACAGCGGCAGCCTCGATCAGGGCGCGCAGATCGACGGGCTCGCCTCGCGCCTGCGGGTCAATTCCGCGATCACCGCCGATCCGTCGCTGCTGGTCGCCTATTCCTCGACGACCGAGGTCGGCGATTCCACCCGTCCCGACGCGCTCTTCGCGGCGCTCTCGAACGGCACGGTGACGACCACGCTCGGCAACGGCAGCGCGCCGAAGACCGGCACGATCGCCTCCTTCGCCAATTCGATGGTGTCCTATTGGGCCGGTCGCGCCGAGACCCAGCAGACGCTCGCGGACAACCAGTCGGTGATCCAGTCGAACCTGCAGTCGCGGATGAGCGACGCCTCGGCGGTCGACACCGACACCGAGCTGACCAAACTCATTCAGCTGCAGTCCTATTATTCCGCCAATGCTCAGGTTCTGTCGACGTTGCGCAGCATGCTCGACACCCTGATGAACGCGATGTGAGGAGTGGCGGGGCGATGGACATCAAGAACTATTCCTACACCGGCCTGAACGGATCCCTCGCCAATCGTCTGAGCGCGCAGCGCGCCCAGATGAGCGATCTGACCCAGCAGGAGATCTCGCAGCTCAAGGCGCCGACCTACAAGGGGATCGAAAATCGCTCGCTGACCCTCGCGTTCCAGGCGAAGATCGCCCAGAACGAGAGCTATCAGTCGACGATCACGACGATCAACACGCGCCTGTCGGTGCTCGGCAACAGTCTCGACGCGATGAGCACGGTGTCGCAGGACCTCTCCGGCGTCCTCGGGACCAACGGCTATCAGCTGACGTCCTCGGGCCAGACCTCCGAGCAGATCGTCGCCAAGAACGCGCTCGAGACCTACATCTCCACCCTCAACACCGACGTCGACGGGCAATTCGTCTTCGCCGGCAAGGCGAGCGACGTGAGCCCGGTGGTCGACCTGACCACCATGCTCGAGGGCAACGGCGTCCAGGCGGGCTACAAGACGGTGGCGGCGCAGCGCCTCCAGGCCGATCTCGGCTCGAACGGGCTCGGCCGGCTCGATCTCACCTCGTCCGGCTCCAACGTGACCCTGGCGGAGGACGGCTCGCACGTCTTCGGCATGAAGCTCACGGGCGTCACCTCGACGCTCTCCAACGTCACCACGACCGGCCCGTCGGGCACGCCGGCGTCGCTCTCGATCGACGTCACCGGCCAGCCGACCGCCGGCGAGGCGATGGACATCGAGCTGACGCTTCCCGACGGCACCACCACCAAGGTGACGCTGACCGCCGGGACCGAGGCCGACACCGCCAACGGCACCTTCGCCATCGGCGCGACCACCGACGAGACGGCGGCGAACATTCAGGCGGCGCTGCAGGCGCAGCTCGAGACCACCGCCGAGACCGATCTCACCGCCGCCTCGGCGGAGGCGGCCGCGAACGACTTCTTCGACACCGCCGGCGGCGCCGCGCCGATGCGGGTCGACGGCCCGCCCTACGACACCGCGACCGGGCTCGTGGCCGGCACCGAGGCCGACACGGTCATGTGGTATCGCGGCACCAACGACGCCGAGACGCCGCGCGCCGACGCCCATGCCGAGGTCGAGGACGGGCTCACGGTGAATTACGGCGTGCGCGCCAACGAGGGGGCCTTCACCACGCAGATCAAGCAATTGGCGGTTCTCTCGACGATCGACGTCTCGGGCGGCACCGACACCGACCAGGCGCTGTTCGCCTCGGTCGTCGAGCGCACCAAGGGGCCGCTCGAGGCGACGACGGGCTCGGATTCGCTGCAGTCGGTCGCGGCCGAGATCGCCGGCGCGCAGAGCACCGCCAAATCGGCGAACACGCGCATGACCGTCGCCAACAACACCTATCAGGCCGCCGTCGACGGCGCCCTCGGCATCGACGAGACCGAGGTGGCGGTGAAGATGACGAGGCTCCAGACCCAGATCGAGGCGAGCTACAAGGCCTCCTCGATCCTCTACAAACTGACGCTGACCAACTATCTGTGACGGCGCTCCGGGCGGCTCCTTCACTCTTCGTTAACCTTGTTTAACTAAGGGTCAACGAAAGAGGGAGAGCCGCCCATGAAGGTGATCATCGCCACGCCGGTCTACGGCGACACCATCTCGACCGGGTGTCACGTGTCGATCCTCGACGCGATCCGCTTCTTCGCCCGCGAGTTCCCGCACATCGGCTTCACGACGCACGTGCTGTCGACGTCGTTCTTCCCGATGGCGCGCAACGTGCTCACCTCGAACTTTCTCGCCGACACCAGCGCCACGCACATTCTCTTCGTCGATCCCGACATGAGCTTCTCGGCGGAGCTGGTCGCCAAGATGCTGGCCTTCGGCAAGCCGGTGGTGGGCGTGGTCTACCCCGAGAAGGCGGCCGACTTCGAGGCCTTCCGCGCGGCCATCCGCCGCTCGCCCAACACGCTCCAGGCGCAGATGCAGTCGGTGCGCTACGTCTTCGACGGCGACGCGATCGTCGGGCGTACGGCCAAGGACGGCAAGAAGGAGATCGAGGTCGTCGACGGCTTCGTGCGGGTGACGCGGGCCGGCACCGGGATGCTCCTGGTGGCGCGCGAGGCCTTCGATCGGATGCGCGAGCGGATGCCGGAGCTGTGGGTCGCCGAGCCGCAGGATTGGCTGGTGAAGATGGGTCTCGCCGCCGGGGCGGGCTATCTCCAGTGCTTCGACATGGTGCCGGGCGACGACGGGTCGCACACCGGCTCGGACGTGGCCTTCTCCGATCGCTGGGTGAAGGGGTGTGGCGGCGAGATCTGGTCCTGCGTCGACGAGGCGATCATTCGGCTCGGCGCGCAGAACTACGTCGGCCACTTCCTCACCCACGTCCAGGCCAACTGCGACGACATGCGGGTGATCGCCGTTTCGACGAGCGCCGAGCCGGCCGCGTGAGGCCGACGGCGAGGGGAGGGCGGCGATGACCACCAAGATCCTGATCGCGACGCCGGCCTATGGCGACAAGGTGCACGTCGGCTATCACGAATCGATTGCCGGCCTCGTCTCCGCCTTCGCGCGGGGCGCCCCCGACGTGATCTTCGAGCAGAAGGTGATCAACGTCCCGGTGCTCGCGACGGCGCGCAACATTCTGGCGAGCATCGTCATCGACGATCCGAGCTACAGCCATCTCCTCTTCGTCGACGCCGACATGGCCTTCTCGCCGTCGCTGATCGCCAAGATGCTGAAGGTCGGCCGTCCCTTCGTCGCCTCGGTCTATCCGGAGAAGCTGACGCATTGGAAGGAATTGGGCGAGGAACTGGCCAAGGATCGCATGGCGACGATGCGGGCCCGTCTCGTCACCTCCACCTATGTCTGCGGCAAGGAGCTGTGGGAGGAGCTGCACCCCTCGGGGCGGCGGGTCATCCGCATGGTCGACGGGTTCGCGCGCATGGGGCTGGTCGGGACCGGGGTGATGCTGGTCTCGCGCGACGCGCTGCTGGCGATCCGCGACGACAATCCCGCGCTCTGGGTCGAGGAGCCGGCGGCGGAGGTGCGCGCCTGGGGGCTCGCTCAGGGCGGGCTGCTGCGCTGCTTCGACACGTTCGTCAACGAAGGCGGCTATCTGGTGGGCGAGGACATCGCCTTCTGTCACCGCTGGCGGCGCACGGGCGGCGAGATCTGGGCGGCGATGGACGAGGCGATCGTCCATTCCGGCGTCGCGCGCTTCATGGGCCACGCGCTGATCGCGCTGAAGAGCGATCCGACGGTGCGGGTCAAGGGCGTCGCCAAACGGTCGCGCGGGCGCGACGATCGTTGGTTCAAACGGGTGCTCGCCGCGAAGGCGTGAGACGGGGCGCCGGGGCGCTTCTCCCGCCGTTCGAGGCCGCGGGCCGTCCGAGAGTTCGAGAGAACGGGTCTTCCGAAACGCGAAGAGGCGGCGGGGCCTCGGCCCCGCCGCCTCTCGTTCGCGTCGCGACTGCGATCAGAACAGCGACAGCACGCTCTGGTCGGCCTGGTTGGCCAGCGACAGGGCCTTGGTCGACAGGCTCTGACGGGTCTGGAGGGCCAGCAGGTTCGCGGATTCCGCGTTGGTGTCGGCAGCCACGAGGCCGTCGGCGCCGGTGGTCAGGGTCGACACCATGTTGTTGGTGAAGTCCTGGCGCGCCTGAACCATCGACAGGTTCGAACCGAAGGTCGACGATTGGGTCCGCAGATCGGTCAGAGCCGAGGTCAGCGTGTCGAGGACCTTGTTCACCTGCTTGTTGGTCTGGAAGCCACCTTCGCTCTCCTGGTCGAGGCCGAGGCCCGACGAGTTGAAGACCGTACCGGAGATCGTCATCGTGGACTGATCCTTGCCGGTCTTCTCGTTGAAGGTGGTGGTCAGATCGTTGCCCATCAGCAGGTTGATGCCGTTGTAGCCGGAGTCCTTCGCCATCTGGTCGATCTGGACCAGGATGTCGTTGAACTGCTGGCGGAACGAGTCGCGGGTCTCGGAGGTCTCGGCGGTGTCGGAGGACGCCGTGGTCGAGAAGCCGAGGGCCGTGATCGAGGCGGCCGAGCCGGTGATGGACAGATCTTCGCCGCCGGTCTCTTCGATCGAGATCGCGCCGTTGTCGTCGATGACGGCGGAGACGTCGAGCGAGGAGGCGTTGATCGCCTTGAGGAGCGAGCCGACGGTGTCGTATTCGCCGGTGCCGGTGCCGATGGTGAAGGTCTTCACCGAGGTGCCGGTGGTCGAGTTGCCGGTGGTGATGGTGATGTCGGTGCCGTCGGCGACGCCGAGATCGGTCACCATGCTCTTCGACTTGGTCAGATCCTCGACCGAGCCGGTGACGATCGCGTCGGTCTCGCTGTCGGCGGTCTGCAGGGCCTGCTTGGCGGCCGACTGCGCGTCCTTGACGAGCGAGGTGATCGACGTGATGCCGTTCGACGCGGCCTGCAACGTCTGGATGGAGTTGGAGATGCCATCCATGAGGTTGGTCAGGTCGCCGGCACGATCGTTCAGCGAGGCGGAGGTGAAGAAGTTGACCGGGTTGTCGAGCGCCGAGTTGACCTTCTTGCCGGTGGCAAGACGGCTCTCGGTCATCGTCTGCTGCGACTTGATGGACTGCAGCGAGTTGAGGTTCTGACGGACGCCGGTCGAAAGGATAGCGGACATGATACTCAATCCCATTCTTGGGGGTGTGAACGCCTCCTCGTTCTGAGGAGTGCGGCGATCATGTCGGCGGGAAGTTTCGCACGGGTTAAGTTCGAGGCTCGGATTTTCACGAGCGAGATTTCGGGGCGAATGCTTCGAATTATGCTTAACGAATGCCTAAGTGCGTGAATTCACTCGCAGATTGCATCTGGCCTCGATTGCCATCGAGTCGCGCGCGAGGAGTGATTCGCCCGGTCGCCGGGCTTTCCGCGCGGCGCGCCGGCTCGAACCGATTCAAGCGAAGACGTCGGTTCTCGACCGATCGGCGGCCTCGACCTTGACGACGTCGATCATCGCGTGGGCGAGGCGCAGATAGGCCTCGGTCGGGTTCTGCGCGACGACGTCCCCGGTGTCGACGTCGATGGTTCGCACGACGGTGAAGCCTGCGTCGTCGAATGTGATCTTGTTGGCGGTCGGGATCTCGCGTGGCGAATTGTCCCGACGCGTGGCGTCGTTGCTCGCGGTGGTCGCGGAGCGGGTCGCGGGGGATGTTTCCGCCGCACTTCTCTGGTGTCTTTCGCCGGTCGGCGGAAACGCCGACACCTGGGCGATACTCATGTTCATGGCCTGCATCGCCTCTTCAATGCAAAGATACCATGATCGATACCATCCATCCGTGTCTTCAATATTTCACTCAACATCGCGAATCGATTCAAAGTCGATCGAATGTTTCACCAACCCGAGGTAGCGACCTCCGGAAGGGCGTGGAATGAGGACATCACCTTACGGCATAGAGTATTTCGGGCGAGATCGATGGTCGTGACGGGAGAGTGCGCAGCATTAAACCGCTGTTAACCCTAATCGGCGTTAATCATGACAACGCAGCTTTGGGAAGCCCTCGTTCCCCACGGAGTCCGCCATGTCCACAAGTCCGATTCTCTCGACCGGTGTTCGTCAGAACCTCAACTCGCTGCAGTCGATCAAGACGAACCAGACCATGACCGAGAGCCGTCTGGCCACCGGCAAGAAGGTCAACACCGCACTCGACAACCCGGTCAACTATTTCACCTCCGCCTCGCTCAACGATCGCGCGGGTGATCTCACCAATCTTCTCGACGGCGTGGCGAATTCGATCCAGACGCTTCAGGCGGCCTCGAACGGCATCGAGTCGATCACCTCGCTCGTCAAGGACGCGCAGTCGGCCGCCAAGCAGGCCCTGCAGACCGCCGACAGCGAGACCGACGCGATCGTCACCGGCTCGGTCGAGGATCTGACCAAGGCCAAGAATCTGGTGACCGACCTCGGCATCGCCGACGGCACCGACTTCACCATCACCACCGGCAACTCCTTGACCGGCACCTCGGTGAAGACCTTCACCATCGGCACCGGCTCGGGCGAGTATGCCACCGTCGGCGCGTTGCTGAAGGCGATCAACGCCTCCTCGCTCGACGTCTCCGCCGTCATCGACGACAACGGCGCAATCGAGATCGAAGAGACCGGCGGCGAGGATCTGTCGATCACCGGCTCGGCCGCCTCGATCACGGCCCTCGGCTTCTCGACCACGGCGACCTCCGACACCGCCGAGACCTCCGAGACCCGCGACGCCTATCGCCAGCAGTTCAACGACATCCTCGGTCAGATCGACCAGATGGCGAAGGACTCCGGCTACAACGGCATCAACCTCTTGATGGGCAACGACCTCACGACGATCCTGAACGAGAAGACCGGCTCGGATCAGTCGAAGATGGTCATCGGAGGCACCGTCTTCAATTCCTCGGGCCTCGGGCTCGACGTGGAGAACGAGGGCGGGTTCCAGACCAACAAGCAGGTCAACAAGGTGCTCGACACCCTGTCCTCGGCACTGATGACGCTTCGAACGCAATCGTCGACCTTCGGTTCGAACCTCGCCATCGTCCAGGCACGACAGGACTTCACCAACAACATGGTGTCGACCCTGACGACCGGCGCCGACGGGCTCGTGGCCGCCGACACCAATTCGGAATCCGCCAATCTGCTGGCGCTCCAGACCCGTCAGAGCCTCTCCACCAAGGCGCTGTCGCTGGCCAACCAGGCCGATCAGAGCGTGCTGCAGTTGTTCGGCTGAGGCCGAAGCACACGGAAGAGACGAGGGCCTCTCGGTGGGCGGGCGCGACGACCTCGCGTCCGCTTCGCCGTATCCGGGCCGAGCCTTCTCGCCTTGGGGCGAACCGCATGCGGAGCGGGTCTTCCGCGACAGTCGAGGAGAGGGCGATGACGCTCAAGGTGGAGATCAAGCCGGGCGAGCGCATCATCATCGGCGAGAGCCTGATCACCAACGGCGGTGGCCGGGCCAAGCTCTTCATCGAGGGCGATGCGCCGATCCTGCGCGAAAAAGACGTGTTGCCTGCGCGTCAGGCGGACACGCCGGCAAAGCTGGTCTATCTGGCCGTGCAGCTGATCTATCTGAAACGCGGAGATGAAACCGTCGTAGAGGAGTACCGGGCCTTGGCGAAGGACTTCGGAGAGGCCGCGCCGGGCGCTCGTGACATTCTCGATGCAATCGATAACTGCCTATTAATCGGCGATTTCTATAAAGGGATCAAACAGGCGAAGCGTCTGATCGAATACGAGGAGCAGCGGATCCATCATGTATAACAATCATGCCGCACGTGCCTATCAGCAGACCCGGCGCGCCGTGGTCACCGGACGCGATCTGGAATCGATGCTTCTCCTCAAGGCCGCCGCTCAGCTCCAGGCGGTCCGCGATCATTGGGACACCCGCCGGGACGAACTTCTCAGCGCCCTGACCTACAATCGCAAGCTCTGGACCGTGCTGATCGATCTCATCCTGCGCCCGAGCAACCCGCTGCCGCAGGAAGACAAGAACAACCTGTTCAACATCTCGATCTTCATCTTCAAGCACACGATCGAGGTGCAGGCCGATCCGTCGCCGGAGGGGATCGCGCCGCTCGTGGACATCAACCGGGCGATCGCCGAAGGGCTGCGCTCCTGAACGACCCGAAATGTCTGCCTCATGCAACGGCCGCCCCTCGGGCGGCCGTCGTCGTCCGTGGGGGGCGTGTGTCTCTCGGGCGAGCGTGGGGCGTTGGTGAGCGGCGGTGGCGCCTCGGCCGGGCCCGCGTGTCGGTCCCGGCGCATGGGGCGCCGTCGGCGGCCCGCTCAGGCGCGTGGCGGCCAGAAGCGCGCGGCGGGATCGCCGACGAAATCGATCGGGCCGGTGTGCGAGAGGCTGCCGAGCGTGTCGAGCCAGAGGGTGCCGCCGAGGGCGCGCCAGCGGCGGCAGAAGCCGAAGTCCTCGCTCAGATATTCGCCGGTGTCGGGATCGATCAGGCATTCGAACAGGGCATGCGCGGCGCCACCGCCGGCACCGGAGGCGGTGTGGACGTGATCGCTGCGATAGGCGGTCTCGGGGTGGGCGGCGACCATTCTCTCCAGCACGGAGCGCTTCATCAGCATGAAGCCGGTGCCGCAATAGACGCCGGTGACGAAGCCGTCCCGGGTCGCGAGCGCGTCGCCGGTCTCGAACTGGCCGACGTAGTGGAGGAGGGCGGTGCGCGGGTCCTCGGGGTGCTTCAGCGTCGACGGCTGTTCCCAGCGCAGCGCCTTCAGCGGATACATGCCGGCGACGACGTCGGCGTCGAAGTCGAGCATGCGCTTCACCTGTTCCGGGCGAAAGCCGATGTCGGCATCGATGAACATCATGTGGGAGGCGGTCGATCCGCCGAGGAAATGCGCGACCAGCGTGTTGCGGCTGCGGGTGATCAGCGAGTCCTTGCCGAGCAGATTCACGGAGACGTCGAAGCCCATCTCCGGCGCGGTCCGGGTGAGATCGAGGACCGACAACATGTAAGCGGTCGTCACCTGACCGCCATAGGCCGGGGTGGCGAGGTAGATCTCCGGGCGCGACATCGGGCGTCCTCGTGGATGGCGTCGAGTGGCGGAACCGTCAGCTGCGGCGATCGACGGCGATGCCGCGCGCGGCGAAGCGGGAGGAGGCGAGGGCGGCGGCGTCGCGGCCGTAGGTGCGCGGCGCGGCCTGACGGCCGACGCTGGCGGAGACGTTGCGGACGATGCCCTCCGCGACCTCGCGGGCGATGGCGAGCACGCCGAGATTGGCGCGGATCTTCTCGATCGCGGCGAGATGGTCGTCGCGCATACGGGCGAGACGCTCGGGGATCAGCCGCGAGATCGTCTCGAATTCGTTCTTCAGCCGCGTGCGGATCTGGAGATAGTGGCCGAGCTGGGCATTCTTGCGCGTGACCACGTCGGTGGCGGCGAAGAGGCGGCCGGCGCGGACGAGCGACGTCTCCTCCTCGATGGTCTCCATCAGCGCCCCCATGGCGGCCTCGAACTCGGCGACGAAGGCGCGGGCCTCGTCGGCGGTGCGGATGGCGCGGTCACCCTCCTGGGCGGCCTGGATCAGGACGAGATCGGGGGTCATGCGCGGGCGCCTTCCTGTACACCGAGGAGATCGCGATAGACGGAGTCGGCGATGCCCACGCCGCCGGCCTTGGAGATGGTTTCGGCATATTGATCGACCAACATGCCGCGCCAGGTCTCCTCGGCCTGTCCGCCGCCGAAGGGGGCCTCGGTGGAGAGGCCGGCGAACATCTGCTTGAGCATGGTGGCGAGATAGACCTGTTCGAATTCGGTCGCCTGGGCGCGGGCCTTCTGCTCGCGGGTGGCGGTCTTGGGCAGGGTGGTGGGGACCTGATGCAGGGCCGGGGCGGAGACCGCGAGGGAGAGGGTGGCGTCGTAACCCATCACATCACCTCGATTTCGGCCTGGAGGGCGCCGGAGGCCTTGATCGCCTGGAGAATGGTGATCATGTCGCGCGGGCCGACGCCGAGCGCGTTGAGGCCGTCGACCAGTTCGCGCAGCGAGACGGTCTGCTGGATGATGCCGAGCTTCTTCTTGTCCTGGCTGTCGACGGTGACCTGGGTGCGCGGCACCACCACGGTCTGGCCCTGACCGAAGGGGTTGGGCTGGCTCACCTCGGGGGTCTCGGAGACGGTGACGGTCAGATTGCCCTGAGCGACGGCGACGGTGGAGACGCGCACGTCCTGGCCCATGACGATGATGCCGGTCGCCTCGTCGATCACCACCTTGGCCGGCAGGTCGGGCTCGACCGCCAGTTGCTCGATGTCGGTGATGAGGTCGACGATGTTGCCGTTGAACTTCGGCGGTAGGGTGAGGCGGACGGTCGAGGGATCGATCGGCTCGGCCGAGGGCACGCCGATCAGATCGTTGATCGCCATGGCGATGCGGCGGGCGGTGGTGAAATCCGGATTGCGCAGGGCGAGGCGGACGGTGCTCTGGGCGCCGAGCTTGAACTCGACCTCGCGCTCGACCAGGGCGCCGTTGGCGATGCGGGCGGAGGTCGGCACGCCGCGCGTGACCGAGGCGGCGTCGCCCTTGGCGGTGAAGCCGCCGACGGCGAGCGCGCCTTGGGCGATGGCGTAGGCCTCGCCGTCGGCGCCGATCAGCGGGGTCACCAGGAGGGTGCCGCCCTGGAGGCTCTTGGCGTCGCCGAGGGCGGAGATCGACACGTCGATGCGGGTGCCCTGGGTGGCGAAGGGGGGGAGATTGGCCGTCACCATCACCGCGGCGACGTTGGCGGTGCGCATCGAGGCGCCGCGGGTGTTGACGCCCATGCGCTCCAACATCGCCTGCAGCGACTGCTTGGTGAAAGGCGCGTTGTTGAGGCTGTCGCCGGTGCCGGCGAGACCCACGACGATGCCGTAGCCGACGAGTTGGTTCTCGCGGACACCCTCGATCGAGGCGAGGTCCTTGATGCGCGAGGCGGCGGCCAGGCTCTCGGCGGCGGGGCCGAAGGCGAGGGCGGCGACCAGGACCGCGCGGACGAAGGTACGGCTGTAGCTGAACATCGATGGAGATCTCCCCAAATCTCGCGTCTTCATCTGCGAAGGCCGTGCCAGATCGAGGGGCTCGCGCGTCGTTCCGCCAAGTCGCTGAAACGAAAGGCCGACCGCCGCGCGAGCGCGATCCGGCGGCGGCGCCGGGACGGGGCGAGGGGCAAATCGTGCCGATTCGTGCTAGACAGATGCGGTGACCCGTCGGCAAAACCTGCCGAGGGCGAGGAGGGGCGACGTGGCGATCAGGATCGACGGACCGGGACGGACGGGCGGGCTCCAGGGAACGGTGCCGGGGCGGCGGACCGAGGGCACCGGCGCGGCCTTCACGCTGCCCGATCAGGACACGCCCTCCCGCGCGGCGGTGACGGGAGGCCCGGTCGGCGTCTCCGACGTCGCGAGCCTCCTGGCGCTCCAGGCGATCCCGAACGTCGACCCGCGCGAGAAGCGCCGCAAGGCGGTGCGCCACGGGCTCGATCTGCTCGACGTGCTCGAGGAGGTGAAGCTCGATCTGCTCGGCGGCGGCGTGCCGGTGGAGCGGTTGGAGCGGCTCGTCGCGCTTCTCGGTCGGCGCGAGCCGTCGGGCGAGGAGAAACTCGACGCTCTCGTCGCCGACATCGAGCTCAGGGCGCGCGTGGAGCTCGCCAAATACGGCCGCTTCCCCGATTGAGCGGCCGATCGGGCCGCGTTCCGCGCTCCGCCTACGTGGAATTTCTTGGGACCATTGCATATTCGTCGGCGTACTGCCGAGAATTTGTCCACTTCCGGCACGCTTTCTACGTGACCTTTCCGTCTCGCCGTTGTATTGGGGCGCCGCGACGGCCGACCATGATCCATCGGCCGTGCCCGGACCAACGTGGAGCTGGAAGGGAGCATGATGTCGGTCGTAGTCACTGATTATCGCCCGTCGGACGACGAACCCTTCATGAACGAACGCCAGCGCGAGTACTTCCGTAAGAAGTTGCTCGACTGGAAGGACGACATCCTGAAGGAATCGCGCGAGACGTTGCAGCATCTCGCCGACGAGAGTCAGAACCATCCGGATCTCGCCGATCGCGCCTCCTCGGAGACCGATCGCGCGATCGAACTCAGAGCCCGCGACCGTCAGCGCAAGCTGATCTCCAAGATCGACGCCGCCCTGAAGCGGCTCGAGGACGGCAGCTACGGCTATTGCGAGGAGACCGGCGAACCCATCTCGCTGAAGCGCCTCGACGCCCGCCCGATCGCCACGTTGTCGATCGAGGCGCAGGAGCGTCACGAGCGGCGCGAGCGGGTCTATCGGGACGACTGATCCCGACACGGTCCTTCCTCGACGAAACGAGAGAGGCGCGGCTCCCGGGGAGGGGGAGCCGCGCCTCTTCTTTTCGTCGCTTCGCCGCGGATCTGGGGAGAACGGCGGGCGACGGGGGAGCCTCTCGACACTCTCGTCCGGTCTTGGGGAGCGGCCGGCGGGAGGGGGACGTCGGGAAGCGATTCCGGGGAGGGGTTCGCGGATCGGGTGGGGAGGCCCGATCCGCGCGTGGATCAGAAGGGCATCAGCACGTCCATGACCTGGGTGCCGTAGCGGGCCTGCTGGACGTCGGTGATCTGGCCACGGCCGCCGTAGGAGATGCGGGCCTCGGCGATCTTGGCGCTCTCGATGGTGTTGTCGGAGGCGATGTCCTCGGGACGGACCACGCCGGCGACGATCAGCTCGCGGATCTCGTTGTTGACCCGCACCTCCTGGCGGCCCTCGATGACGAGGTTGCCGTTGGGCAGGACCTGGGTGACGAGGGCGGCGACGTTGGTCGACAGGGTCTCGGAACGGTCGACCGAGCCGGTGCCGGTCTGCGAGGTCTTGGTGGAGTTGGAGACGAGGTCGGAGGAGGCCATGCCGGCCGGCAGCAGCACCTTGTCGATGACCGCGCCGGGGACGCCGCCGACCGAGGTCGAGTCGGTCTCGGTGCGCGAGCGGCCGCTCTCGTTGGCGATCTTGGCCTTGTCGGTGATGACCACGGCGACGGTCAGGATGTCGCCGATGCGGCGGGCGCGCTGATCCTTGAAGAAGGCGCGGCTGCCCTTCGACCACAGCGAGTTCGGGGCGTAGGCGGCCGGTTCGGGGGTCGGCATCGGCATCGACACCGGGCGATAACCGGGCTGGGCGGTGGGGTCGTCGATGGCGGCGAGCTTGGGCGCCTTGCCGACGTTCTCCAGGCGATCGATCGTCGAGGAGCACCCGGCGAGGGCGACGGCGGCGATCAGGAGCAGAGAACCGCGACGGAGCGCCGAGGCACGGACGAGGGAGAGAGCGAGCATCACTTGACGACCTTGCCGATGGAAGCCACGGCGGTGGCGGGGGCCAAGATCTCGACGAGACCGGGGCCGGCGACGGTGGCGTGTATCGTGCGTTTGGACTGGGGGTTGAGAACGGGGACCATGTCGCCGAGGGCGCCGGCCTGGAGGGCCTGGCCGCGCGCGGTGACCTGGAGGGCGTGGGTGCGGAAGACGACGGTGACGGTTTCGCCGCGCGAGACGATCTGGGGGCGGGCGAAGTCGGCGGCGGCGACGGCCTGTCCGGCGCGCAGCGCGCGGCGGGCCTGACGGCCGACGATCTCGCTCGGATCGACGATCGAATGGAGCAGGCCGGAGCGGCTGCGGGGCTGGCGATCGACGCGGACGTCGTCGGCGGTGACGATGTCGCCGCGCGAGAGCGGGCGGTTCAGGACGGTGACGGCGGCGGTCTCGACCACCTGACCGCGCAGGTGGACGCGCTCGTTGCGCTCGCCCTGGTCGATCTGGACGAGGGCGTCGAAACGGCCGTTCATCGGGTTCAGCGACAGCGACACGACGCGGACCGGCACCTCGGCGCGGACGTCGGCGTGGCGCGGCTCGACCGGGGCATCGAAGACCACGTCGAGATCGTCGATCGAGACGTCGTCGGTGCGGCCGGGGCGGCGCAGCGCCTCGGTGGCGATCAGGCGGGCGATCTCGGTCGCCTCGACCGAGCGCGAAAGGCGGGTGACGGAGATCTCGACGAGACCGTCGGCGCGGGCCGTGGCGAGGCCGGCGGCGCGGGCCATGTCGACCACGCGGGCGGCGGAGACGGGGCCGGTGGTGCCGAGATCGGGGGCGCGGAACAGCGGCCGGTCGGCGAGGGGACCGGCGTCGTCGAAGAAGTCGCCGAGGGTGACGACGTCGCCGTTCACGCTCACCGAGGAGCGCAGCGTCGGCCCCTCGGCGCTGGCGGCCGGCGACGGGTCGATGATCGACAGCAGCAGGGTCGCGAGCAGGGCGAGGGTGGCGGCGCCGAGAAGCGTGCGGACGAGCCGCTCGCCGGCCTCGCCGGAACAAGAGAAGAGACAGGGGCGCGGGTCGCGCCGGGCCGAGTATTTCATCACGGGCCTCCTCACTTCGGCGTCACCGAGGCCGACATCATTTCGTCGGCGGCGCGGATGACGCGCGAATTCATCTCGTAGGCGCGCTGGGCGGCGATCAGGTCGGAGATCTCGGAGACCGAGTTGACGTTGCCCTGTTCCAACTGGTTCTGGAGCAGGGTGCCGTAGCCCTCGTCGCCCGGATTGGCGGTCTGGGGCGCGCCGGAGGACGCGGTCTCGAGGAACAGGTTGTTGCCGATGGCGTCGAGGCCCGACTTGTTGACGAAGCGGGCGAGCTGGATCTGGCCGATGGTGGTGGGGGCGGTGGCGTTGCCAACGGTCACCTGGACCGAGCCCTGGGCGTTGATGGTGAGGCCGGTCGAGTTCTGCGGCACGGTGATGGTCGGATCGAGCGTGTAGCCGTCGGCGGTGACGATGCGGCCCTGGCTGTCGAGCTCGAAGGAGCCGTCGCGGGTGTAGGCGGTGCGGCCGTCGGGCATCAGCACGCGGAAGAAGCCCTCGCCGCGAATGGCGACGTCGGTCTCCTTCTCGGTCGAGGAGAGGGTCCCCTGCGACATGATGCGGGGCGTCGCGGCGGCGCGCACGCCGGACCCGATCTGGACGCCGGTCGGCAGGATGTTGCCGCTCTCCGAGGTCGAGGTGCCGACCCGGCGCATGTCCTGATAGAGCAGGTCCTGGAAGTCGACGCGCTGGCGCTTGAAGCCGGTGGTGCGCATGTTGGCGATGTTGTTGGAGATGAGTTCGACGTTCATCTCCTGGGCCAGCATGCCCGAGGCGGCGATGTGAAGAGCCTTCATGGTTCGTCCTCCCCTCAGGCGACCTGAGCCAGTTTTTCGATGGCGTTGCGGCGCAGTTCGTCGGCCTTGCTCATCCACGAGGCGACCGCCTCGTAGGAGCGGCCGACCTCGATCAGACGCGAGATCTGCTCGACGGCGCGGACGTTCGACTTCTCGAGCTGGCCCTGGACCAGGCGGGGGAGAGTGGCGGGCTGGGGGTTGGTGCCCTGGAAGAGAGTTTCGCCGACCTTCTTGAGCGAGCCGACGTCGGCGAAGTCGACGACGCGGAGCTTGCCGCGCACCCCTTGCGAGGTGGAGATGGTGCCGTCGGCGGCGATCGACAGGCGGGTCTCGTTGGGCTGGAGAACCAGCGGGCCGCCTTCGGTGAGGACCGGGTTGCCGTCGCGGGTGACGACGGTGCCGTCGGCGGCGATGGCGAAGGAGCCGTTGCGGGTGTAGCGCTCGCCCTGAGCGGTCTGCACCGCGAACCAGCCCTTGCCGTCGATGGCGACGTCGAGATCGTTGCCGGTGGTGATCATCTGACCGGCCGAGAGGTCGTAGCGATTGGCGTCGTCGAGGACGAAGCTGATCGGACGGTCGGAGGCGCGAAAGTCGAGGTCGGCGGCCGGGGCCATCCGCTGCTCCTTGGCGAGGAGCGCCTGGGCCTTGAAGCCGTTGGTCTCGACGTTGGCGACGTTGTTGGCGATCAGGTCGAGCTCGCGTCGCAGAACGATCTGCCTCGACAGGCCGACGAGTTGCGCATTTTCCATGTGGACTTCTCCCCAGCGACCGGGCCGGCTCCCCAGCCGACACGATCGGGAGACGTATTGCAGGGGGCGTGCCATATGGTTAACATCAATAAAATCAATATCTTAATTCGTCCGCTGGGTGCTTCGGGGTGGGCAGTTCCTGCCGAGCGGCAAGTTCTTACGGCAGCGTTTACCGAGGTTTCGGAAGAGTTAAGATTCACCACTCGTTAACCATTCTCTCCTTAGATCTACCGAGGGACGGACTCGGGTCCGATCGGGGGAGAGGAATGGCCAAGAAGCCCGCCAAGACGGAAGCTCCGGAGCCCGGCGCCGAAGGCGCCGAGGGCGAGGCCGCGGGTGGCAAGAAGAAACTCTTCATCATGATCGGCGCCGGTGTGGCGCTTCTCGTGGTCCTCGGTGGCGCCGGCGCCTTCTTCATGGGAGCCTTCTCGGCGAAACCGAAGCCGGAGGACGCGGCCCAGCACCAGCCGGTCAAGACGGTGATGTACGTCGACCTGCCGGACATGACGGTCAATCTCTCGGCGGTCGACGGGCGCGCGACGTATCTCAAGGTGAAGGTGTCGCTGGAAGTCTCCAACAAGGAGACGGTCGACAAGATCACCCCGGTGCTGCCCCGGGTCCTCGACGCCTTCCAGATCTATCTGCGCGAGCTCAGGACCTCCGATCTCGACGGGTCGGCCGGGCTCTACCGGGTGAAGGAGGAATTGCAGCGGCGCATCAATTCGGCGATCGCGCCGGCGCATGTGGATGCGGTGCTGTTCAAGGAAATTCTGGTCCAGTGAGGCTCGGCGATGGCCGGTGAGGCGGAAGAACTCGAAGATCTGGATGCCGCCTGGGGCGCCGCGCTCGACGAGCAGAAGGGCGGTTCCGACGCGGACGACGACGATCTCGCCGCCGACTGGGGCGCGGCGCTCGCCGAGCAGGGCGTCGAGGGTGGCGACGAGCTCGCCGCGCATCTGGCCGGCTTCGACGACGGCGAGTTCGATCTCGACACGGCGACGCGTGGCGGCGACCGCATCCTGAACCAGGAGGAGATCGACAACCTCCTCGGCTTCGACATCGACGAGCAGCTCTCCTCCGACCAGTCCGGCATCCGCGCGCTGATCAACTCGGCCATGGTCTCCTACGAGCGTCTGCCGATGCTCGAGATCGTGTTCGACCGCCTCGTGCGCCTGACCACCACGTCCCTGCGCAACTTCACCTCCGACAACGTCGAGGTGTCGCTCGACAGCATCACCTCGGTGCGCTTCGGCGACTATCTGAACTCGATCCCGCTGCCGGCGATCCTCGGCGTGTTCAAGGTCGAGGAATGGGACAATTTCGGCCTCGTCACCGTCGATTCCAACCTGATCTACTCGATCATCGACGTGCTGCTCGGCGGCGGTCGCGGCACCACGCCGATCCGCGTCGAGGGGCGGCCCTACACCACGATCGAGACCAATCTGGTGCGCCGGATGATCGAGGTGGTGCTGTCGGACGCCGAACAGGCCTTCGCGCCGCTCTCGCGGGTGCACTTCAATCTGGAGCGGCTCGAGAACAATCCCCGCTTCGCGGCGGTCTCGCGCCCGGCCAACGCGGCGATCCTGGCGGAATTCCGGATCGACATGGAGGATCGCGGCGGCAAGATCGAAATCCTCATACCCTATGCGACGCTCGAGCCGATTCGTGACCTGCTGCTGCAGATGTTCATGGGCGAGAAGTTCGGGCGCGATCCGATCTGGGAGGGCCACCTCGCCACCGAGATCCACGCCGCCGAGATCGCCGTCGACGCGGTGTTGTTCGAACGCGAGATGTCGCTGGGGCAGGTGCTCGATCTTCAGGTCGGGCAGACGCTGGTGTTCGACGTCGGTCCGCGCGACCCCGTCACCATCAAATGCGGCGAGGTCGCCTTGACCGAGGGCTCGATGGGCCGTTCGGGCGAACATATTTCGATCCGGGTCGACCGCAATCTGCGGCGCCCGAAAATGACACTGGCCGCCTTCGAGAAGGCGGCGACCAAGAAGGAGATGCAGGCGTCATGACGACCCCGTGGATCGATCTCGCCATCGAGGGCCTTGTGGCCGTTCTCCTCGTCCTCACCATCGGTTACTGCATGGTGCTCGACAAGCGTCTCAAGCGCCTCAGGGCCGACGAGGCGGACCTGCGCGCCACCATCTCCGAGCTGCTCACCGCGACCGAGATCGCCGAACGGGCGATCGTCGGGCTCAAGGAGACGGCGTCGGAGGCCGATCGCGCGCTGGCGCAGCGGCTGCGCGAGGCGGAGTTCTTCTCCCAGGAGATCGGGCGCGAGCTCGGCGAGGGCGAGAAGCTCCTGAACCGCATCATCCGCATCACCGAGGCCGCCCGTGGCGGCGCGCCGGCCGAGCCTGCGCCGATGGCGGTGATGCCGGTCGCGGTGGCGACGCGCACGGCCGAGGCGCCGCGCGACCGGGCCTCGCGGCTCGGTGAACTCCGTGCCCAGGTCACCGAGGCGACCAGCCGGATCGGCCAGCTCAAGGCGCGAGGCGCCGCCGCATGACCAAGATCCGACTGCTTCCGCTCGTCGTCGTCGCCGCGCTCGCGCTCCTCGGCCTGAAGGTCGTGGAGTTCGGGCTGCGCGACGGGCGCGGGCGCGAGGTGGTCGCGGTCGATCCGCGCTCGGGCGCGGAAGTCGACATGATCACGACCGGCTCGTCGAGCGGCGGCGAGACGAAGCCGGCGGAAGAGGGCCACGGCGCGCCCGCCGGCGGCGAGGCCGGTGCCGGTGGCGTCACGCCGAGCAAGGTCGACACCAAGGTCTCCGGCGACAAGCCGAGCGAGGCGAAGCCGGTGCCGGGCCAGGAACTCCTCTCGGAGATCGAGATCCTGCAGAAGCTCGCCGAACGCCGCAAGCAGCTCGAGGAGCGCGAGCGTCAGATCCAGATGCGCGAGGATCTGCTGCGGGCGAGCGAGGGCCGCATCACCAAGCGGATCGACGAACTGAAGGGGCTCGAGGACCAGATCGGCACCGCCGCCGCCGCCAAGGAACAGGCGAAGTCGCAGGAGCTGGCCGATCTCGTCAAGATGTACGAGTCGATGAAGGCCAAGGATTCGGCCCGGGTCTTCGACAAGCTGGACATCGGTCTGCTCGCCGAGATCGCGCGGCAGATGAATCCGAAGAAGCTCGGCGACGTGGTCGCGAAGATGACCCCCGAGCAGGCCGAGAAGCTGACGGTGGAACTCGCCAATCGGCGGCCCAAGGAGGTCGTTCGGCCGCCCCAGGCGGAATTGCCGAAGATTCAAGGCCGCAGCTGAGGGCGCGACTCCCGCCGGGGTCTTCCGCTTAACCCGCCGTTCACCGCGACGACCTAGGCTCGATCGTCGAGTTCTCGTGTCGGATTCCGGTCTTGCCCCTCGTTTCGCCTCCCGCGTGTCGTCCGTCTCGCGATCCGTCCTCGGGTCGTGGCGTCGGCGTGCGGGCGCGGGCGCTGTTGAGCGCGGCGCTGGCGGTGATCCTGGTGGCGACGTCGCCGCTGCCGGTGCGCGCCGAGCGGGTCCAGGCGGAGGCGGCGGCGAGCCTCGAGAAGGGCTTCGGCCGGCTCGTCCTCACCTTCAAGAACCGCAATCTCGTGCCGCAATACACGCTGCGCCAGAACAGCGGCGTGGTGGTGATCGAATTCACCGACGAGGTCGACGTCGACATCGATCAGATCCCGACCACGCTCGGTCCCTACGTGACGGTCGCGCGGCGCGATCCGGAGGGGCGGTCCCTGCGTATCGCCCTGTCGCGGCAGGTGCGGCTCAACACGATGGAGGCGGGGGAGAAACTCTTCCTCGACTTCCTTCCGGCCAAATGGGCCGGGGCGCCGCCGCCGCTGCCGCCGGAGGTCGTCGAAGCGCTCGCCAAGCGCGCCGAGGCGGCGATGCGGGCGGCGCGCGAGGCGGAGATGGCCAAGTCGGGCTCGCGGATCACCCCGAAGCTCGACTTCAAGATCGGCCGCCTGCCGACCTTCACCCGCTTCTCCTTCGGCTGGAACGTGCCTTTCGACACGCGCATGACCCGCGAGGGCGAGCGCGTCACGCTGACTTTCAACAAGACCGCCAAGATCGACTTCTCGCCGATCGACCTGCAGCCGGTGCCGGGTCTGGTCGACGTCTATGCCGATCCGACCGACGAGACGATGAAGATCGTCTTCACCGTGACGGCGGACGCCGACGTGCGCGGGTTCCGCGAGCGCGACGCCTATGTGCTCGATCTCGTGTATTCGACCAAGCCGAGCAATCCGGGCGAGGCGCTGGTGCAGTCGGTGCTGACGCCGACGACGCCGGGAACCGACCGGGTCATCGCTCCCGGCCGCGCGGTCGCGCCGTCTCCGGACGCCGCCGCGTCCGCGCCTCCGCCCGCACCGGCCCCCGCGCCCGTCGCCGCCG
>OFTX01000120.1_pt1 | contig 48691 bp, 43 predicted proteins | sample 1775051 | NCBI WGS metagenome assembly OFTX01 (sample SAMN08195772, study PRJEB24354) | sludge metagenome | isolation source: sludge from phenol fed wastewater aerobic bioreactor A | place: India: Nagpur | collected 2016-09-15 | reverse complement strand
GCCGCGCATGCCGACGCAGGCGCCGACCGGATCGATCGACGAATCGCGCGAGATCACGGCGATCTTGGCGCGCGAGCCGGGGTCGCGGGCGACCGACTTCACCTCGATGATGCCGTCGTAGATCTCCGGCACTTCCTGGGCGAAGAGCTTGGCCATGAACTGGGGATGGGTGCGCGACAGGAAGATCTGCGGACCACGCTGCTCGCGGCGGACGTCGTAGACGTAGGCGCGGACGCGGTCGGCGTTGCGGAAGGCCTCGCGCGGGATCAGCTCGTCGCGGCGGATGATCGCCTCGCCACGGCCGAGATCGACGATCACGTTGCCGTATTCGATGCGCTTGACGGTGCCGTTGACGATCTCGCCGATGCGGTCCTTGAACTCGTCGAACTGACGATCGCGCTCGGCCTCGCGCACCTTCTGGACGATGACCTGCTTGGCCGACTGGGCGGCGATGCGGCCGAAGTCCATGGGCGGCAGCGGTTCGCCGATGAAGTCGCCGACCTGGGCGTCCGGGTTGCGCAGACGGGCGTCGGCGAGCGGGATCTCGATCGCCGGGTTCTGGAAGTCCTCGACCACCTGGAGCAGGCGCTGCAGCTTGATCTCGCCGGTCTTCGGATTGATCTCGGCGCGGACCTCCGTCTCCGAGCCGTAGCGGGAGCGGGCGGCCTTCTGAATGGCGTCCTCCATCGCGGCGAGCACGATCCGCCGATCGATCACCTTCTCGCGGGCGACCGCGTCGGCGATCTGGAGGAGTTCCAATCTGTTGGCGCTGACTGCCATCGTCTTCTCCCTCGAGGTCCTCACAAAGCCGCTCAGCCGGCGGCCGGCCTCGTGACGTCTGCCTTCAGTGGACGGACCGAACGTCCGTATCGTCTTCCTCGACCTCGGCCTCGTCGTCGGCCAGGGCCTTCTTCGCCGCCTTGAAGGAGGCGGCGATGAGATCGTCGGTCATGATCAGCCGCGCCTCGGCGAGGAGCCCGAAGGGCAGCCACACCGTGTCGGGGGTCCCGGCCGGTGCGTCCTCGAGACGCACACCGAAGGTCTCGCCCTCGATGCCGGTCAGGACGCCGCGGAAGCGGCGGCGGCCGTCGTGACCCTCGCTCAGCTCGATCTTGGCGACGTGGCCGGCGGCGCGCTCGAAATCGGAGCGGCGCACCAGCGGCCGGTCGATGCCGGGCGAGGAGACCTCGAGGTGATAGGCGCGATCGACCGGATCCTCGGCGTCGAGCACCGGAGCGACGTTGCGCGAGATCTCCTCGCAGTCGTCGACGCCGATGGTGCCGTCGGGGCGTTCGGCCATGATCTGGACGGTGAACCCGTTGCGACCCGACGTCTTCACCCGAACCAGCCGAAATCCGAGATCCTCGATCACGGGCTCGACGAGCGCCGCGATGCGGGCATCGAGTCCGGTTTCGGCGATCAGGCGGGGTTCGTTGCGTGTCGTCAGGGTCGTGGTTCCCGATGGTGTGGATGGTCGCTTCGTCGGCGAAAGAGGCTCGAGGCCAACAGCGAAAGAGCGGGTCCCGGAGGGGCCCACTCTCGTTTCGTCGATGAGGACGATCTGAGAATTTCGTGCTTGGCGCGCTTTATACAGCCGAAAGACGGAGCCGCGCAAGCTCTTTCGGGCCGGCGCCGCGCGGCGAGGCCCCGTCAAACCCTGCGGAAGATCAGATAGGCCGGCGTGCGGCCCTCGCGGATCGCCTTCTGCTCGTAGCGGGTTCCCGGCCAGCCGGCCCAGGGCCTTCGCCAATCGTCGGCGATCTCGGCGGTCCATTCGAAGGCGGGATGGCGTGGCACGCGGGCGAGCGTCCAGTCGACGTAGGGCGCCCAATCGGAGGCGAAACGGAACTCGCCGCCGGGGCGCAGGACGCGCGCGATCCGGTCGAGATTGCCCTTGTCGACGAAGCGGCGCTTCCAATGGCGCTTCTTCGGCCAGGGATCGGCGTAGAGCAGATAGAAGCGGCCGAGCGAAGCGGGGGCGAGCGCGTCGAGCAGCGGCACCGAATCGGCATGATGCATGCGGATGCGGTCCTCGAGCCCGGCCTCGTGGACGGCGACCAGGGCCTTGGCCATGCCGTTGACGAAGGGTTCGGCGCCGATGAAGCCGATCTCCGGGTTGGCCTTCGCGGTCTCGATCAGATGTTCACCACCGCCGAAGCCGCTCTCCATCCAGACGTCCTCGACCGGCGTCTCGAAGAGGGCGCGCGGATCGATCGGCGGCGCGGAGAGGTCGACGGCGAGGCGCGGCAGCAGGTCCTCGATCGCGGTCGCCTGACCGAGACGCAGGGCCTTGCCCTTGCGGCGGCCGTAGAAGGCGGCGGCGCGAGCCTCGGTCTCGTCGGAGAGCGGATCGGATGGGATCACGGTGCGGCACCCGGCAATGAAGGAGGCGCACGCGGGGACGGCCCACGTGCGCCTCGGATCGTCTCGGAGGTCGGCTCAGGCGCCGACGGCGGTCTTCAGCGCATCGACGAGATCGGTCTTCTCCCAGGAGAAGCCACCGTCGGTGGCGGGCGCGCGGCCGAAATGGCCGTAGGCCGAGGTGCGGGCGTAGATCGGCTTGTGGAGGCCGAGGTGCTCGCGGATGCCGCGGGGCGAGAGGTTCATCACCTCGCGCGCGGCCTTCTCGATCGCCGCTTCCTCGACCTTGCCGGTGCCGTGGAGGTCGCAATAGACCGCGAGCGGCTGCGACACGCCGATGGCGTAGGCGAGCTGAATGGTGCAGCGATCGGCGAGGCCGCTCGCGACCACGTTCTTGGCGAGATAGCGCGCGGCATAGGCGGCGGAGCGATCGACCTTGGTCGGATCCTTGCCGGAGAAGGCGCCGCCGCCGTGCGGGGCCGCGCCGCCGTAGGTGTCGACGATGATCTTGCGGCCGGTCAGGCCGCAGTCGCCGTCGGGGCCGCCGATGACGAACTTGCCGGTCGGGTTGACGTGCCAGATCGTCTTCTCGTCGACCCAGCCCTTCGGCAGGGTCGAGGTGATGTAGGGCTCGACGATGGCGCGGATGTCGGCCGAGGTCAGCGTCTCGTCGAGATGCTGAGTGGAGAGCACGATCTGCTGCGCGCGAACCGGCTTGCCGTTCTCGTAGGCGACGGTGACCTGGCTCTTGGCGTCCGGGCCGAGCATCTTCAGCGGGCCGGCCTTGCGGGCGGTCGCCAGATCCTCGAGGATCTTGTGGGCGTAGTAGATCGGCGCCGGCATCAGTTCCGGCGTCTCGCGGCAGGCATAGCCGAACATGATACCCTGGTCGCCCGCGCCCTCGTCCTTGTTGCCGGCCGCGTCGACGCCGACGGCGATGTCGGCGGACTGCGGATGCAGCAGGACCTCGATGTCGGCGAACTCCCAGTGGAAGCCGTCCTGCTCGTAGCCGATGTCGCGGATGGCGAGCCGCGCCAGATGGCTGAGCAGATCGTGGGTGATGGCGGCGGGACCACGGGTCTCGCCGGCGATCACCACGCGATTGGTGGTGGCCATCGTCTCGGCCGCGACGCGCAGATGCGCGGGATCCCACCCGAGTTCCGGTCCGATCCGGAAGAAGGCGTCGACGATCTCGTCGGAGATGCGGTCACAGACCTTGTCGGGATGACCTTCGGAGACGGATTCGGAGGTGAAGAGATAGCTCGCGCGAGACACGTCTTCGGTTCTCTTTGAATGAGCCGGTCGGCAGGCCGTCGAAGGCGCGACGTCGGCGGGAACACAGGCCCGGGCCGGGTGGCCGAACCTGCCCTCGCCCGGCGATTTCCCGGCCGAAAGGCCCACTCGTTTAGCAATGCCTGTGCAATGCGGTCAAGCGTCGGCACCGGCTCGGAGCATCGCGGTGGGCGTCGAGACGGACACGAACGCCCGCGGATCGACCGCGGGCGTTCGAAATCGAGCGAGGTCACGACGTTTCGACACGGCCGAAACCTCGCGAGCCCGGGTTTCACTCCTCCTCGTCGCCGGCCATCGCCTTGACGAGCTCGACCACCTTGCGACGCTGCTTGGCGTCCTTGATGCGAATGAAGGCCTTGTTGAGCGAGAGGCCCTCCGAGGACGACAGGAAGTCGACCACGTAGGACGCGGACTGCGGCTCGTCGAAACCCTGGTCGCCGGCGACCGGCGCGTTGCCCGGCGCGTCCTCGAAGAAGAAGGCGACCGGCACGCTCAAGACTCGAGCGATGGCCTGGAGCCGGCTGGCGCCGATACGATTGGTGCCCTTCTCGTACTTCTGAATCTGCTGGAAGGTGATGCCGAGATGCTCGCCGAGTTTTTCCTGACTCATTCCGAGCATCATACGACGAAGCCGAACTCGACTGCCGACATGAATGTCGATCGGATTGGGGGACTTCTTACTGGCCATATCCGTGCCTTTACTTTTCTTTGGTATGTTTCGACTCGACATCGAAGCGTTTCGCAGGGGACGACTTCGATCGATGCCGCGGCGGCCATTTCGCATGTTCTCATGTATCCGGAGAGTTACCGAATACGATCCCGAGGGGATCACCGAGTCATCGGTGCAGGATCCGAACAGGTCCAACTCGCCATCCGCTGGCCGAACATTGTGAGCGCACGCGCGCGAAGTCAACGATGCCCTAACCGACAGGATGAATGCGTCTGTAACCTGCCCACGAAAAAGCGGTTAACGCGAGTACCAGAGACGGCAACATACCCCAACGTGAGAAGACCGTGGGGGCGGCGGGGCGCGGCAGATCGGCGTCGACGATGCCGGTGGCCCCCAGCGTGAGGCTCGCCACGAGGCGTCCGTTGCCGTCGATCACCGCCGAAATACCGTTGTTGGCGGCGCGAACGACGGGCAGCCCCTCCTCCACCGCGCGCAGCCGCGCCTGATGCAGGTGCTGCCACGGCCCCGGCGTCATGCCGTACCAGGCGTCGTTGGTGACGTTGAGCATCCACTGCGGCGGATGCGCGCGGTCGACCACCCGGCCGGGGAAGACGATCTCGTAGCAGACCAGCGGCGCGAAGGGCGGCAGGCCGGCGATCTCGATCGTGCGCAGGCCCGGCCCGGCGCTGTAGCCGCCGCGCAGCTTGGTCAACTGACGCAGCCCGATCGATTCCAGAAGGTCCTGGAACGGCAGATATTCGCCGAAGGGCACCAGATGGGCCTTGTCGTAGGCGGCGAGGATCTCGGCGCCGCGACCGAGGGCGTAGATCGAATTGTAGTAGCGATGGCGGACCTCGCCGGCGGCGGGGGCCTCGGCCCGCACCGCGCCGGTGAGGAGGGTGGTGTGATCGCCGATCAGCTGGGCGATGGTGGAGAGCGCCCAGGGCTCGTTGGTGAGCAGGAAGGGGAAGGCCGATTCCGGCCACACCAGATGGGTGATGCCGGGGATGCCCTTGGCGCCGCCGCGCAGGCCGTCGGGCAGCGGTTTGCCGGACGCGTCGAGGGCGGGGCGCGAGGACAGCTCGACGTAGCGCTCGACCGTCTCGGTCTTGAACTCCGGCCGCCATTTCGCCCATTGGTCGATCGCCGGCTGGACGAGACGCAGGTGGACGTCGGGGACGAATTCGGTCCGCGCCTCGCGCAGCCGCAGCGCGCCGAAGGCGACGACGCCGACGAAGACCACCGCCATGGCGGCGGCGAAGCGGCGATCGGCGCGCGCGCCTCGGGAGAGGACCGCCGGCGCGGCGAAGACCATCACCGCCAGAAGCGTCAGACCGTAGCCGCCGAGGATCGCGTCGATCTGCATCATCGGCTCGTTGGCGGCGAAGCCGTAGCCGATCAGGTTCCAGGGAAAGCCGGTCAGGACGTGGCCGCGCAGCCAGTCGGCGACGAAGAAGCCGAGCGCCAGCGCCGCGATCCGGGCCGGACCGTCGCTCCACAGGAGACGGGCGATCGCCGCGGCGAGGCCGTGGAAGAGGCCGAGGCCGATCGACATCACGGCGAGCGCGACCGGCAGCAGCCAGCCGAATTCGGCGATGTCGACCAGGAAGGCGGCGCCGATCCACCACAAGCCCGCGAGGAACCAGCCGAAGCCGAAGGCCCAGCCGATCAGGAAGGCCGGGCCGAGCCGCGTCAGGCGGCCGCCGCCCTTCAGATCGGCGGCGCCGTCGAGCGCCCACACCAGCACGGGGAAGGAGATCCACAACACCGGGAAGACGTGGAACGGCGCCAGGGACAGGGCGCCGATCGCGCCGGCGAAGGCGACCACCGCGGCCCGTCGCCAGCCCCACGACAGAGTGACGGCATGCGCCGTTCGTTCGAGCACGGGCGGGGTCTCCCTCGCGAATCACGCCGCCCCTCGCGGCCGCCCCACCTCGTGCGGAGGGTGGCGGGCCGTCAAGTCGCTTCGCCCTCGCTCGGCTCGATCCGACGCAGACCGAGGCGTTTCAGCCGCCGTTGATCGGCGTCGAGAATCTCCACCGCCAGATCGGGCAGGCGCTCGGAGAGGAAGGTCTCGCCGACGGCCGGCACGCGGCCGGCGAGCGAGACGACGAGGCCGCCGATGGTCTCGACCTCCTCGTCGAGACCGACGCCGGAAAAGTCCCAGCCGGTGGCCTCGGCGGTGTCGTCGAGTTCGGCGCGGGCATCGACGATCCAGCGGCCGGGGCCGGCGGCGACGATCTCGTCGTGCTCGTCCTCGTCGTGCTCGTCCTCGATGTCGCCGACCACGGTCTCGACGATGTCCTCCATCGAGATGAGGCCGTCGACGCCGCCGTATTCGTCGATCACCAGCGCCATCTGGATACGCTGCGACTGCATGCGCGCCAGAAGGTCGCTCGCCGGCATGGTGCCGGGCACGAACAGAACCGGACGCACCAGCCCGGTGTCGGCGAGACGGGCGGAGAGGTCCGCGCGGGCGAGATCGAGACGGGGATCGTCGTCGTCGCCGAGGCGGGCGGCGCGCGTGACGTGGCTCATCAGATCGCGGATGTGGATCATGCCGACGGCCTCGTCGAGGCTCTCGCGATAGACCGGCATGCGGGAATGGCCGGAAGCCATGAAGGTGAGCAGCAGACGCTCGAGCGTGGTGGCCTCGTCGATGCCCTCGATGTCGGCGCGCGCCACCATGACGTCGTCGACCCGGGTCTCGCGCAGCCGCAGGATGTTGCGGATCATCTCGCGCTCTTCGGCCGAGAATCCGCCTTCCCCGGTGTCGTCCAGGGCGCTCTCGAGATTTTCGCGGAGATCGGCGGCGGTCGGCTTCCACCCCACCACCGCGCGCAATCGATCGATCCAGCTCTCGCTCGATCGGAGGGGAGGTTCGCCACGGGTGTCGGAGGCCTTGGCCGTCTCACCCGTGGTGCCGGTACTCTGGGAATGCGCGTCGCTCATCTCACGTCGGTCTCTTCTCGGGTCTTCCGTCTTGCGGGCCCGTACCCGCGAATGGTGCGGCGGCGCGGGCGCGCCTGTCAATCGATCGCTTCGCCGTAGGGGTCGGCGATGCCGAGGCCGGCGAGGATCTCGGTCTCCAGCGCCTCCATCTCCTCGGCCTCCGCGTCGGTCTCGTGATCGAAGCCGAAGAGGTGGAGAAGGCCGTGGACGAGGAGGTGGGCGAAGTGATCGTCGAAGCGCTTGCCCTCCTCGGCGGCCTCGCGGGCCGTCGTCTCGCGGGCGACGGCGACGTCGCCGAGAAGGGGGCCGGGCTCGTCGTCCTCGTCGGCGGCGGGAAAGGAGAGGACGTTGGTCGGCTTGTCCTTTCCGCGCCAGGTGCGGTTCAGCACGCGGACATGGGCGTCGTCGGTCAGGAGCAGCGACAGTTCGGCGCCTTCCGGCACGATCAGCTCGGGTCGGGCGGCGACGGCGGCGGCGACACGCTCGACGAGCGGGCGCCACGTAGCCTCCTCGCCCCAGTCGCCGGCCTCGACGGTCGCCTCGACCGTGATGGCGGGCGGATGGGCGGTCGGGCTCACGATCGGCCTCCGCCGCCCTGGAGGGTCGGGTCGATGCCGTATTTGTCGCGCAGGCCCTGTTCGGCGGCGGCGCGTTCGGCCTTCTGTTCGGCCCTCTCCTGGGCCCAGCGCTCGCGGCTCTCGCGTTCGGCGGCGAGCTTCTCGCGCGAGGCGTCGTCGTAGGCCTTGACGATGCGGGCGACCAGTTCGTGGCGCACCACGTCCTTCTCGGTGAAGTTCACCCGGATCATCCCGTCCATGCCACCGAGGATGTCGAGCGCGTCGACGAGGCCGGAGCGCGTGCCGGGCGGCAGGTCGACCTGGGTCGGGTCGCCGGTGACGATCATCTTGGAGTTCTCACCGAGGCGGGTGAGGAACATCTTCATCTGCATCGCCGTGCAGTTCTGCGCCTCGTCGAGCAGCACCACCGCGTTGGAGAGGGTGCGGCCGCGCATGAAGGCGAGCGGCGCCACCTCGATCATGCCGGACTGGAGGCCACGCTCGACCTTCTCGGCCGGCATCATGTCGTAGAGGGCGTCGTAGAGCGGCCTGAGATAGGGATCGACCTTCTCCTTCATGTCGCCGGGCAGGAAGCCGAGGCGCTCGCCCGCCTCCACCGCCGGACGCGACAGGACGAGGCGATCGACGTCGCCGCGCTCGATCAGCGCCGCCGCATAGGCGACCGCCAGATAGGTCTTGCCGGTGCCGGCCGGGCCGATGCCGAAGACGAGATCGGCGCGGTCCATGGCGCGGACATAGGCGTCCTGGGCGGGCGTGCGGGCGGAGACGGTCTTGCGGCGGGTCGAGATCTGGGCCGGGGTGAAGCGGGCCTTGGGCTCGAGGGTCGGCAGCGGCAGCTGCTCGGCCTCGTTCTCGGCCATGCGGATGGCACCGTCGACGTCGCCGGGATGGACGTCGTGGCCCTCCTGGAGGCGATCCCACAGCGTCTCGAGCACGCGGCGGGCCTGATCGCAGGCCTCGTGGCCGCCCTTCACCGTCACCTGATTGCCGTGGGCGATCACGGTGACGTGGAGGCGGCGCTCGATCTCCGCCAGATTCTGGTCGAACTGGCCGAACAGATCCGACACCAGCCGATTGTCGTCGAAGGCGAGGACGACATGGGTCAGGTCCGAGGCGTGGCCCGTCACCGGGAAATTCGAGGACGACGGGCGCTTCGCATCGCTCACTGGGCAACTCCGTGGACGGAGACCGGGGGTTCGCTCCTCGACGGCGGATCGAGCAGCGTGGCGGAGAGGGAATTGGCGGCGACCGCCTCGACGCGGACCGGGACGATCCGCCCGAGGAGTTCACTCGGAGCCTCGAGATGCACCGCCTGGAGCCAGGGCGAGCGGCCGGCGAGCTGGCCGGGGCGGCGGCCCGGCTTCTCGAGCAGCACGTCCATGGTCATGCCGAGACGTGACAGATTGAAGGCGCGCGTCGCCGCGTCGATCGCCGCCTGGAGCCGGGCGAGACGCTCGATCTTGACGGCTTCCGCGATCTGATCGGTCTCACCGGCCGCCGGCGTGCCGGGGCGGGCGGAATATTTGAACGAGAAGGCGGAGGCGTAGCCGACCTCCTCGACGATCCGCAGCGTCGCCTGGAAATCCTCGTCGGTCTCGCCGGGGAAGCCGACGATGAAGTCGCCGGAGAGCGCCATGTCCGGGCGGGCGGCGCGGATCCGGTCGATCAGGCGGAGATAGTCGTTACGGCCGTGGCGGCGATTCATCGCCGCCAGGATCCGGTCGGAACCGGACTGCACCGGCAGATGCAGATAGGGCATCAGCTGGGGCAGATCGCGATGGGCGGCGATCAGATCGTCGCTCATGTCGCGGGGATGGCTGGTCGTATAGCGGATGCGGTCGAGGCCGGGGATCTCGGCGAGTGCCCGGCACAGGCGGCCGAGGCCCCAGGCGGTGCCGTCGGGACCCTCGCCATGGAAGCCGTTGACGTTCTGTCCGAGCAGGGTCACCTCGCGAACCCCGGCGTCGGCGAGCCGGCGGGCCTCGGCGAGGATGCGGTCGACCGGCCGCGAGGTCTCGACACCGCGGGTATAGGGCACGACGCAGAAGGTGCAGAACTTGTCGCAGCCCTCCTGCACCGTCAGGAAGGCGGTGAGACCGCGCGCGATGGTCTTCTCGCGGGTGGCGGGGGCGAGGTGATCGAACTTGTCCTCGACCGGGAACTCGGTCTCCACGACGCGGGCGCCGTTGCCGGTTCGGGTCAGGAGGTCGGGCAGGTGATGATAGCTCTGCGGGCCGAACACCATGTCGACCACCGGCGCGCGGCGCGCGATCTCGCGGCCCTCGGCCTGGGCGACGCAGCCGGCGACGCCGACGAGGAGCTTCTCGCCGCGCTCGGCCTTCTCGCTCTTCAGCACGCGCATGCGGCCGAGCTCGGAATAGACCTTCTCGGAGGCCTTCTCGCGAATGTGGCAGGTGTTGAGGATGACCAGATCGGCCTCCTCGGCGCTCGGTGCCTCGATCCATCCGAGCGGCGCCAGCGTGTCCGTCATACGCTCGCTGTCGTAGACGTTCATCTGGCAGCCGTACGTCTTGATGAAGACCTTCTTCGTTTCGCTCATCGACCGTCTTTTGAAAATCGGGCGGCGCGACCTCGGGCGGCCCTTGTTCCTCTTCGATCCTCTAGCGCAGATCGGGGGCGGGGAAAACAGCGCCGGCCGGCCCACCGGCGTTTTCCCGCGCGGCGTGGCCGGGCGGCGTCACGATCCGAGGTCGCGATCGGCGCTCACGGGCGCAGCACCCCGAGGAGATCGGCGCGCACCGCGCTCTCCAGATCGACGGCGAGCGCCTTGCGGTCGGTGCGGGCGTCGAAGGGCCGAGCCCGGCCCCAGACGATCTCCACGTCGATGCCGCCGGCCGTGAAGATGCCCCAGAGATGAGGAGGCAGGTCGACGTCGCCGGTCCAGCCGACGCGCGGGCGCTCGGCGCGGCCGATCGGCATGCCGGCGATGCGAGTATAGGCGACGGTCAGCGGCTGGACCCAGACCTCGGTGGCGCCGCCCTCGTCGATCGCCGCGCGGGCGGCGCCGAGCAGGGCGGAGCGGAACGGCAGCACGACGTCGCCGGTCGACGACGTGCCCTCGGGAAACAGCACCATGCAGTCGCCGGCGGCGAGGCGGCCGGCGAGTTCGCCGGTGGCGCGGCCGGTGGCGGTGCGGCGGGTGCGATCGACGAAGACCGAGCGCTGCAACTTGGCGAAGAGGCCGAAGAGCGGCCAGGTCGCGACCTCGGACTTGGCGACGAAGGAGATCGGCATCAGGCTGGCGATGACGGGGATGTCGAGCCAGGACACGTGATTGGGGGTCACCAACAGCGGCCGGTCGGCGACCGGCGCGCCATGGACCGAGACGCGCACGCCCATCGCGGCGAGGGCGTTGCGATGCCACCAGATCGGCAGGCGGCGCGACAGGCCCCAACCGCGCCGCACCGCCAGCATCTGGGTGGGCAGGGCCACCAGCGTGACCGCGGCGAGCCGCGCGATCGCCAGGGCGGCGACGAAGCGCCTCATGACGTCACGACTCGTCGGTCTCGTCGAGCGGCACCCCGTAGAGCTCCAGGCGATGATCGACGAGGCGATAGCCGAGTTCCCGCGCGATGAACTGCTGCAGCTTCTCGATGTCGGCGTTGCGGAACTCGACGACCTTGCCGCTCCTCAGATCGATCAGATGATCGTGGTGATCGTCGGAGACGGTCTCGTAGCGCGAGCGGCCGTCGCGGAAGTCGTGGCGCTCGATGATGCCGGTGTCCTCGAACAGCTTGACCGTGCGATAGACGGTCGAGATCGAGATGCGGCGATCGATCGCGGCGGCGCGGCGGTGCAGCTCCTCGACGTCGGGATGATCGAGCGAGGTCTCGATGACGCGGGCGATGACGCGACGCTGATCGGTCATGCGCATGCCGGCGGCGACACAGCGGTCCTCGAGCGGTCCCTCGGACGGGATCTCGTCGGGCTTGTTCGTCGTTGGGTTCACGGGTGACCTCCCCCGGCCGGATCGAACTGGTTCATCGCGATTAGCGAAGATCGGCGCGCATGACAAGCGCGGTGGCGCCCGGCACGGTGCCGTGGGCGTAGTATCCCTTGCGCTCGCCCACCTTTTCGAAGCGCAGGCGGTGATAGAGCGCGAGCGCGGCGGCGTTGCCGGCGTCGACCTCGAGGAAGAGGCACGCGACGCGGTCGCGATAGAGCCGGCGCATCGCCTCCTCGATCAGGGCGCGACCGACGCCGCGCCGGCGATGCGAGGTGGCGACGGCGATGGTCAGGATCTCGGCCTCGTCGGCGGCGACCCGGACCAGCACGAAGCCGACCGCCGATCGGGTTCCGAAGGCGTTGGCGCGGCGGGCGACGACGCCGAAGACGCTCTCCTCGCGCAACAGCGCGGCGAGATCGGACGCCGACCACGCGGCGCCGGGAAAGCCGGCCGCATGGATCGTCGCCAGCCGTTCGGTGTCCTCGCTCCAGGCCTCCTCGAAGACCAGCAGCGGCCGCGACGACCACGAATTCCACGGCGCCATCCAGGCGCCGATGTCCCACAGATCGTCCCACAGGCTCATCGCGCCGCCTCCCCGAGCAGGGCCTCGGGCGTCAGCCGCGCCAGACGGCGGCCGTCCTGCGGCTTGGCGTCGGCCGGACGCACGTAGAGCGGCGACGGCTTGTCGCAGGCGCCGCCACAGGCGTCGAGGCGGGCGAGCGCGAGGCGGGCGATGGTCTCGATGCCGGGGATGACCGGCGCGGGGAGCACGGCGAGCGCCGGGGCATGGGCGGCGACGAGGCCGGCGCCGGTGCCGACCAGGACCGCGTCCCGGGCGCTCGCCCGTTCCGCGACGAGGGCCGGGGCGATCACCTCGGCGCGGCCGAGCGGGGCGCCCTCGGCGGTGAAGCCCTGGGCGTAGACCTCGTCCTTGCGGGCGTCGAGCACGGCGAAGATCGCCCGGCCGGGCACGATCGCGCGGGCCTCGGCGGCGAGCGCCTCGAGCGTCGGCACACCGACCGCCGGCCTTCCGGCGGCGAGCGCGAAGCCGCGCGTGGCGGCGACGCCGATGCGGATGCCGGTGAAGGAGCCGGGGCCGGTGGTGACGGCGAAGGCGTCGATCGCGTCGAGCGGCGTTCCGGCGCGGGCGAGCAGCGCGTCGATCGCGCCCATCAGGCGTTCGGCGTGACCCCGCCCGATGATCTCGGTCTCGGCGAACACGTCGATCCGATCGCCCTCCCGGACGAGGAGGGCGACGGCGAGCGCATCGAGTGCGGTGTCGACGGCGAGCAGTTTCATGAGATGCAGACTACCTCGGTTGGCGGCCGCGGATCATCGCGACGTTGGTCGAGAGGACCCGCGATCGACGGACCGAGAGAGCCACTCTCAGGAGACGGCGCGGACCTCGCGCACTTCCGGAATGAAGTGCTTGAGCAGGTTCTGGACGCCGTTGCGCAGCGTCGCGGTCGAGGACGGACAGCCGGAGCAGGCGCCGCGCATGGTCAGATAGACGATGCCGTCCTCCCAGGAATGGAAGGTGATGTCGCCGCCGTCGCCGGCCACCGCCGGGCGGACGCGCTCGTCGAGGAGCTGCTTCACCGTGGCGACGATGCGGGCGTCGGCATCCGAATAGGCCGTCTCGGCCTGCGCGGTGTCCGCCTCCACCAGGAGGGGGGCGCCGGACATGAAGAATTCCATGATCGCGCCGAGGATGGCGGGCTTCAGGTGCTGCCATTCCGGGCCGTCCTTGGTGACCGACACGAAGTCGGCGCCGAAGAAGACGGCGGTGACGCCGGAGATGCCGAACAGGCGCGCGGCGAGCGGCGAGGCGGCGGCCTCGGCGGCGGAACGGAATTCCCGCGAGCCTTCGCCCAGGACCTTGCGGCCGGGAACGAACTTCAGCGTGGCGGGATTGGGCGTGACTTCGGTCTCGATGAACATCGCTTCTCCTCTCTCGGTTTCAAGGGCCGAGCCGGATGGAATGTTTCCAGATAGGGCCTTCCGCGCCCCGCGTCCAGACGCGGGCGCCGCAAGAAGGGGCGAGAGCCGCGTCGAGCGCGGTTTCGTCGCGGCGATCAGGCGATCGCGGCGATGTCGACGTCGGAGAGATGGCCGGGGACGATGGTGATCGGCACCGGGAAGGTGCCGGAGGCGCGGCCGAGCGAGGTGACGAGCGGGCCCGGGCCTTCCGAGCCGGTGCCGGCGGCGAGCACGAGGACGGCGATGTCCTCGTCCTCCTCGATCAGGCCGACCACCTCGCCGGCGCGGGTGCCCTCGCGCACCACCGTCTCCGGCAGGATCGCGGCGACCTCGGCGACACGGGCGGTCACGGCGGCGAGGACGCGCTCGGCCTCGGCGCGGGCCTCGGCGCGCATCACCTGCTCGACGCCGAGGAAGCCGCGGAAGTCGGCGTCGTCGATCACGTAGAGCAGCACCAGCACGCCGCCGGTATGCTCGGCGCGGCGCGCGGCGAAGACCACCGCGCGATCGCATTCGGCCGTGTCGTCGACGACGACCAGGAACTTGCGCCGGTGACCGGCTTCGAGAGAGCTTCGCTTGAGAGCCATGGCGCGAGGCTGCCACCGGGCGGCGAGGAACACAAGGCCCCTCGCCTCGTCCGTTCACAGGGCGCGTCGTCGCATCGCCCGGGTCGGATCGCGGCTCGGCGCGGTCAGCGCAGGAAGCCGACGATGTCCTTGACCGCGTTCATCACCGGCGTGGCGATGGCGGAGGCGCGTTCGGCGCCCTCGCGCAGCACCGTGTCGATGTGGCCGGGGTCGGCGACGAGGCGCTTCATCTCCGAGCCGACCGGGCCGAGCTTGTCGACGGCGAGATCGGTCAGGGCCGACTTGAAGCCGGAGAACTGACCACCGCCGAACTCGGCGAGGACGTCGGCGGACGTGCGGCCGGAGAGCGCGGCATAGATGCCGACCAGATTCTCCGCCTCGGGGCGGCCGGCCAGACCCTCGACCTCGCTCGGCAGCGGCTCGGGATCGGTCTTCGCCTTGCGGAGCTTCTGGGCGACGGTGTCGCGGTCGTCGGTCAGGTTGATGCGGGAGAGGTCGGAGGGATCCGACTTCGACATCTTCTTGGTGCCGTCGCGCAGGCTCATGACCCGGGTCGCCGGGCCCTGGATCAGCGGCTCGGTCATCGGGAAGAACGCGTCGCCGAACCCGTGCTCGACGATCGATTCGGCGAAGTCGTTGTTGAACTTCTGCGCGATGTCGCGGGTCAGCTCGAGATGCTGCTTCTGGTCCTCGCCGACCGGCACGTGGGTGGCGCGGTAGAGCAGGATGTCGGCGGCCATCAGCGAGGGATAGGCGTAGAGACCGAGCGAGGCGTTCTCGCGGTCCTTGCCGGCCTTCTCCTTGAACTGGGTCATCCGGTTCATCCAGCCGAGGCGGGCGATGCAGTTGAAGACCCAGGCGAGTTCGGCGTGCTGATGGACCCGGCTCTGGTTGAAGACGACGTGCTTCACCGGATCGATGCCGGCGGCGAGGAAGGCCGCGGTCACCTCGTGGATGTTGCGCGCCAGTTCCTTGGGGCCGCCCCAGACCGAGACCGGCTGCGTGATCGCATGGAGATCGACGACGCAATAGATGCAGTCGTGGGTCTTCTGCATCTCGACGAAGCGCAGGATCGCGCCGAGATAATTGCCGAGATGGAGGTTGCCGGTCGGCTGGACGCCCGAAAAGACACGGGGGGCGATGGCGGCGGAGATCTCGTCGGTCATGTCGATTGAGTCCTCGGGGACGGGCGCCACGCTCCAACGGACGGGCGGAGGGCGCGATTGCGGCGGGTTATGCGCGATCCGACGGGTCCTCGCAAGCCACATCCTCGTCGCGACGGCGCGCGCGGCCGAGCGCGGCGAGGTCGATCGCCCGGGTGAGGACGACGAGGCCGGCGTAGACGGCGATCCCGCCGGCGACGAGGAGGCCGAGGCCGGCGAGGCGCGCCGAGGTCGAGGGCGCGGCGAGAAGGGCGTCGACGCCGAGGGGCCGCAGCGCCGCCACCCCGGCGCCCATGGCGAGCGCGGCGGCGAGGAGACGCGGCAGCCGGCGGCGGCTCTCTGCGTCGAAACGCCAGTGTCCACTCCGGATCAGGGCGGCGGCGAGAAGGGCGAGGTTCGCCCAGGCGGCTGCGGCGGTCGCCCAGGCGACGGCGACCCAACCGAGGGCCGGCCGCAGCGCCAGCGCGAGAGCGATGTTCACCGCCACCGCGACGAGGCCGTGGATCATCGGCGTCACCGTGTCGCCGCGCCCCCAATGGGCGGCGGTGAGGACGCGGATCCCGACGAAGGCGGGCAGACCGAGGGCGAAGGCGGTCAAGGCCCGCGCGGTCGCGGCGGTGTCGGCGGCGGTGAAGGCGCCGCGTTCGAAGAGCACGGCGACGATCGGCGTCGCCAGCAGCGCGAGGCCGACCGCCGCCGGCAGGGCGAGGGCGAGGGCGGCCTCGAAGGCGCGGTTCTGGACCCGGTGGACGGTCGCGACGGGACGGTTCATCACCGCCTCGGTGATCTCCGGCAGCAGGACCTGGCCGATGGCGATGCCGACGATCCCGAGCGGCAGCTGATAGAGGCGGTCGGCGTAGTAGAGCCAGGCGACGGCGCCCGGCTCGATCGAGGCGATCATGGTGCCGACGACGAGGCTCAGTTCGGCGAAGCCGCCGGCGAAGAGGCCGGGAAGCACCGCGCGTCCCAGTTTTCGCAAGGCGGGCGAGCGGTCGGGACGGGCGAGGCGCGGCAGGATCCCGGCGCGGGCGGCGACGGCGAAGACGAACAGCGCCTGAACCACCCCGGCGATCGCCACCGTCGCCGACAGGAGCCGCCCGGCGAGAAGGCCGCTCGGCACGGCGAGGACGATCAGGCCGACCAGCGCCGCGATCAGCAGGAGATTGAGGATCACCGGGGTGAGGCCGACGGCGAGAAAGCGCTTCTCGGCCGCCAATTGTCCGCCGAGGAGGGCGACCACCGCGATCCCGATCAGATAAGGGAAGGTCAGGCGGGTCAGCGCGGCGGCGGTCGCCAGCCGGTTCGGATCGTCGGCCCAGCCCGGCGCCAGGACGGCGACGAGCGGCTCGGCCCAGATCCAGGTCGCCACCGTCAGGACCGACGTCACCACCGCCAGGACGACCAGCGCCCGCCCGGCGAAGCGGCGGGCGGCCTCCTCGCCCGCCTCCTCGCGCAGCGCGACATAGGCGGGCACGAAGGCGGCGGCGAAGGCCCCCTCGGCGAAGAGGCGGCGGAACAGATTGGGCAGGCGCAGGGCGACGACGAAGGCGTCGGCGATCGGCCCCGAGCCGAGCACGGCGGCGACGAGCCCGTCGCGCAGGAAGCCGAGCAGGCGGCTGAGCAGGGTGGCCGAGCCGACCACGACGGCGTTGCGCAGGATCGTCATCGCCGCCCTCCGCCGCCGGTCCCGGTCATGCCGCGGGCTTGCGCGCGGCCTCGCGCGAGGGACCGTCGAAGGCGCGGACGAGGTGCTCGCGGATCGTCTTCTCGCGCGAACGGCTCTCGACCTTGTGGCCGATCAGATCGGTCACGTAGAAGACGTCGACCGCGCGCTCGCCGAAGGTCGCGACGTGAGCCGAGGCGATGTTGAGGTTGAGATCGGAGATCTCGCGGGTGAGGTCGAAGAGGAGGCCGGGGCGGTCGAGCCCGGAGACCTCGATCACCGTGAAGCGATCCGACCAGGCGTTGTTGACCATCACGTCGGTCGGGATCTGGAACGCCTTCAGGCGCGCCTTGACCAGCCCCTTCTTCTGCTCGACCTGCTCGGGCAGGCGCTCGACGCCGGTCAGGGTCTTTTCGATCAGCGCGGTGATGCGCTGGCCGCGGCGGCGCTCGTCGGCGTCGTCGGGGAACTCGCGGCCGACGAAGATCGTGTCGAGGGCGAGACCGTCGGTCGTCGTGTAGATCTGGGCGTCGACGATGTTGGCGCCGGCCACCGCGCAGGCGCCGGCGATCGCCGACAAGAGGCGGGGATGGTCGTCGGCGAGCACGGTGATCTCGGTGACGCCCTCGAAGATGTGCGGCATCACCGAGGTGGCGAGGTGCTTGCGATCGCGGGTCGCCTCGCGGATGAAGGTGGCGTGCTCGATCTTGCGGGCGATGTCGACGCGCAGCCAATAGGGCGCGTAGTGGCGCTCCACATAGGCCTTCTTGTCCTCCTCGGACCAGCCGACGAGGCGATCGCACAATTCGCGCTTGGCGCCGGCGACGCGCTGGTCGCGGGTGACCTGGGAATGGCCGCCGGCGAGGAAGGGCTCGGTCTCGTAATAGAGCGTGCGCAGGAGCTGGCCCTTCCAGCCGTTGAAGACGCCGGGACCGACGGCGCGGATGTCGGCGACGGTCAGGCAGTGCAGCAGGCGCAGGCGCTCGGGGCTCTGGACGATCTCGGCGAAGGTCTCGATGGTGCGGCGGTCGTTGAGATCGCGGCCCTGCGCGACCGAACTCATGACGAGATGGTTCTCGACCAGCCAGGCGACCGTCTCGGTCTCGGCCGCGGTCAGGCCGAAACGCGGTCCGAGCTTGCGGGCGATCTTGCCGCCGTAGAGCGAATGATCCTCCGGCCGGCCCTTGGCGATGTCGTGCAGGAAGGTCGCGACGTAGATCACCTTGCGGTTCTGGATGCCGGGGAAGAGCTCGGTGGCGAGCGGCACCTCGTCCTTGATGGCGCCCTTCTCGATCGCCGAGAGCTCGCCGATGGTGCGCAGCAGGTGCTCGTCGACGGTGTAGTGGTGATACATGTTGAACTGCATCATCGCCACGACCTTCCCGAACTCGGGCACGAAGCGGCCGAGCACGCCGGTCTCGTTCATGCGGCGCAGGATGCGTTCGGGCGAATGACGCGAGGCGACCACGTCGACGAACAGACGGTTGGCGCCCTCGTCGTTCCGGACCGCCTCGTCGATCAGGCGCAGCGACCGGGTCATCAGCTGCAGCGCGTCGGGGTGGAAGTCGAGGTTGTGGCGGTCGGCCTCGTGGAAGATGCGGATCAGGTTGACCGGATCACGCTCGAACACGGTCGGATCGGCGACGTTGATGCGGGCGTTGTCGACCACGAAGGGGCCGCCGTCGCCGACCACCTTGGGCTTGCGGCGGCGGGTGAAGCGGCCGAGCAGGCGGTTCAGCGCCGGGGTCTGCTTGACGTGCTCCTCCTCGAGGGCGGCGCAGAAGATCAGCGTGAGGTCGCCGACGTCCTTGGCCACCAGGAAGTAGTGCTTCATGAAGCGCTCGACCGAGCGCTGGCCGGCCTTGTCGACATAGCCGAGACGGGCGGCGATCTCGCGCTGGAGATCGAAGGAGAGGCGCTCCTCGGCCCGGTTGGTGGCGAAGTGCATGTGGCAGCGAATGCCCCACAGGAAGTCGTCGCAGCGCTCGAAGCGACGGTATTCGGCGCGGGAGAAGACGCCCGCCTGGATCAGATCGCGGGCGTCCTTGACCCGATAGAAGTATTTGGCGATCCAGAACAGGGTCTGGAGATCGCGCAGGCCCCCCTTGGCCTCCTTGATGTTGGGCTCGACCAGATAGCGGCTCATGCCCTGGCGTTTGTGGCGCTCGTCGCGCTCGGCGAGCTTGGCGGCGATGTATTCGCGGCCGGTGCCCTGCACCACCTCCTGATCGAAGCGCACGCTCAGTTCGTCGAACAGCGGGCGGTCGCCCCAGATCCAGCGCGCCTCGAGGATGGCGGTGCGGATGGTCAGATCGGAGCGCGACAGGCGGATGCATTCCTCGACGTTGCGGGTGGCATGGCCGACCTTCAGGCCGAGATCCCACAGCATGTAGAGGATGTATTCGACGACGCTCTCGCCCCACGGCGTCTGCTTGTAGGGCAGCAGGAACAGGAGATCGATGTCGGAGCCCGGCGCCAGGGTGGCGCGGCCGTAGCCGCCGACCGCGGTGACCGACAGGCGCTCGGCCGAGGACGGGTTCTTGACCGGATAGACGTGGGTCACGGCGAAGTCGTAGACGACGCGGATCAGCTCGTCCTGGACGTGGGAGAGGCGCTCGGCGCAGAGAACGCCGCGCCGATCGGCGAGAAGCAGACGCTGGACGCGATCGCGGGTCTTGGCGCGTTCCTCCTTGAGGATCGCCAGCACCTTGGCGCGGATCGCCGGATTGCCGCCGTCGGCGCCGTCGGCGACGAGCGCGGTCAGGCGGCGGCGCAGGTCGGCGGAATCGATCAGGCCCTCGAGCAGTCTCGGTGCGGTCATCGGGGGTCCGTCTCCTCGTCGTCCGTTCGCGCCGGGCGGCTGCCGTCTCCGCCGGTCCCGGTGCGCCACCTTTGCCACGACGCGCGCGGTATTTCCATGGCCGATCGTCCGGGCGCCCCCGGAGGGGTCGCCGGATCTGCGACCAAGGGAGGCTTTACGTCCGTGGTTTTCCCGATGTATCAAGCCGCGTTTCCCACGGTGCCGTGGGTGCGCGAGAGGGGACCGGGCAGAACTTGCTCACGGGCGGCCGCCCCGACCTCGCCGTCCTTTTTCCCTTCTCGAGGAGAAATCGATGTCCGTTCTGATCGCCATGCTTCTCGCCGTCGTCGTCTGGGTCGGCGCCACCGTGATGTTCGGCTATGCCGGCCTCATCATCGGCGCCCTGGTCGGCGTCGCGGTGATGTACGCCTTCATTCTGGCGCTGACCGCGTCGGGCCTCTTCGCCAAGAAGGGCGGCGCGGCGCACTGAACGCCGCCGTTTCGCGCCACGCGACGATCGACAGGACGGCGGTGCCCACCGGGCGCCGCCGTTTTTTCATGCCTCGACGATGTGGGGTCGCGTGAGCGGCCGACCCCGGGCCACCGCCGGGATCAGGCCCCCGTCACGACAGGGTTCACGACCCGGGCGCGAACTGCTTCGGCGCGGGCGAGACGATGCGCGCGGTGCCGCCGCCGACCTCCATGACCGCGAGACCGCGCTCGGAGGTGCCGTCCGCCTTGAAGCGGAACAGGCCGGTGACGCCGAGGAAGCCGTTGCGCGAGAGCAACACGTCGTCACGGAACGGCTTGGCGCCGGCATTGCGGACCAGACCCGCGGCGAGGAAGACCGCCTCGTAGCCGAGAATGGCGAGCGGGCCGGGGGCGGAGCCGTAGCTCGCCTGATAGCGGCTCTTGAAGCCGTCGGATCCGGTCGGATCGACCGCCGGGAACCAACCGCCGGCCAGCGCCGGCGAGGAGAGGCTCGCCGGATCGTTCCAACGGCCCGAGCCGAGGAACTTGACGCGCGAGCGATCGAGCCCGGCCGAGACCATCGACTGGATCACCATGGCGGCGTTGCCGCCGGCGTCCGGCACGAAGACCGAATCGATCGACGAGCCGAGCTTGGTGACCGTCGCCGCCTTGGCCTGGATGTCGGCGGTGTCGCCCTTGTAGCGCTCCACCCCCATCACGCGGACGCCCGAGCGGGCGGCCTGTTCGCGGAAGGCGGCCTCGACGATCAGGCCGTAGGCGTCGTCGGGAACGATCGCCGCCATCGACTTGCGGTTCTGCGAGGCGGCGTAGGAGACGATGCGCTCGACGTCGGTCGCCGGCAGGAAGCCGATCAGATGGACGCCGCGCGAGGCGACCGAGGTGTCGGTGGTGAAGGTGACGACCGGCACGCCGGCGGCGCGGGCCGGCTCGGCGGCGCCGCGCGCCGACACCGCGTTGAGCGGGCCGATGATCAGCTGGGCGCCCTGGGCGACCGCCTCGGAGGCGGCGCGCTGGCCGCCCTCGGTGGTGCCGGCGTCGTCCTTGACCATGATCTGGACGTCGGCGCCGGGGAAGTCCTTCAGCGCCAGTTCGGCGGCGTTGCGCAGCTGTCCGGCGATCTGGGCCGACTGGCCGCCGGCCGACTTGGGCAGGATCAGCGCGATGCGCACCGACCCGGTGCCGATCACGTCGCCACTGGCGGGCATGGCGCCGCCGGGTGTAGGTTCGGCGAAACCACCGCCCCCGCTCCCACCCGGGAAGGTGCTGCCGCAAGCGGCGAGGGTGAGCGTGGAGACGCCGGTGATCGCGACGGTGAGAAACCGCCGGCGAGCGGCGAGGGAGGGGGCATTGCGCGGCAAGGAGGAACACCTCTTTTCGGACGATGCGGCCACCCGACGTACTGGCCCATTCGGGTCGGATTTTGTCCTTCCCGGGGCGACAAGTCAAAACCCGGCGTCCCGAATTCCACCCCGTCCGCTCTCCTAAACCTGAGAAGCCGGCGTTTTCACCAGCCTTTTCCCCCCGACGAAGGGTCGAGATGACGGACCTGAGACAAACGGACGCGAGCCCCGACGACGACACGATCGACGACGCGCCGGGCTCCGCGACCTATCGCATCGACGCCGCCACCTTCACCGCGCCGCGTCTCGCGCCGGGCCTGCACGTCGTCGCCACGCCGATCGGCCGTCTCGCCGACGTCTCGCTGCGCGCGCTCGAGACCCTCGCCGGCGCCGACACGATCGCCTGCGAGGACACGCGGGTGACGCGGGTGCTGCTCGAGCGCTACGGCATCCGCAACCGTCTCGTCTCCTACAACGACCACAACGCCGCCGAACGGCGGCCGCGTCTGCTCGCCGCCCTCGACGAGGGCAAGGCGGTGGCGCTGGTGTCGGACGCCGGGACGCCGCTGGTGTCGGATCCCGGCTTCAAGCTGGTCGGCGAGGTGATCGCCGCCGGCCACCGGGTGATCCCGGTGCCGGGCCCCTCGGCGATGCTGGCGGCGCTGGTGGCGAGCGGCCTGCCCTCCGACGCCTTCCTCTTCGCCGGGTTCCTGTCGCCGAAGAGCGAGGCACGGCGCCATCGGCTGGAGGCGCTCGCCCGGGTTCCGGCGACGTTGATCTTCTACGAGAGCCCGCATCGGCTGGCGGACTGCCTCGCCGACGCGGTCGCGGTGCTCGGGCCGGAGCGTCCGGCGGCGATGGCGCGCGAATTGACCAAGACCTTCGAGGAGATCGTGCGGGAGCCGCTCGGCGCGCTCGCCGCGACCTTCGCCGCCCGCGCCGTCAAGGGCGAGGTCGTCGTGGTGATCGGTCCGCCGGCCGAGGAGACGACCAGCGCGGCCGACGTCGACGCGATGTTGCGCGCCGCGCTCGCCCGTCAGGCGCCGGGCAAGGCGGTGGCCGAGGTCGCGCGCCTCACCGGCTTCGACCGCAAGGCGCTCTACGAACGCGCCATGGCGTTGAAGGACGGCGGAGGCGAGCCGCCGCGATGAGCCCGCGCGACCGCGAGGACCGCCGCCGCGCCTATGGTCTCGGGCTCGACGCCGAGACGCGGGCGGCGTGGGTGTTGCGGCTGAAGTTCCACCGGATCCTCGCGCGGCGCTTCCGCTGCCGGGCCGGCGAGATCGACCTGATCGCCCGGCGCGGCCGCACCCTGGTCTTCGTCGAGGTCAAGGCGCGCGCCACCGAGGAGGCGGCGATCGAGGCGGTGACGGCGCGGGCGCGGGCGCGGATCCTCGCCGCCGCCGATCTCTGGGTCGCCGGCCATCCCCACTACGCCACGTTCGACCGCCGCTTCGACGTGATCGCGGTGCTGCCGAACCGCTGGCCGCGCCACCGCGCGGACGCCTTTCGCGGCGACGATCTCGATCTGCCGCGCGGGCGCCGGTGACGGCGATGTTCCACATGAAACGCTGCGGCAGGTCGTCCCCGGAACCGATTTCGAGCGCGAACACCCGCTCCGGTCACGGTTTCGTGGCGTTGTCGGCGCCGAGCGCGCGCGCTAGAACGGAACCACGCCGCACGACCGCGGCCACCCCGCGACGCCTCGCGCCCGTGGCCGCCGAAGAGAGGATCGCTGTCGCATGACGCTCGACGTCGCCGTCCAGATGGACCACATCGCCACGATCAAGATCGCCGGCGATTCGACCTTCGCCCTGCTGCTCGAGGCGCAGGCGCGCGGACACCGCCTGTGGCACTACACGCCCGACCGACTCGCGCTGCGCGACGGCCGCGTCTTCGCCGGCGTCGAGGCGCTCACCGTGCGCGACGTCGCCGGCGATCACTTCACGCTCGGCGCCGCCGAGCGGGTCGATCTCGCCCGATTCGACTGCATCCTGCTGCGCCAGGATCCGCCGTTCGATCTCCATTACGTCACCACGACGCACATGCTGGAGCGGCTCCATCCGAAGACCCTGGTGGTCAACGATCCCGCCAGCGTCCGCAACGCGCCGGAGAAGATCTTCGTCACCGAATTCCCCGACCTGATGCCGCCGACGCTGATCACCCGCGACGTCGAGGAGATCCGCGCCTTCCGCGCCGAGCACCGCGACATCGTGATGAAGCCGCTCTACGGCCACGGCGGCGCCGCCGTGTTCCGGGTTCGGGCCGAGGACGAGAATTTCGGCTCGCTGATGGACATGTTCGCCTCGACCTGGCGCGAGCCCTGGGTGATCCAGCGCTATCAGCACGAGGTGCGGCACGGCGACAAGCGCATCATCCTGGTCGACGGCGTCTTCGCCGGCGCGGTCAACCGGGTGCCGGCGGCCGACGATCTGCGCTCCAACATGGTGCGCGGCGGGCAGGCGGCGGCGACGGACCTTACCCCGCGCGAACGCGAGATCTGCGAGCGGATCGGCCCGGCCCTCAAGGAACGCGGCCTGATCCTGGTCGGCATCGACGTGATCGGCGACTGGCTGACCGAGATCAACGTGACCTCGCCGACCGGCATCCGCGCCATCCGCCGTCTCGGCGGGCCGGACATCGCCGCGATGGTATGGGACCGTATCGAGGCCCGGATCGCCGCGCGCGCCGCCTGACGACAGCCTCCGGAGGCCCGACCGTGACCGCAGTCCGCGCCGCTCGCACTCTTCTCGCCGCCGGCCTCGCGGTCGCGGGCGCCCTCCTCGGCGGGGGCGTCGACGGCATGGCGGCGGAGCGCTACGCCGTGGTCGGGCCGGCCGCCGGCAGCAGTTTCCACGAGGCGGTGGCGGCGGGTTGCGCGGCACGCGCGGCCGCTCTCGACGGCGCGACTTGCGTCTTCCTCGCCCCCGGCGGCGCGGAGACGCGCAGCCAGGGCGAGATCATCGCCGCCCTCACCGCCGAGAAGATCGACGGAATCGCCGTCTCGCCGGCACTGATCTCCGAGGTCCTGCCGGCCGTCGCCGCCGCGCGCGCCGCCGGCCTTCCGGTGATCGCCTATGACGCCGATCTCCCGGCGGACGCCCGCGACGCTTTCGTCGGCAGCGACGCGCGCGACTTCGGCCGTGCGCTCGGCGCCTCACTGCGGCGGTGGCGGCCGGACGGCGGCCTCTACGCGGTGCTGACCGGCGATTCCGCCTCGCGCAATCTCACCGAACGGGTGGCCGGCGTCCGCGACGCGCTCGGACCCTCGTGGCACGAGATCCCGGCCTCGCCGGTGACCACGTCGACCGAACCGCGCGAGGCGGCGGCGGCGCTCGACCGGGTGATGAGCGATCACGGCGAACTCGACGCGGTGATCTCGGTCGGGGCCTGGCCCTTCCTCGACGAGGCGCGGTGGCGCGAGATCGCCGCGCGCCACAAGGACCGTCTCGACCGGGCCAAGGTGGTGCTGGTCGTCGCCGACGCCCTGCCGGTCGAGCGCGCCCTGGTGCGCGACGGTCTCGGCCATGTGCTGGTCGGGCAACGGCCGGCCGAGATGGGGGCGCGCATCGCCGAGATCCTGGCGGCGCGGCGGGCCGGGCGGCGCACGCCCGAGATCGTCTACGCCGGTTTCGACGTCCTGACGCGGCGCGATCTGCTCGACGACACCAAGTGATACCGATCCCCGGACATTCCGACCCGTCGGAACGTCCCGTCGTTCCGGCCCGACCGGCCGAGGCCCGTTCGGGCCCGAGAGGACGAACCGTTCGAGCGATGTTCCCATTTTACAACCGGACGACCGCAGAATCGGCGCGTCCGGTTGCAATCGATCTCGGTTTGTTCTAATGAGAACCATCGAGGGAGGGGCGAGCCATGGTCGCGCGGGTCACCACGGTGGCGTTTCAGGGCATCGAGGCGGTGCCGGTCGACGTCCAGGTTCAGATCACCGCCGGCAATCCGGTCTTCGCCCTTGTCGGCCTTCCCGACAAGACCGTCGGCGAGAGTCGTGAGCGCATCCGCGCGGCGCTCTTCGCCTCCGGCCTCGCCCTGCCGCAGCGGCGCATCACGGTCAATCTGGCGCCGGCCGATCTGCCCAAGGAGGGGAGCCATTACGATCTGCCGATCGCGCTCGCCATCCTGGCGGCGATCGGGGCGATCCCCGGCGACCAGCTCGCCGATCACGTCGCGTTGGGTGAACTCGGGCTCGACGGCACGATCGCCCCGGTGGCCGGGGTTCTGCCGGCGGCGATCGGCGCGAGCGCGCTCGGCAAGGGGCTGATCTGCCCGGCGGAGAGCGGGTCGGAGGCCGCCTGGGCGAGCCCGGATCTCGCCATCGTCGCCGGCCGCAGCCTCACGCAGCTCGCCAATCACTTCAAGGGAACGCAGGTCGTCGCCCGGCCGACGCCGAAGGTGCGCGAGGCGGCGGGCGATCTGCCCGACCTCGCCGACGTCAAGGGTCAGGAGACCGCGAAGCGCGCGCTCGAGGTCGCCGCCGCCGGGGGCCACAATCTCCTGATGGTGGGGCCGCCGGGATCCGGCAAGTCGATGCTGGCGAGCCGGCTGCCGTCGATCCTGCCACCGCTCGAACCGCGCGAATTGCTCGAGGTGTCGATGATCGCCTCGATCGCCGGCCAGCTCGCCGACGGACGGCTGACCGATCGCCGGCCGTTTCGATCGCCGCACCATTCCGCCTCGATGGCGGCGCTGGTCGGCGGCGGCCTCAAGGCGCGGCCGGGCGAGGTGTCGCTCGCCCACAACGGCGTCCTCTTCCTCGACGAACTGCCGGAGTTCCATCCGCAGGTGCTCGACAGTCTGCGCCAGCCGCTCGAGACCGGCGAGGTGGTGATCGCGCGGGCCAATCATCGCGTCAGCTATCCCGCGCGGATCCAACTGGTGGCGGCGATGAACCCGTGCCGATGCGGCCATGCCGGCGAGCCCGGCCACACCTGCCGGCGCGGCGCGCGTTGCGCCGAAGACTATCAGGCGCGGCTCTCCGGGCCGCTCCTCGACCGGATCGACCTGCGGGTCGAGGTCGCGGCTGTGAGCGCGGCGGATCTGATCCTGCCGGCGCCGCGTGAGGGCTCGCGCGAGGTCGCCGCCCGCGTCGCCCGCGCCCGGGCGATCCAGACCGAACGTTTCCGCGCGCTCGGGCTCGACCGGGTTCTGACCAATGCCGACATGCCCGCCGCCCTGGTCGAGGAGGTGGCGGCGCCCGACGCCGGGGGGCGGAGGTTGCTCGCCGACGCGGCCGAGGGCCTGCGTCTTTCGGCGCGCGCCTACCACCGCGTGCTCAAGGTGGCGCGCACCCTCGCCGATCTCGACGAGGCGCCGCGCGTCGGACGGTTGCATCTCGCCGAAGCGCTCAGCCACCGCCGCGCCGGCGAGCAACTGGCCGGCGCCGCCTGAGCCGCCCGCCTCGCCCCCGAGGCGCCGGCTCGCGACGGGAGCGCGCGCGGCGGCGTCCGATGCGGACGAAGGCCCGCGATCCTCGCGCCATCAAGTCTTTCGCAACTCCTGTCGGGGCAAGATGCGTTCGGGTTCGGCTCCTGTCCGCCGGGCTCGCCGAACGTCGCTCCGATCCCGTCGACGTCGGTCTCCGGTTTCCCATCGTCTCGCGTATCCGGACCGTCCGATGCCCCGAGAGGTCGCCCTCCCCGCCGAACCGCCCGTCTCCCGCCCGTCTCGGCGCGGGTCGCGCTTCGGCGGCCTCGCCCTCGCCGGGATCGGCCTCACCGTGGTCGCCGGTATCGCCGATCCGGAACTCGCCCGCGACATCGTCGCCCTCGGCGGCGTCGGAGCGGCGCTGACGGTGATCCTGAACCAATTGCGCCCGCAGGCCTCCGCGCCGCTGTCGCTCGCCGCCGCGTCGACACCGGATCTCGGCGCCGCCGAGGCCGAGATGGACGCCAAGGCGCATTTCCTGGCGCTGGCCGCGCACGAGATCCGCACGCCGCTGACCGGCATTCTCGGCCTCGCCGATCTCCTCGGGGAGACCGCGCTGACGGCGGAGCAGAAGGCCTATGTCGCCGCCCTCGGCGCCTCCGGCACCACCCTCCTGCGGCTGGTCGACGGCTATCTCGATCTCTCCCGCCTCGAGGACGGCAACGTCGAGCCGACGCCGGTTCCGACCTCGCTCGAGACGGTCGTCGAGGACGTGATCGAACTGCTCGCGCCGCCCTGTCAGGCCAAGGGTCTGGAATTGGCCGGTTTCGTCGCGCCGCGCCTCGCCGCGCCGGTGCTGGTCGACCCTCTCCTGCTGCGCCAGGTCCTCATCAATCTGACCGGAAACGCGGTCAAGTTCACCGAGACCGGCGGCGTCGCGATCGAGGTCGAACGGGTGCCCGGCAGCGAGACCGGAGTGGTCTTCCGGGTGCGCGACACCGGCATCGGCATCGACGCCGCCGAGGCCTCGCGGATCTTCGACGCCTGGGAGCGGATCGAGACCGAGGGGGTCGGCTCCGCCGCCGGCACCGGGCTCGGCCTCGCCATCGCCCGCGGCATCGTCGAGCGGATGGGCGGCACGATCGGCCTCGTCAGCCGGCCGGGCGAAGGCTCGACCTTCGCCTTCGAGCTCGACCTTCCCGCCGCCGGCCCGGCCGCGCCGCTGGAACGCCCCTTGCGCGGCCGCCGCATCGGGCTGATCTCGCGCGCCGTGGTCGAACCGCCGCTGCTGGTGCGCCGGCTCCATGCGCTCGGCGCCGAGGCCTGTCTCGTCGACGCCCCCGAGGCGCTCGCCGCGCTCGACCCTTGCGACGTCGTGCTGATCGACGGCCAGGGCGGCGCCGATCCGATCGCGGTGCTCGACGAATGGCGGGCGCTCGGCTCGACCGCGCCCGCCGTGGTGCTGATCCCGCCCGGCGAACGCAACGCCCTGCCGGCGCTGCGCGCGGCCGGGTTCGCCGCGCATCTGATCCGGCCGATCCGCCCGGCCTCCCTGGCGCGCGTCGTCGCGCTCGCCGCCGAGCGCGGCACGGCGCCGCCGGCGCGGGCCCTCGTCGAGGCAGCCGCGCCGACCGGCGGACTGCGCGTTCTCCTGGTCGACGACAACGAGATCAACGCGCTTCTCGGCCGCGCCGCGCTCGAGCACGACGGCCACGGCGTCGCGGTGGTCGAGGACGGTCTCGCCGCGCTCGACGCGATCGCCGCCGCGCGCGAGGCGGGGCAGCCCTTCGCGGCGGTGCTGATGGATCTGCACATGCCCGGCCTCGACGGTTTCACCGCGATCCGCGAGTTGCGGGCGGGCGAGCCGGCGGAGGCGCCCCGCGCGCTCGTCGTGGCGGTCACGGCGGATGCCACGCCCTCGGCGGCCGAACGCGCGCTCGCCTGCGGCGCCGACGCGGTTCTGGTCAAACCGATCGATCGCGACCGTCTCGCGGCGATCCTCGCGGAGGCGCGGGATCGCGCCGCGCCGCCGGCTCTCGACAGGGCCGGCTGAGGCGAGCGTCACGGTTTCGTCGCGAGATCGTCACGGGACTGTCGCCGGGACATGGTTTGACGGCTCCATGCCGCCTCGCCGGCCGGCCGAATCGCCCGATGCTCCGGCACGGGTCGACCGGATCCGGTGCCGTGCGAACTCGCGCTTCACGAGGTCCGCCGATGTCCCGCGCCGTCGCCCCCGCCACTCCCGCGTTGCCGTTTCTGGGCCGATTCGTGCCGCCGCGCCGTCTGCCCTCGGGCCGCGTCAACGTGCTCCCCGGTTTCGGCGTGCCGCTGCCGGTCGGCCCGCTGGTCGGCACAGCCAAGGACGAGTCGCTCGGCCGGATCGGCAATCTCGAGGTGCGGCTCGCCCGCACCGTCGGCGAGGTCAAGCGGGCGCAGGAACTGCGGTTCCGGGTGTTCTACGAGGAGATGTCGGCGATCGCCGACGCCTGGACGATGATGAGCCGGCGCGACGCCGATCGCTTCGACGCGATCTGCGACCACATCCTCGTGCTCGATCACGACCATCCCGAGATCAAGCCCTTCGGCAAGACGCGGCCGCGCATCGTCGGCACCTACCGGGTGCTGCGCCGGTCGGTCGCCGAGCGGCACGACGGCTTCTATTCGGCCGGGGAATACGATCTCCAGCCGCTGCTCGACGCCCGCCCCGGCCTCGAGTTCCTTGAGCTCGGCCGCTCCTGCGTGTTGCCGGCGTGGCGCGGCAAGCGCACGCTCGAGCTCCTGTGGCAGGGCATCTGGGCCTATGTGCAGCGCCATCGCATCGACGCGATGATCGGTTGCGCCAGCCTCGAGGGCACCGATCCGAGCCGCCTCGCCCTGCCCCTGTCGTTCCTGCATCACCATTGTCTGGCCGATGCCGATTGGAGCGTCCGCGCGCTGCCGCATCGCCACACCGCGATGGACCGGCTGTCGAAGGAGGCGATCGATCCGCGCGCGGCGATGAAGGCGCTGCCGCCGCTGATCAAGGGCTATCTCCGGGTCGGCGCCAAGGTCGGCGACGGCGCCGTGGTCGACCATCAGTTCGGCACCACCGACGTCTTCATCGTCATGCCGGTGAAGCAGATCGCGCAGCGCTACGTCGACTTCTACGGCGCCGACGCCTCGCGCCGGGCGGCGTGACCACGCGCGCGACCTCCGACCTTCGGATCCGACGGCCCGCGATCAGCGCAATTTCGCGGTGAGGACGGCGAAGCTCGCCGCGCCGAAGGCGATCGCGAAGGCGCCCTCGAACCACCGCCGGAGCCGCAGATAGGCCGCGGTCGCGACCCGGTTTGAGAAGAGCAGCGCGTAACCGTGCACCACCAGCGCGCTCTGCAGGCCGACCGCCGCGACCACCACCGCGAGTTCGGAAGCGGTCGCGTCCGCCGGGACGCCGAGGGAATAGAGCGCGCCGAAGAACAGGATCGCCTTGGGATTGGTGACGTGGAGGGCGAAGCCCTGGAGCACGGTCTGCGCCGTGGAGCGGGCGCCGACCGCGCGGGTCGCGACCAGACCCGGCCGCAGCGCCGCCCGCGCCGAGCGGACCGCGAGCCAGGCGAGATAGGCGGCACCCGCCCAGCGCAGCACCTCGAACACCCAGGCATTGGCGAGCATCACCGTGCCGAGGCCGAGCGCCGCCGAAATCGACCACGTCAGCGATCCGCAGGTGATCCCGGTGGCGAGCGCGAGCCCGCGTCGGCGGCCGTAGTCCATGGAGGTCCCGGCGATCGCCAGGGTCGAGGGGCCGGGGCTCGCCACGCCGATCAGACCGGCGGCGAGGATCAGGGGCAGATCGACGTGGTCGAGCATGGCGGGCTCCGGTTCGCGCCGAGCGCGGGTCGCTGAAGGCGACAGGAAGACCGGAGAAATCCGGCTTTCCCGTGAACGGGCTCAGTCCCCGGCCTCGATCGCGCGGACGCGCGCCTTCAGCGCATAGACCGCGTCGAGCGCGGCGCGCGGGGTGAGGTCGTCGGGATCGATCGCCGCGATCGCCTCCAGGATCTTCGAAAGACGCGGATCCTCGCGCGGGGCCGCCGCCGGGACCGGCGCCGGGGTGGGCGCCTTCAGCGCCGAGAACAGCGGCAGCTCGTCGATCAGCGCCTCCTTCGGGCGCTTGCGGTCCTGCTCCTCGAGCTGGCGCAGCACCTGACGGGCGCGGTCGATCACCTTGGCCGGCAGGCCGGCGAGGCGGGCGACCTGGATGCCGTAGGACCGATCGGCGGCTCCGGCGACGATCTCGTGCAGGAACACCACGTCGCCCTTCCACTCGCGCACCGCCGAGGTGACGTTGGCGACGCGGGGCAGGCGGTCGGCGAGCGCCGTCAGCTCATGGTAATGGGTGGCGAAGAGGCCGCGGCAGCCGTTGACGGCGTTCAGATGCTCGATCGTCGCCCAGGCGATCGACAGGCCGTCGAAGGTCGCGGTGCCCCGGCCGATCTCGTCCAAGATGACCAGCGCCGAACGTCCGGCCTGATTGAGGATGGCGGCGGTCTCGACCATCTCGACCATGAAGGTGGAGCGGCCGCGCGCCAGATCGTCGGCGGCGCCGACGCGGCTGAAGAGCCGGTCGACGACGCCGATGCGGGCGGCACGGGCCGGCACGAAGGCGCCGACCTGGGCGAGGAGGACGATCAGCGCGTTCTGCCGGAGATAGGTCGACTTGCCGCCCATGTTGGGGCCGGTGACCAGGATCAGGCGGCCGGCGCTCTCGCTCCCACGGGGCCCGAGATCGCAGTCGTTGGCGACGAAGGGCTCGCCACTTCCCGCCCGGAGCGCCTGTTCGACCACCGGATGGCGGCCGCCCTCGATCCGGAAGGCGAGGCCCTCCTCGACGATCGGGCGGACCCAGCCCTCGGCGTCGGCGATCTCGGCGAAGCCGGCGGCGACGTCGAGGACGGCGAGCGCCTCGGCGGCGGCGCGGATCGGCGCCTCGGCGGCGAGCACGCGGGCGGCGAGATCCTCGAAGATCTCGTTCTCGATGCCGAGGGCGCGTTCGCCGGCCGAGGCGATCTTGGCCTCGAGATCGGACAGTTCGACGGTGGAGAAGCGCACCGCGTTGGCGAGCGTCTGGCGGTGGACGAAGCGCTCGACGAGCGGCGGCCTGGTCAGCTTGTCGGCATGCGCCGGGGTGGTGTCGACGAAGAAGCCGAGCACGTTGTTGTGGCGGATCTTGAGCGACTTGATGCCGGTCTCGAGCACGTAGTCGCCCTCGAGCCGGGCGATCAGGCGGCGGCTGTCGGCAGAGAGCTCGCGCGCCTCGTCGAGCGGCATCGACCAACCGGCGCGCACGAAGCCGCCGTCGCGCCGGAGCAGCGGCGGTTCGTCGACCAATGCGGTCGCCAGCGCCTCGGCGAGGTCCTGCGGCGCCTCGAGGGCGGCGTCGCGGGCGCGCGCCAGTTCCTCCGGCAGCACCGGCAGGCGCGCCAGCGCGGCGCCGATGGTGCCGGCGGCGGTCAGACCGGCGCCGATCGCGGCGAGATCGCGCGGGCCGCCACGCTGGAGCGCGAGGCGGCCGAGCGGGCGCAGCATGTCGGGGGCGGAGGCGAGCGCCTCGCGCAACTGGCGGCGGAAGCTCGGATCCTCGAGCAGGAAGGCGACCGCGTCGGCGCGCCGGCCGATCACCGGAACGCTCGTCGAGGGACCGGCGAGGCGCTCGGCGAGGAGGCGCTGGCCGTTCGGCGTGACGCAGCGATCGACGGCGGCGAGCAGCGAGCCGCGCCGTTCGCCGGAGAGCGTTCGCATGATCTCGAGATTGGCGCGGGTGCCGGGATCGATGGAGAGAGTGCCGCCGTCCTCGCTCTCGCGACGCGGCGGCTCGAGCCGGGCGCGCAGGCCCACCTGCGTCTTCTCGACATAGGCGACGACGCCGGAGATCGCCGAAAGCTCGGCGCGCTCGAAACGGCCGAAGCCGTCGAGGGCGGCCACCTCGAAATAGGCGGCGATGCGGGCCTCGGCGGTGGCGCCGTCGAAGAGCGCGGCCGAGACCGGGGTGAGCGCGATCTTCTCCTGACGGATCAGCGGCTTCAGCGCCTCGTCCTCGAACAGTTTCTCGGCCAGCACGATCTCGCGCGGCTCGATCCGGGCGATCTCGGCGGAGAGACCGGCGAGATCGGTGGAGAGCACGCGGAACGAGCCGGAGGAGACGTCGACCCAGGCGAGGCCCCAGCGGGCGCCCTCGCCTTCACCGCCGACCCGGGCGATCGCCAGGAGGTGATTGGCGCGGCCGGCGTCGAGCAGCGTGTCCTCGGTGATGGTGCCGGGCGTGACGAGGCGGACGACGTCGCGGCGCACCACCGCCTTCGAGCCGCGTTTCCGGGCCTCGGCGGGATCCTCGAGCTGCTCGCAGACCGCGACCCGGAAGCCGAGGCCGATCAGGCGCTGGAGATATTCGTCGGCGCGCACCACCGGCACGCCGCACATCGGGATGTCCTCGCCGAGATGCTTGCCGCGCTTCGTCAGCACGATGCCGAGCGCGCGCGAGGCCTCCTCGGCGTCGCCGAAGAAGAGCTCGTAGAAGTCGCCCATCCGGTAGAACAGGAGGCTGTCGGGATTGGCCGCCTTGATCTCCAGGAACTGCTCCATGACCGGCGTCGGGCGCGGATCGGCATCGTCACGGGAGGCGGCGTCGGACATGGGCAAGGGTCTTCGTCGGAGCGGTGGCGGCGGTGGGCGACGGATTTCGGGGCCGAAGATAGCCGAGCCGGGCGCGCGGTGCGACAGCCGGGAGGCGCCTTCTCGCGCGCGGTTCACCGATTTCGGGACCACACGCCTCGAGGGACGACACGCCTCGCCCGGGCGGCGCGCGATCGAGGGCGCGCGAATCGAACCGATTTTGCCGCTCTCGAGACCAATGAGTGAGGCCCCCGGCGCCATTCCCCGTCTTGAGCCCGGCGAGGGGGCCGACTATGGTCGCCTCCCCTCGCAGCGCGTCGTTCCGCGCCGGACGAGACGAACGAGGCGCCGCGAACGGCGGCCCCCCCGGGAGACCGAGAATGGACATGAACGAGAAGTCGGCCGGCCGCAACACCCGCCTCGCCGTCACCGACCAGGAAGCCCTTCAGTTCCACGCTCAGGGCAAGCCCGGCAAGATCGAGATCGTCGCGACCAAGCCGATGGCGACCCAGCGCGATCTGGCGCTCGCCTATTCGCCCGGCGTCGCGGTTCCGGTGCGCGCCATCGCCGATGATCCGGCGCTCGCCTACGACTACACGTCCAAGGGCAATCTGGTCGCCGTCATCTCCAACGGCACCGCCATTCTCGGCATGGGCAATCTCGGCGCGCTCGCCTCCAAGCCGGTGATGGAGGGCAAGGCGGTCCTCTTCAAGCGCTTCGCCGACGTCGATTCGATCGACCTCGAGGTCGACACCCAGGACGTCGAGGAGTTCATCTCGGCGGTGCGCTATCTCGGGCCCTCCTTCGGCGGCATCAACCTCGAGGACATCAAGGCGCCCGACTGCTTCATCATCGAGAGCCGTCTGCGCGAGATGATGGAGATCCCGGTCTTCCACGACGATCAGCACGGCACCGCGATCATCTCCTCGGCCGGCATCATCAACGCGCTGCATCTGACCGGCCGCCGGCTCGAGGACGCCAAGCTCGTCTGCAACGGCGCCGGCGCCGCCGGCATCGCCTGTATCGAACTCGTCAAGGCGCTCGGCTTCCGCCCCGAGAACGTCATCCTCTGCGACACCAAGGGCGTGGTCTGGAAGGGCCGCACCGAGGGCATGAACCAGTGGAAGTCGGCCCATGCGGTGGAGACCGACAAGCGCGACCTCGCCGAGGCGCTGGTCGGCGCCGACATCTTCTTCGGCCTCTCCGCCAAGGGCGCGCTGACGCCGGAGATGGTCGCCTCGATGGGGCCGAACCCGATCATCTTCGCCATGGCCAATCCGGATCCGGAGATCACCCCGGAGGAGGTCCACGCGATCCGCTCCGACGCGATCGTCGCGACCGGCCGCTCGGACTACCCGAATCAGGTCAACAACGTCCTCGGCTTCCCCTACATCTTCCGCGGCGCGCTCGACGTGCGGGCGACCACCATCAACGAGGAGATGAAGATCGCCGCCGTCCATGCGATCGCCGAACTCGCCCGCGCCGACGTGCCGGACGAGGTCGCGGCCGCCTATCGCGGCGTGCGCCCGAAGTTCGGCCCGGAATACATCATCCCGGTGCCGTTCGATCCGCGTCTGATCTCCGAGATCCCGGTCGCGGTCGCCAAGGCGGCGATGGAGACCGGCGTCGCCCGGCGCCCGATCGTCGACATGGACGCCTATCGCCAGCAGCTCTCGGCCCGGCGCGACCCGGTCGCCGGCACGCTGCAGCGGATCTTCTCCAAGCTCAAGTCCGATCCGCGCCGGGTCGTCTTCGCCGAGGGCGAGGAGGAGCAGGTGATCCGCGCCGCCGCCTCCTTCGCCAATCAGGGCCTCGGCACGGCGATCCTGGTCGGCCGGCGCGACCGGATCGAAGCGGCGGCGGAAGCGGCCGGCATCGACATCCACGAGGGGATCGAGATCGTCTCGGTGCTCGAGTCGCCGCGCGTCAAGGCCTACACCGATCATCTCTACGAGCGGCAGCAGCGCCTCGGCTTCCTTTATCGCGACTGCGCCCGCCTCGTCCTCGACCGCAACTATTTCGCCTCGTCGATGGTCGCGCTCGGCGACGCCGACGCGATGGTCTCGGGCACCACCCGTCACTTCGCCTCGGTGCTGGCGGACGTCCGCCGCGTCATCGACGCCAAGCCGCACCACCGCGTCATCGGCATCTCGCTGATCCTGGCGCGCGGCCGCACGGTGCTCGTCGCCGACACGGCGATCACCGAACTGCCGACCGGCGAGGAACTGGCCGACATCGCCGAGGAGGCCGCCGGTGCGGCGCGGCGTCTCGGCTACGAGCCGCGCGTCGCCATGCTCGCCTATTCCAACTTCGGCCAGCCGCCGGGCGAGCGCACCGCCCACGTCAAGGAGGCCGTCGCCATCCTCGATCGCCGTCACGTCGACTTCGAATACGACGGCGAGATGTCGGCGGACGTCGCCCTCGATCCGGCGCGGATGGCGGCCTATCCGTTCTGCCGCCTCAAGGGTCCGGCCAACGTGCTGATCATGCCGGCCTTCCATGCCGCCGCGATCTCGTCGGGCATGCTGCGCGTCCTGGGTGGCGCCACCGTGATCGGCCCGCTCCTGGTCGGTCTCGACAAGCCGGTGCAGATCGTGCCGCTCGGCGCGCGCGACATCGACCTCGTCAACATGGCGGCGCTCGCCGCCTACGACATCAACGGCTGAGCCCGCGTCTCCCCGTTCGCCGCGGGCGGACGGGGACCCGGCGCCCCGGCGCGTCGCCCGAGGCGCGGCTCAATCGCGATGGAACAGATCGCGGGTGAAGACCTTGTCGGCGACGTCGGTCAGCTCGACGTCGAGGCGGTTGGCGAGGATGACGTCGGCGCGGCGCTTGAAGTCGGAGAGATCGGGCAGGACCGGCGAATTGAAGAAGGCCGGCTGTTTCAGCGTCGGCTCGTAGACGATCACGTCGATGCCCTTCGCCTTGATCCGCTTCATGATTCCTTGAATCGACGACGATCGGAAATTGTCCGAGCCCGACTTCATGGTCAGACGGTGGATGCCGACGGTGCGCGGCGCCCGGGCGATGATCGTCTCGGCGATGAAGTCCTTGCGCGTGCCGTTGGAGGCGACGATCGCCTGAATCAGGTTCTGCGGCACGTCCTGATAGTTGGCGAGGAGCTGGCGCGTGTCCTTGGGCAGGCAATAGCCGCCGTAGCCGAAGGACGGGTTGTTGTAATAGTCGCCGACGCGCGGATCGAGGCAGACGCCGGAGATGATCTTCTGCGAATCGAGCCCTCGGCTCATGGCATACGTGTCGAGTTCGTTGAAATAGGCGATGCGCATCGCGAGGAACGTGTTGGCGAAGAGCTTGATCGCCTCCGCCTCGGTCGAGCCGGTCAGGACGACGGCGATGTTCTTCTTCTCGGCACCGCGCTCGAGCAGGGTCGCGAACAGGCGAGCGCGGTCGTCGGTGGCGCCGACGACGATGCGCGAGGGATGGAGATTGTCGTAGAGGGCGCGGCCCTCGCGCAGAAACTCCGGCGAGAAGAGAATGCCGTCGTTGCCGAAGACCGCGCGCATGCGGGCGGTGAAACCGACCGGAACCGTCGACTTCACGACGATGATCGCCTTCGGTAGGCGCCGCGTCACCTCCTCGATCACCGAGACCACCGAGGTCGTGTCGAAGCCGTTGGTGATCGGATCGTAATTGGTCGGCGTCGCCACCACCACGAATTCGGCGTCGCGATAGGCGCGGTCGGGATCGGTGGTCGGGGTCAGGCGCAGCGCGCGCGTGGCGAGGAAGGTCTCGACCTCCGGATCCTGGATCGGCGAGCGGCGCCGGGCGAGTTTGTCGATGCGGTCGCGATCGATGTCGAAGAGGACGACGTCCTCGTGCTGCGCGAGAAGCAGGGCATTGGAGAGGCCGACGTAACCGGCGCCGACGACGGTGATCTTGTGGTCGCGAGAGGCGATCGAAGCCATGGCGGGTCCCGAACCGAGCGAAGCTCATCGAACGACCGCCGATCGATCGTCCCCCCGATCGACGGCGTCGCAGCGAGGCTTAGCACCGGACGAACAAGGGATTACGACGGTCGCCCGCCTGGGCTTCGATCGCCGGGATCCCGCCCGCGGCCGGCCGAAGGCACGGACGGGGCGACGACGAGCGCGAACCGTGCCGCCACCCGCCGGCCAGCGGAAGAACGGCGGTTTTCCGAGCTTTCTACGGACGGAGTGGGCGGAAGGGCGATCCGCTTCGTGGGTCGCGACCCGTCGCGCGCGACGGTCGGCCGACGACTGTCGTCGAGCATTGTGGACGAGGGCGGCGCGGGCTTTCGTGACGGCGGCGGCCGGCTCGAACCTCAGGCGCCGTCCTTGGCGGCGGCGGCGCGCAGGCGGTGGGTCAGGTCCTTGAGCGAGGCCTTGGAGAGGCCGCGAATGCGCGCGGCGAGGAGGTTGGCGAGTTCGGTCGCCTCCGGGTCGAGGCCGGCGGTGTCGACGACGACGCGCGGATCGGACGCCTCGGCGAGGCGTTGCAGCTCCTCCGCCTCGTCCCAGATCACGTTGAAATAGGCGATGATGCGCTGGACCATGTACCAAGTGGGCACGCCACGCTTGCCGTGCTCGAGCGCGGAGAGATAGGCGGGCGAGACCTTCAGCGCCGCCGCCATGTCCTTCAGCGTGAGGCCGCGTTCGGACCGCAGTTTTCTCAGCTTGGCACCGAACGGGGTCATCGGCCGCCCTCCCCCGCCCCGCGCACCCGGCGCAGGCGGACATAGATCGCCCCGGCCCCACCATGGGCGAGATGGGCCTCCTCGAAGCCGAGGACGACCTCGCGCAGGCTCGGCTCGGAGAGCCAATGCGGCACCGCCCGGCGCAGCACGCCGCGATCGTGGGGATCGGCGCCGCCCTTGCCCTTGCCGGTGATGACCAGGACGATGCGGGCGCCGCGCGCCCGCGCCGTCATGAGGAAGCCGCGCAGGATCGAATGCGCCGCCTCCTGGGTCGCGCCGTGCAGATCGAGGCGTTCGTCGATGGCGATGACGCCGCGCACCAGCCGCCGCTTGGTGCGGTGATCGAGGCGGGCGAGCGAGGGCGGCGCGGTGACCGCCGGGGCGAGACCGTCGGAGCGCTCGGCGTGTTTCACGTGAATCACCGGCAGGCGGCCGGAGGTCTCGCCGCGCCGGGTCGGTCCGGTCGGGCGCACCACGGTCGGTTTGCCGCGCGGCACGCTCGCGGCCGGTGGGGCGGGCGGCGGAGGAACGGGGACACCCGCGTCGAGGGGCGCGGCCGGTTCGGGATCCGGTTCGCCGACGGCGCGGCGGCCGCGACGACGGCCGTGGTCGAGCGGCTCGATCGTCTCGGCGATCTTCTCCCAGAGGCGGCGTTCGTCCTCGCTCAGGGTGCGGATCCGGCGGCGGCGGCCGAGGCTCGACGTCATCGCGCGCCCTCCCCGTTCGGCGCCAGCACGACGAAGTCGCGCGCGGCGTGGCGGATGCGGCCGGCGCGACGGCCGGCCTCGGTGCCGCAGCCGAGGAAGACGTCGCCGCGCGCCGAGCCGACGATGGCCGAGCCGGTGTCCTCGGCGAGCATCAGCCGGCGGAAGGGCACCGTCGCGCCGTCGGCGCCGAGCGGCAGATCGGCGTCGAGGAAGATCGGCGTGCCGAAGGTGTGGAGCGTGCGATCGACGGCGAGGGAGACGCCGGGGGTCAGCGGCACGCCGGCCGCGGCGACGGCGCCGAGACCCGGGTCGAGATCAGCCTGTTCGGCGAAGAAGACATAGGAGCGGTTGGCCCGCATCAGATCGCGGGCCTCGGCCGGATGGGCCTTCAGCCAGGCGCGCAACACGTCGAGAGTCATCGCCTCGGCGGCGATCAGGCCGCGCTCGATGGCGAGCCGGCCGATCGACGTATAGGGGTGACCGGCCTTCGCCGCATAGGCGAGGCGCATCGTGCCGCCCTCGGCGAGGCGGATGCGGGCCGAGCCCTGGACATGGACGAAGAAGGCCTCGACCGGATCGGCGACGAAGACCAGCTCGAGGCCGCGTCCGGCGAGTGCCCCGGTCTCGATCGCGGCGCGATCGGCATAAGGCTCGAGGCCGTGCTCGGTGCGCCGCGCGAAGGCATAGGCGGGATCCCAGCCGGGCGGACGGGTGGCGGCATCGACGTCGACGAGATCGTCGGGCCGCGCGAGGAGGGGGACGGGGAAGCGCGGATCGCCGGGGCGGCGGGTGCCCTCGAGCTCCGGCTCGAAATAGCCGGTTAGGAAGGGCGCCCCCTCGCGCGGCCTCACCCGGTGCGCGGTGAAATGCCTCTCGAAGAAGCGGCGGGCGGCAGCGGCGTCGAGCCTCTCCGGCAGGGCGAGCGCGGCGGCGTGAGCGCGGGCGAGGGCGTGACCGTCGATGCCGAGGGCGCGGGTCTTCGGCGGGGTCGCGACGTGACGGGGCGCGGCGCGGCGAAAGGCCGCGAAAGTCGCGGCCGTGTCGGCCTCCGCCCAGCCTGCGAGGGCGTCGAAGGCGACCGGAACGAGATCGGCGGTCGGATCCTGCATCGCTGTCTCGCGGGCACTCGCGGGCGGGGAGGGAAGGGCGGCCGGCCGACGGGACCGGCGCCGTCCGGCCGAGCCGCCGATCCACCGGGAGGGGATGGGGCGGCTCGGGCGGTCTCGTCAGGAGACGGCGCGGGTTTCGACCAGACGCCAGTTCGGATCGGACGACTTCAGCTCGCGGGCGAAGGTCCAGACGTCGATCAGGTCGGTCAGGCGGGCCGCGTCGCCGTCGACCACGGTGCCGTCGGCGGCCGTGGTGACGGAGATCACCTTGGCGGCGAAGCGCACGGTGATGCGGGCGGAACCGCCGGTGTTCTCGGCTTCGACGATCTCGGTGCGATCGAGGCCGACGAAGGTGAAGTCGACCTTCTCGCCGCGCTTCTCGCGCTCGTCGATGCCGCGCCCGAAGCTCTCCATCACCTCCTTGGAGAGGAGGCCCTTGAGAGTCTTGCGGTCGCCCTTGGCGTAGGCCGAGACGATCATCTCATAGGCGATCTTGGCGCCGTCGACGAAGCGGACCGGATCGAAGGAACGGTCGGTGGAGGCGATCGCGCGCAGGGCCGCGGAGAGCGGCGTCTCGGGGGCGGTGGGCTCCACCGGCTCGTGATCGACCACGACCGCCTCGGCCTCGCGCCGCGTCTCCCCGCTCGGCCGCGTCATCGGGATGACGTTGTCGTTGCCGGCGGTGCCGTCGTCGGCGTCGTCGGGGATCTGGAAGGGGGGACGCTCGGAGCCGTTCTTCTGACCGAGCACGCCGTAGAGGCGCACGAAGATCACCACCGCGATGGCGAAGAAGACGATGGTGTAGAAATCGAGATGCATCTGATCGGGATCCTCGTCTCGATGTCGCCGACGAACCCGGTGCGGGCGGGGCGACGCGCGACTTCCCCCCTTATCTAGCAACTCCGAAGCCTCGGTACGAGGGGTCGGTGTGATCTCTTCCTTCGCTCGACTTGTTCGGGCGCCCCCCGCATGCTAGCCAATCGCGCGACGATTTCGGCCCGGACACGGCGTTCGGGCGAGCCGGAGAACAGCGATGAGCGAAGAAAACGGCGCCGCCGGAGAGGCCCAGGCCCCCTCCCTGAGCGTGTTGGTCCAGTACGTCAAGGATCTCTCCTTCGAGAACCCCAATGCGCCGAACTCGCTGGCCCCCCAGCAGAACGGGCCGCAGATCGACATCAACGTCAACGTCGGCGCGCAGCCGCTGTCGGCGACCGAGTTCGAGGTCGAGCTGAAGCTCACCGCCAAGGCGAAGCTCGAAGAGAACGTCATGTTCAACGTCGAGCTGGTCTATGCCGGTCTCTTCCGGATCCAGAACGTGCCGGAGGAGCACCTCCACCCGTTCGTGCTGATCGAGTGCCCGCGCCTGCTCTTCCCCTTCGCGCGCCAGATCCTGGCCGATTCGACCCGCAACGGCGGCTTCCCGCCGCTGCTGCTCGACCCGATCGACTTCGTCGCGCTCTATCAGCAGAACGCCGCGCAACAGGCCGCCGCCGTCAACTGACGCGACGCCGCCTCGCCTTCGATCGAGACCCCCGGAGCCCGGCTCCGGGGGTCTTTCGTTTCGGAAGTGACGATCCTCAGCTCTCGCCGGAGCGGTCGGGGCCGGCGTAGTGCGTCCACAGCGCCTTCTCGCCCATCTTGCCGACGAAGGCCTGATGTGCCGTCCATTCGGCCTCTGAGAGACGCGGGGCGAGCGGGGTCGGGCGGGTGCGTGGGCCGGAGCGGGCGGCGGCGGACGATCCGTCGGCGCGGCGGCCACGGCCGGGTTCCTCGGTGACGAGACCGAGTGCGGCCTGACGGCCGCCGAGCAGCTCGACGTAGACTTCGGCCAAGAGCTCGCTGTCGAGCAGCGCGCCGTGGAGATCGCGGCGCGAATTGTCGATGCCGTAGCGACTGCACAGCGCGTCGAGCGAATTGGGACCGGCGGGGTGGCGGCGCTTGGCCAGCGCCAGCGTGTCGACCATGCGCTCCGAGCCGACCGGCGGCAGGCCGAGGCGGGCGAATTCGGCGTTGATGAACTTGAAGTCGAATTCGGCGTTGTGGGCGACGAGGCGGGCGTCGCCGATGAAGGCGACGAAGTCGGCGGCGATCTCGGCGAACTTCGGCTTGTCGGCGAGGAACTCGTCGGAGAGCCCGTGCACCTCGAAGGCGCCGCGCGGCATCGTTCGTTCCGGGTTGATGTAGACGTGGAAGGTCTGGCCGGTGGCGATGTGATTGACGAGCTCGATACAGCCGATCTCGACGATGCGGTCGCCGGTCTTGGGATCGAAGCCGGTGGTCTCGGTGTCGAAGACGATTTCGCGCAAGGTCGGTTCTCCCTCGTCGGCTCGAGCCGCGATGGAATCAGGGCGCGGCCTCCGGTTCAAGCCCGGTCGGCGTCGATCAGCGGTTCATCCCCCGGCAAGCGCGCAGGATCGCCTCGACCTGGTGGCGGGCCGGGGCGAGGCCGCGGCCGCTGTCGACCAGGAAATGCGAACGGCGACGCTTCTCGGCGTCCGGCATCTGGCGGGCGAGGATGCGTTCGAAGGTCTCCACCGTCACGCCGGGGCGGGCGAGGACGCGGGCGCGTTGCACGTCGGCCGGCGCCGTGACGGTGACGACGGCGTCGACCCGAGCATCACCGCCGGTCTCGAAGAGGAGCGGGATGTCGAGGACGACGACGCGCCGGCCACGCGACCGGGCGGCGTCGAGAAAGGCGGTCTCGGCGGCGCGCACCAGCGGGTGGACGATGGCCTCGAGCCGCTTCACCGCCGCGTCGTCGCCGAGGACGCGGGCGCCGAGGGCGGCGCGATCGACGCCGCCGTCCCGCGTGGTGCCGGGAAAGGCCGCCTCGATCGCGGCCACGGCGGGCCCGCGATAGAGCGCGTGGACGGTGGCGTCGGCGTCGTGGACCGGCACGCCGGCCGCGCGGAAGAGGTCGGCCGTGGTCGACTTGCCCATGCCGATCGAGCCGGTGAGGCCGAGGACGATCATTCGACCACTCCGAGATCGGCGAGGATCAGGCGTCGCAAGGCCGGCGTCACCGTCGGGCGGACCCCGAACCAACGCTGGAAGCCGGGCACCGCCTGATGCAGCAACATGCCGAGCCCGTCGACGGTGGCGAGGCCACGGGCGCGGGCGGCGGCGAGGAGCGGGGTGTCGAGCGGCACGTAGACGATGTCGGTGACGAGGGCATCGCCCGGGAGCGGCGCCAGATCGATCGTCATGTCGTCCTTGCCGGTCATGCCGAGCGAGGTGGTGTTGACGAGGAGGCGGGCGTCGGCGAGGAGGCGCGACACGTCGTCCCAGCCGTGGGCGCGGGTCTCTCCGCCGAGACGGGCGGCGAGCGCCTCGGCGCGGGCGAGCGTCCGGTTGACGAGGCGGACGCGGAACCCGCGCGCCTGCAATCCCCAGGCGACGGCGGAGGCGGCCCCGCCGGCCCCGAGGACCACGGCGTCGCCGGGCCGAGCGTCCCAACCTTCGGAACGATCGTCGAGATTGGCGAGAAAGCCGGGCGCGTCGGTGTTGGCGCCGCAGAGTTTTCCGCCGTCGATCCACAGGGTGTTCACCGCCCCGGTCGCCTCGGCGACCGGATCCCTTTCGGAAGCGATCCGATAGGCGACCTCCTTGTGAGGGACCGTGACGTTGCCGCCGATCCAACCGCCACCGGGCAGGGCACGCAGGAAGGATTCGATCTCCTCCGGCGGCACCGCGAGGCGCTCGTAGGAGCCGGCGAGGCCGTGTTCGGCGAGCCAGAAACCGTGGATCAGGGGCGAACGCGACTGGGCGATCGGCCAGCCGAGGACGAAGGCGCGCGGCGCGGCGGCGGTCATGCGGGCAGGTCTCCCCGGCGGCGGAGTTCGGCGAGAAGCGGCAGGAGCGGCAGGCCGAGGATGGTGAAATAGTCGCCCTCGATCGCCCCGAACAGGGTGATGCCGATCCCCTCCAACTGATAGCAGCCGACGCTGGCGAGCACGGCGTCGCCGGCGCGATCGCAATAGGCGTCGAGGAACGTGTCGGAGAAGGGACGCATGGTCATGGCGGCGACCGAGACGTGGCGCCACACGACGGCGCCGTCCTCGACCAGGGCGAGGGCGGAGTGGAGTTCGTGGGTGCGGCCGCGCAGACGTCCGAGCTGGGCGCGGGCGGCGGCGCGGTTCTCCGGTTTGACGAAGCGCTCGCCGTCGAGGCCGAGCGTCTGGTCGCAGCCGAGCACGAGATCGCCGGGACGGCGCGCGGCGACGTCGAGCGCCTTGGCTTCGGCGAGATGAAGGGCGATGGCGCCGGGCGAGGCCCCGGCGGCGAGAAGCGGTTCCTCGACGGCGCGTTCGTCGACGTCGGAGGGTTCGGTCGCGAAGGCGAGGCCGGCGCCCTCGAGCAGCGCGATGCGCGAACGGGAACGCGAGGCGAGGACGAGGGTCTTCGGCATGGATCTCCTCGGGCGAATCGGATGCGTGGCGTCAGCCGCGACGATGGGTGCGGAGATAGCCGGTGATCGCGGCGGCGGTCTCCTCGATCGAGCGGCGGGTGACGTCGATCACCGGCCAGTCGTGATCGGCGCAAAGCCGACGCATGGTGCCGAGCTCGGCGGCAATCGAGGGGCGATCGACATAGGTGGTGTCGAAGGCCTTCGAGCCCATCGCGAGAACCCGGTTCTCGCGGATCTGGGCGATGCGATCGGGACTGGCGATGAGGCCGACGACCAGGGGCTTGGTCACCAGGAACAGCGACGGCGGCGGCGGGATCTCCGGCACGATCGGAATGTTGGCGACCTTGATGCCGCGATTGGCGAGATAGATCGAGGTCGGTGTCTTGGAGGTGCGCGACACGCCGAGAATCACCACGTCGGCCTCGTCGAGGTCGTGCGGCAGCTGGCCGTCGTCGTGCGCCATGGTGAAGTTCATGGCCTCGATGCGCTTGAAATAGTCGGCGTCGAGCGAATGCTGGGCGCCGGCGCGCCAGGTCTCGGTCACGTTCAGGAACGAACGGAAGATGTCGAGGACCGGCGCCAGGACGGAGACGCAGGGCAGGCCCTGATCGCGGCAGAACCGATCGAGGCGGGCGGCGAGATCCGGATTGACCAGCGTGTAGAGCACGATGCCGGGGAACTGCTCGATCTCGACCAGCGCCTTGTCGAGATGGCGGTCGACCCGGATCAGGGGGTGAATGTGCTCGATCGGCTCGATCTTCTCGTACTGGGCGGCGGCGGCGCGCGCGACGGTGATCAGCGTCTCGCCGGTCGAATCCGAAATCAGATGGAGATGAAAGAAGTTGGTCGAGGTGTTCACTGGTTTGTCCCCAGGGGAGCCGGCGACGGTGGACGAAAGGGCCGGTCGGCGCGGCGGGCGCCACTCTCTCCCGTTCGTGCAATTCGATCAACAGGAACGAAGGAACGAGGACGAACCGGGACGCTCATACCGGGTTGGGGACGAAGGACCCGCGGAACGGGAGATCTCGACTCCTCGTCCACAGGCGCGAATCTCGAACGAGTTCGTTAAGGTTCTGTAAAGACAGATTAACGAATCGTTAACGAGGCGGTCGCTCGTATCGAGCCGGAATCGATCCGATGCGCCGTCGAGAATCGGGGGCGACACGTGAGTCATTGTGGATCGGGCGAGATCCCGGTAATCCACCGTCAAACAGTCTCAGCAGACTTCATTCGAAGAATGATCTGAAGAGAGAGGGATGTGGGCCGTTCGGCCCGGAGGGAGACCGGCATGACCGAGCGCAAGATGATGGCGGTGCTGAATGGGGCGAGCGTGTTCCCCCCGCCGATCTGGGTCATGCGTCAGGCCGGCCGCTATCTGCCGGAATATCGCGCGACGCGCTCTCAGGCCGGTGGCTTCCTCGACCTCTGTTACAATCCGGGTCTCGCCTGCGAGGTCACGCTCCAGCCGATCCGGCGCTACGGCTTCGATGCGGCGATCCTCTTCTCCGACATTCTCGTGATCCCCGACGCGCTCGGGCGGAAGGTCGCGTTCCAGGAGGGCGAAGGCCCGGTTCTCGAGCCTCTCGATCTCGATCGGGTGGGCGCGCTCGACCCGACCCGCATCCACGAGCGCCTGGGGCCGGTCTACGAGGCGGTCGAGAGGATCCGGGGGGCGCTGCCTCCCGAGACCACGTTCCTCGGCTTCTGTGGCGCTCCCTGGACGGTGGCGACCTATATGATCGCCGGACGAGGCACCTCCGATCAGGGCCCGGCCCGCAAGGCGGCGCTGCGCGATCCCGACGGGTTCGCGAAATTGATCGAGGTTCTGGTCCAGGCGTCGATCGCCTATCTGGCGCGGCAGATCGCCTGTGGCGCCGATGCGGTGCAGATCTTCGACACCTGGGCGGGCGTTCTCGACGAGAGCGAATTCGAGCGTTGGGTGATCGCGCCGACCAAGGCGATCGTCGCCGGTCTCCGGGCGATCCATCCGGGTGCGCGGGTGATCGGATTTCCGAAGGGGGCGCAGGCGCTGCTCGCGCGTTACGTCGCCGAGACCGGCGTCGACGCGGTCGGGATCGACTGGACGATGCCGCATGCCTTCGTGCGGGCCGAGCTCCAGGACAAGGTCGCGGTGCAGGGCAATCTCGATCCGATGCGGGTCGTGGTCGGCGGCCGCGCTCTCGACGAGGGCGTCGACCGGGTGCTCGAGGGGCTCGGGGCGGGACGTCTGATCTTCAACCTCGGTCACGGCATCACGCCCGACGCCGACCCGGCCAACATGGCGCGCCTCGTCGAGCGGGTTCGCGCGGCGAAGCGGTGAGGAGACGGACATGGCGGCGAGCCGAGCGGAAGTCGGGACGCGGGTGAAGCGTACGGTCGTTTCTCTGGCGATCACGGCGGCGGTTCTCGTCGCGTCGATCTACGCGATCGGGCCGGGCGCCTACGACTGGATCAAGTCGCTCCACGTGATCGCGGTGATCTCGTGGATGGCGGGCATGCTCTATCTGCCGCGGCTCTTCGTCTATCACTGCGGTGTCGCGCCGGGGTCGGAGGCCTCGGAGACGTTCAAAGTGATGGAGCGCAAGCTCCTGCGCTACATCATCAACCCGGCGATGGTGGTGTCCTGGGTCGCGGGTCTGTGGATCGCGATCGTCGTCTTCGGCTTTCAGGGCGGCTGGCTCCACGCCAAATTGGCGCTGGTGCTGGGGCTTTCGGCGGCGCACGGCTATTTCGCCAAGGCGGTCGCCGATTTCGCCCGCGACGAGGGCAATCGCAATCATCGCCATTGGCGCTTCATGAACGAAGTGCCGACGCTGATCATGATCGCCGTCGTGATCCTGGTGATCGTCAAGCCGTTCTGAGGGGGCCGGGCGGGAACGCCTTCGATTTCACCACCCGGGGTCTTGCGACGCAGGGCAGGACCGACTATTTTGCAGCCGTCCCATCTTGCGAGACGATTTCTTCGTGAGCGTTCGAGCGCATCGAAGATCCGGAGGTCCGGCCGAGCCGCTCCGTCGTTTCGCCCTCCCTCCTCTTCGTGCCGCGGACGCTCTTCGGTTCTTCACCGCGACACGCAAGTTTCTCCTCCGTTCAATCGGCCGGCGATGCGATCATCGCCGGTTCCGGGTCGTCATCCCGAGAGACCTCTCCCCATGCAGCAGCTGAAACTCCAGGACCTCAAGTCCAAGTCGCCGACCGAACTCCTCGCCTTCGCGGAGGAGCTCGAGGTCGAGAACGCCAGCACGATGCGCAAGCAGGAGCTGATGTTCGCGATCCTCAAGCAGCTCGCGGCGCGGGAGGTGGAGATCATCGGCGAAGGCGTCGTCGAGGTGTTGCAGGACGGCTTCGGCTTCCTGCGGTCGCCGGACGCGAACTATCTGCCGGGTCCCGACGACATCTACGTCTCGCCCTCGCAGATCCGCCGCTTCTCGCTGCGCACCGGCGACACGGTCGAGGGCCACATCCGCTCTCCGAAGGAGGGCGAGCGCTATTTCGCCCTGCTCAAGGTCAACACGATCAACTTCGAGGATCCGGAGCGGGCGCGTCACAAGGTCAACTTCGACAACCTGACCCCGCTCTATCCGGACACCCGCTTCAAGATGGAGCCGGAGGAGCCGACCTCGAAGGACAATTCGGCGCGCGTGATCGACATCGTCGCGCCGCTCGGCAAGGGCCAGCGCGCGCTGATCGTCGCGCCGCCGCGCACGGGTAAGACGGTTCTCCTGCAGAACATCGCCCGCTCGATCACCGCCAATCATCCCGACTGCTTCCTGATCGTCCTCCTCATCGACGAACGTCCCGAGGAAGTGACCGACATGCAGCGCACGGTGAAGGGCGAGGTGGTCTCCTCCACCTTCGACGAGCCGGCGTCGCGTCACGTCCAGGTCGCCGAGATGGTGATCGAGAAGGCCAAGCG
>OFTX01000119.1_pt1 | contig 48777 bp, 38 predicted proteins | sample 1775051 | NCBI WGS metagenome assembly OFTX01 (sample SAMN08195772, study PRJEB24354) | sludge metagenome | isolation source: sludge from phenol fed wastewater aerobic bioreactor A | place: India: Nagpur | collected 2016-09-15 | reverse complement strand
GGCGCAGCCGGCGGCTCCGGCTCCGACCCCGGCGCGTCCGCAGCCGACGGCCGCCGCGCCGACGCCGCTCGCGCCGGCCGCCGCCGGTGGCGGCGATTGGATGGTTCAGCTCTCCGCCACCAAGTCGGAAGCGGACGCGCGGCGCTCCTTCGCCGATGCCCAGCGGCGCTATTCGGCGCTCTCGGGCCGGCCGCTCGACGTGCAGCGCGCCGATCTCGGCGCCCGGGGCACCTATTATCGGGCCCGGGTGCCGGCGGGATCGCGCGAGGCGGCGGCGGCGCTCTGTTCGCAGATCCAGTCCCAGGGCGGGCAATGCATGGTGACGCGCCGCTGAGCGAACCGCCCCTCTCGCCGCCTTTCGGCCGGTCGTGGTTCGCCTCGGCCGGCCGTCCTCGTCTCCCCCCACGCGAGTGCCGACCGTCATGACCGTCTCCGCCTTCATCGCCGGCTGCGCCGGACCGACGCTCTCGCCCGACGAGGTCGCCTTCTTCCGCGATGCCCGTCCGTGGGGCTTCATCCTGTTCTCCCGGAACTGCGAGACGCCGGACCAGATCCGCGCGCTGACGACGGCGCTGCGGGCGGCGGCGGACCGGCCCGACGCGCCGATCCTGATCGATCAGGAGGGCGGGCGGGTGCAACGTCTCGGCCCGCCGCAATGGCCGGCCTATCCCGCCGGGCGCCGCTTCGGTGAGGTCTATGCGCGCGATCGACGCACCGGGCTCGCGGCGGCGCGGCTCGGCGCCCGGCTCATCGCCCACGATCTCCTCGACCTCGGCATCGACGTCGACTGCCTGCCGGTGCTCGACGTGCCGGTCGAGGGCGCCCACGACGTCATCGGCCACCGCGCCTACGGGGTGACGCCGGAAGTGGTGTCGGATCTCGGCCGGGCGGCGGCGGCGGGGCTGCTCGAGGGCGGTGTGCTGCCGGTGATCAAGCACATTCCCGGGCACGGCCGCGCCGGTGTCGACAGCCATCATCACCTGCCGGTGGTGGAGACGCCGCGCGAGGTGTTGGAGACGACCGATTTCCCGCCGTTCCGCGCGGCGGCGGACCTGCCCCTGGCGATGACGGCGCACGTCGTCTATGCGGCGATCGACCCCGACGCCCCGGCGACCACCTCGAAGACGGTGATCGACACGGTGATCCGGGGCTTCATCGGCTACGACGGCTGCCTGATGTCCGACGACGTGTCGATGCGGGCGCTGTCGGGGACGATCGGCGAGCGCACCGCCGCCGCGCTCGCCGCCGGCTGCGATCTGGTGCTCCACTGCAACGGCGATCTCGCGGAGATGCGGGCGGTGGCGGCGGCGTGCCGTCCGCTCGAGGGGCGGGCGCGGGAACGGGCCGACCGGGCGGCGGCGATGCGGCGTCCGGTGGAGAGTTTCGACGTCGAGGCGGCGCGCGCGCAGTTCGCCCGATTGACGGGAACCCCGCTCGTCTGAAACATCCCTCGCGGGGGCGAGGGACGCGGGCCGTGGACACCAGCGAGACGCAACGACTGCCGGAGGACGGACGCGCGGCGCCCGACGACTGGTCGCGTCCGCCGCGCGCGGCGCCGGCCGGGGCGGGCGAGGACGCGCTGATCGTCGACGTCGACGGTTGGGAGGGGCCGCTCGATCTGCTGTTGTCGCTGGCGCGCAATCAGAAGGTCGATCTCGCCAAGATCTCGATCCTCGACCTGGTCGATCAATATCTCGCCTTCGTCGAGCGGGTGCGCGAGAGCCGGCTCGAACTCGCCGCCGATCACCTCGTGATGGCGGCGTGGCTCACCTATCTCAAGTCGCGGCTGCTCCTGCCGAGGCCGCCGGAGGACGCCGAGCCGTCCGGCGAGGAACTGGCGGCGGCGCTCGCCTTTCGCCTGCGCCGGCTCGAGGCGATGCGCGAGCGGGCGGCGGTGCTGATGGCGCGGCCCCGGGTCGGGCGCGAGATCTTCCTGCGCGGCGCTCCCGAGGGGACGTCGGTGGTGACGCGGCCGAAGTGGGAGGCGAGCCTCTGGGATCTCCTCTCGGCCTATGCGGATTTCCGTCAGCGCGGCATGATCACCGAGGTCCGGGTGGCGGCGCGCAAGGTGTGGTCGCTGGTCGACGCGCGCGAGATCCTGGAGCGGCTGGTCGGGCCGATCGACGAATGGATCGATCTCGATCGGCTGATCGCGCCGCACGAGACCGCCGAGACGCGGGCGACGCTGATCGCCTCGACCTTCGCGGCCAGTCTCGAGATGGTGCGCGAGGGGCTGCTCGACGTCGCCCAGGCGGAGGCCTTCGCGCCGTTGATGGTGCGCCCGCGGGGCGAGGCCCGACCCGACGAGGGGGAGGAGACGTCATGATCGACGCGGACGACGACGACGATCGTCCGCCGGGCGAGGCGGGAGAGCCCTTCCGCGACCGCGACGCGGCGCGGCTGGTCGAGGCGGCGATCTTCGCCGCCGCCGAGCCGGTCGACGAGGCGGCGCTGGCCGAGCTCGTCGGCGCTCACGTCGATCTCGACGCCGTTCTCGACGCGCTCGTCGCCGATTATCGCGGGCGCGGGGTCGAGCCGGTGCGGCTCGCCGGCAAATGGCTCTTCCGCACCGCCGCCGATCTGGCGCCACGTCTGTCGCGGCGGGTCGAGGAACCGCGCCGGCTCGGCCGCGCCGCGCTCGAGACGCTGGCGATCATCGCCTATCACCAGCCGGTGACGCGCGCCGAGATCGAGCAGATCAGAGGCGTCACCATGTCCAAGGGCACGCTCGACATGCTGCTCGAGGCGGGGTGGATCCGCATGCGCGGGCGGCGGCGGACGCCGGGGCGGCCGGTGACCTGGGGGACGACCGAGGCGTTCCTGGTCCATTTCGGCCTCGAGACGGTGCGCGATCTGCCGGGGCTCGAGGAGTTGAAGGCGGCGGGACTGCTCGAGGGGCAGATCCCGGCCGGTTTCCACGTGCCGCTGCCGGTCGAGGGCGAGGCGCTGACGGCGGAGGAGGATCCGCTCGAGCCGGGGGATCTCCTCGATCTCCTCACCGATTCCGGATCGGAGGAGGGGTGAAGGCGGCGTCACGCGGGCGTGTAGGCAGCGCGGTTGCTCCACCACGGCCTTTTTGCCATAGTGCGGCGCCGCCCGGCCGGGGTGCGCCGATGGCGTGCCGGCCCACCATCTGGAGCAGTACGACATGGGTTCTCTGAGCATCTGGCACTGGCTGATCGTTCTCGCGGTCGCCCTGCTGTTCTTCGGCGGCAAGGGCAAGGTTTCCGACCTGATGGGTGATTTCGCCAAGGGCATCAAGAGCTTCAAGAAGGGTCTTCAGGACGACGACGTGGCCGAGAAGCCCGCCGCTCCGAAGTCCATCGATGCCAAGACCGGCGAGACCGTTCCCCAGGACGAGAAGTCGAAGACCGTCGGCTGACGCCGTCGCGACCGGCTCGACGCGGGCCGCGGTGACGCCCGCTCCCGTCGAGGTCGGTGATTTCCGTGAACCGTTCGGTTCACGGTCGGATCGAGGGGGTGCGCGAGGCGCCGCCCCCGCAGGCGGACGAACATGCTCGGGCTCGATTTCTCCGAACTCCTCATCATCGGCGTCGTGGCCCTGGTCGTCGTCGGGCCGAAGGAGTTGCCGCAACTGATGCGCACCGTCGGCCAATGGGTCGGCAAGGCGCGGCGCATGGCGACCGAATTCCAAGGCCAGATGAACGAGGCGATCCGCGAGGCCGAGCTCGACGACGTCAAGAAACACGTCGACGATCTGCGCTCGCTGTCGCCCAAGGCGCTGCTGGCCGAACAGTTCTCGTCGGTGACGCGCACGCTCGACGAGGTCAAGCGCGACACCGAGGCCGAGATGGCCGGGATCGAGGCGGGGGTCTCCGCGCCGGCGGTCGCCGACGGCGGCACGGTCGAGGCGCCGACCGACGAGACGCCGGCGATGGCCGAGGGCGAGATCGCCGCGCGGATCGACGCGGCCTCGCCGATGCCGATGGATCTGACCGAGCCGGTGTTCGATCTGACCCCGGCGCCGGGCAGCCCGGTCGAGGTCGCCGAGGCGGTGCCGGCCGCGTCCGAACCGGCCGAAGCGAAGAAAGAGCGTGACGCATGAGCGAGCAGGACGAGATCGAAGCCTCGCGCGCGCCGTTGATGGAGCACCTGATCGAGCTGAGGGCGCGGCTGATCCGCTCGCTCCTCGCGATCGTCGTGGCGTTCCTGGTGTGTTTCGCCTTCGCCAAGCAGATCTACAATGTTCTGGTGTGGCCCTACGACTACGTGATCCGCTCGATGACGGGCAAGCCGGCGACGATGATCTTCACCGCGCCGCAGGAGTTCTTCATCACGCAGATCAAGGTGGCGTTCTACGGGGCGATCGTGATCGCCTTCCCGATGATCGCGGCGCAGATCTACAAATTCGTCGCGCCGGGGCTCTATCGGCACGAGAAGAACGCGTTCCTGCCCTATCTGATCGCCACGCCGGTGTTCTTCCTGATGGGGGCGGGGCTCGTCTATTTCCTGCTGCCGATGGTGCTCGGCTTCTTCGCCGGCATGCAGCAGACCGACGGCGACGGCATCAAGATCGAGCTTCTGCCCAAGGTCTCCGAATACCTGTCGCTGATCATGTCGCTGACGGTGGCCTTCGGGCTCGTCTTCCAGATGCCCGTCGTGCTCACGCTCCTCGGGCGGATCGGCGTCGTCACCTCCAAGGGACTGCGGTCGAAGCGGCGCTGGGCGATCCTGCTCGCCTTCATCGTCGCGGCGGTGCTGACGCCGCCCGATCCGCTCTCCCAGATCTCCCTTGCCCTGCCCACCATCCTCCTCTACGAACTCACGATCTTCGCCGTGAAGATGGTGGAGAGGAAGGAGGCGCCGGAAGGCGAACTCGCCTCGCCGAGCACGGACGTCGCGATCCGCGACTGAGCCCCGCTCCCGCTCGAGACCGCGCCGTTCCGCTCGCGCGGTTCCCGTCTCTTCGGCGAAACCCGGGCCGCGTCGCGCGGCCCGCGGCATCTTTCGAGGACACTCCCATGCACGACATCAAGTGGATCCGCGACAACGCCGAGGCCTTCGACACGGCGCTCGCTCATCGGTCCAAGCCGGCGATGGCGGCCGAGGCTCTGGCGCTCGACGAGAAGCGGCGCGCCCACCTGACCCGGTTGCAGGAGCTGCAGGCCCAGGCCAACGCCTCCGCCAAGGCGATCGGCGCCGCCATGGGCAAGAAGGATCTCGAGACCGCCGAGCGGCTCAAGGCCGAAGTCGCTCAGATCAAGGCCGAGATCCAGGCGGGCGAGGCCGAGGAACGGGCGATCGAGCAGGCGGTCACCGACTTCCTCGCCGGCATCCCCAACGTGCCGGCCGCCGACGTGCCGGTCGGCAAGGACGAGGCCGACAACGTCGAGATCCGCCGCTGGGGCACGCCGCGCGCCTTCGACTTCGCGCCGAAGCAGCATTTCGAGATCGGCGAGGCGCTCGGCCAGATGGACTTCGAGGCCGCGACCAAGATCTCGGGCGCGCGCTTCGTCTTGCTCAAGGGCAAATTGGCGCGGCTCGAGCGCGCGCTCGGCCAGTTCATGCTCGACCTCCACGTCGACCAGCACGGCTACACGGAAGTGAACCCGCCGTTCCTGGTGAAGAGCGAATCGGCCTACGGCACCGGCAATCTGCCGAAGTTCGCCGAGGATCTGTTCCGCACCGAGAACGGCTATTGGCTGATCCCGACGGCCGAGGTTCCGGTCACCAACATCGTTCGCGACGAGATCGTCGCGGAAAGCTCGCTCCCCTATCGCTTCACCGCGTGGACGCCGTGCTTCCGCTCGGAGGCGGGCTCGGCCGGGCGCGACACGCGCGGCATGATCCGGCTGCATCAGTTCCCCAAGGTCGAGATGGTGTCGATCACCACGCCGGAGACCTCGGAGGCCGAGCACGAGCGGATGACGCAGGCCGCCGAGGACGTGCTGCAGAAGCTCGGGCTGCCCTATCGCACCATCGTGCTCTGCACCGGCGACATGGGCTTCTCCTCGCGCAAGACCTACGACATCGAGGTGTGGCTGCCGGGCCAGGACGCCTATCGCGAGATCTCGTCCTGCTCCAACTGCGGCGACTTCCAAGCGCGGCGGATGAACGCCCGCATGCGGCCGACCGAGGGCAAGGGCACGCGATTCGTCCATACGCTGAACGGATCGGGCGTGGCGGTCGGGCGGTGCCTCGTCGCGGTGCTCGAGAATTATCAGAACGCCGACGGCTCGGTGACCGTGCCGGAGGTGCTGCGGCCCTATATGGGCGGGCTCGAGCGGATCGTGCCCTGAGGCGGCAACTGTCCCTCGATCCGCCGCACGGATCGACGATTCGGTACGGGCGTCTTCCTTTCTCCCCTTGCGGGAGAAGGTGCCCGAAGGGCGGATGAGGGGTGTCGCGCGGAGCGCGAAGTCCCCCGGAACCGCCCGTCGCGGGCTCGCGCCCGCGCCCCCTCATCCGGCCCGTGCCGGGCCACCTTCTCCCACGAGGGGAGAAGGGAAGGGCCCGCGACGAGACGTTCCGCTCCGGATGCCTTGTCGGCGACACGGGCGGACACTACCTTGGCCCGCGCCGCTCCGGCGTAGCGCCGAACTCGAGGGAATGCCCATGTCCAGCGATCATCCGTCCGACAAGGATCGCCCAATTTCCGGGCAGGGCAAGTATCCGCCGGGCTATGATCCGGTCACCCACACCTATACGCCGCCGATCGGCGCGGACGGCCAGCCGATCTATCCGCCCGGCTACGATCCGGTCACCCACACGTTCAAGCGGCCCGAGCCGGCCGCCGGCGGGGCGATCGATCACGAACACCACCACGCCTACGGCCACGTGCCGCCGGCGCTCGACGCCGACGGCGAGCGGCGCACCATGCTGGTGACCGGCGCCAGTCGTGGCATCGGCCATTCGATCGTGCGCAAATTCGCCGACGAGGGTTGGCGAATCGTCACCTGCTCGCGCCATCCCTTCGAGCGCAGCCGCTGCCCGTGGGAAGCGGGGCCGGAGGATCACGTCCAGGTCGATCTCGGCGATCGCGAGCAGATCCCGCTCGCCATCATCGACATTCGCCGCCGGGTCGGCGGACGGCTGCACGCGCTCGTCAACAATGCCGGCATCTCGCCCAAGGGGCCGAACGGCGAGCGGCTGAATTCGATGACGACACCGATGCATACGTGGATGCAGGTGTTTCACGTCAATCTCCTGGCGCCGATCATGCTGGCCAAGGGCCTGTTCGACGAGCTGAAGGCGGCGCGGGGCTCGGTGGTCAACATCACCTCGGTGGTCGGCAGCCGCGTCCACCCCTTCGCCGGCACCGCCTACGCCACGTCCAAGGCGGCGCTGACGGCGCTGACCCGTGAAATGGCCAATGATTTCGCGCCGCACGGTATTCGCGTCAATGCGATCGCACCGGGCGAAATCGTCACCGACATCCTGTCGCCGGGCACGGAAGAAAAGTTCCTGCCGCTCATCCCGATGAAGCGCCTGGGGCGGCCCGAGGAAGTCGCCGAGCTGGTGCACTTCCTCTGCTCGGAGGCGGCGTCCTACATCACCGGCGAACAGATCAACATCAACGGTGGTCAGTTGCTCTGACTCTTCAGTATGCTGCTGTGCATCCATCTTCTGTATACGATCGTCAGAACTGCTGAGTAAGTATTTTTCCTCAGGCCAGTTTCGAATCAATGCATTTCGTTTGTGCATTCGTGTCGGATTCCTGACGTCAAAAGCAGCGTGACATTTCGTGCGGTCGCGCGCAGCATTTCTCTCGTCGAGCAGATCTTGCGGTTTCCCTTACGGAAATCGAGGAGTGGGAGATCTGGCGAGGAGAGCGAACCATGGGGATTGCGACCGCGCCCGCATTCGGATCGGACCAGACGAAGCCGGCCGGGCCGGCGCCCTATCCGAAGGCCAATGCCGAGATGGCGCTCTTCGGGATCTACGAGATCTCGAAGATCCTCACCACGCCGGCGCGACTCGAGTTGACGCTCTCCAACGTCGTGAACGTGCTGACGTCGTTCCTGCAGATGCGGCGCGGCATGATCGTCGTGCTCGACGACGGCGGCGACGTGGAGATCGTGGCGACCGCGGGATGGGCCGAGCAGGGCGGACGCGTCGGGCGCGCCATCGACAGTCTGCCGCGCGCGGTGATCGACCGAATCGTCGCGACGACGACGCCGGTCGTCGCCCAGGACATCGCCACCGACCCCCTGTTCGAGACCGCCGACGGGCTCCTCGCCGAGGAGGCGGGCATGCGCGTCTCCTTCATCGGCGTGCCGATCAAGGCCGACAACAAGGTGGTGGGCACGCTCTCGATCGACCGGGTCTGGGACGGGCGCACGCAGTTCCGGATCGACGACGATCTGCGCTTCCTCGCCATGGTCGCCAATCTGGCGGGCCAGACCGTGCGTCTCCACCGCATCCTCTCCGCCGATCGCCAGCGGCTCCTCGACGAGCGCTCGTCGCTCGAAAAGGCGCTCGGCAACGAGTTGGCGAACCGGGTGCCCAATGCCACCCCGAAGGTCGAGGGCATCGTCGGCGAGAGCGTCGCGGTGAAGCGGGTGCTCCAGACCATCGCCGTCGTGGCCAAATCCAATTCGACCGTGCTGTTGCGCGGCGAGAGCGGCACCGGCAAGGAGCTCTTCGCGCGCGCCATTCACGATCTCAGCCCGCGCAAGAACAAGGCCTTCGTCAAGCTCAACTGCGCCGCGCTGCCGGAGAGCGTGCTCGAGAGCGAGCTCTTCGGCCACGAGAAGGGATCGTTCACCGGCGCCGTCGGTCAGCGCGCCGGCCGATTCGAGCTCGCCAACGGCGGCACGCTGCTGCTCGACGAGATCGGCGAGATCTCCGCCTCGTTCCAGGCGAAGCTGCTGCGCATCCTGCAGGAGGGCGAGTTCGAGCGGGTCGGCGGATCGAAGACGCTGAAGGTCGACGTGCGGCTCGTCTGCGCCACCAACAAGAACCTCGAGGAGGCGGTCGCCAAGGGCGAGTTCCGCGCCGATCTCTATTACCGCATCAACGTGGTGCCGGTGTTCCTGCCGCCGCTGCGCGAGCGGCCGGGCGACATTCCCCATCTGGCGCGTGCCTTCGTCCAGCGCTTCAACGCCGAGAACGGTCGCAAGATGTCGATCTCGGCGGCGGGTCTCGATCTCCTCTCGCACTGCTATTTCCCCGGCAACGTGCGCGAACTCGAGAACTGCGTGCGGCGCACGGCGACGCTGGCGCACGGCGACATGATCACGCCCGACGATTTCGCCTGTCACACCGGCAACTGCCTGTCGGCGCTCCTGTGGAAGAGCGCGCCGAAGAAGCCGGGCATGCCCGATCCGATCACCATGCTCGCCTCGGGCGTGTCGGTGGTGGCGCCGACGCCGTCGCACGGGGTGCCGCCGGCGGTCTATCCGGTCGCTCCCGTCGAGCCGGCTCCGGCGGCGGCACCGCTGCCGGCGAGCCCGGCCGAGGCGGCCGCGTCCGGCGGATTGTGTGAACATGCCGACGCCAACTGCCCGGCACTCGGCGGACGACCGAGCGAGCGCGAACGTCTCGTCGATGCGATGGAGCGGTCCGGCTGGGTCCAGGCCAAGGCGGCGCGGATCCTGGGGCTCACGCCGCGCCAGATCGGTTACGCCCTCAAGAAGCACAACATCGAGCTGAAGCGGTTCTGACCCGACCGCCCGGCGCGACTGACAGACTTCGGTTCCTCCCTGAAGACCCACTCGGCCCGGAGCGATCCGGGCCGTTTCTTATGGTCACGGTCGGACCGGCCGGCGCCGGTTCCGGCTCGCCTTCGCCTGAGAAGCGTCGATCAGGTCGACACTTCGGAGGTTCGGTCATCAGGGGCGGCGGGCGACGGCGTGGAAGAAGGAGCCGGAGACGTGGCCGCGCCGGCTGCCGGTCGGCTGGGCCGGGTTGCCGTAGGCGTCGCCGGCCAGCGCGAAGGGGGCGTCGCGGCCGGGGTCGACGATGGTCGCGTAGTGGAACTCGTGGCCGGCGAGGCGGGTGCCGGCGGGGCCGAGGACGCCGTCGGCGAGGAGTTCGACGGCGCGGTAGCCGAGATGCATCTTGCGCTTGGCGAAGGAGGTCTCGACGTCGAGCAGGCCGGCCATGGCGTGGGTCCGGCCGCTCGCGTCGGTGAGGCTGCGGCCGAGCACCATGTAGCCGCCGCATTCGCCGTGGACCGGGCGATCGGCCGCGAAGGCGCGCAGGCCCTCGAGGAAGCCGGCCGCGGCGGCGAGACGTTCGGCGTGGAGTTCGGGATAGCCGCCGGGGAGCCAGCAGACGTCGCAGGCGGCGTCGGGGGCCTCGTCGGCGAGGGGCGAGAAGAAGGAGATCTCGGCGCCCTCGGCGCGCCAGCCCTCGACCAGATGCGGATAGAGGAAGGTGAAGGCGGCGTCGCGGGCGACGGCGATGCGTCCGCCCGGCGCCGGGATCGCGCCGATCGAGGGAGCGGTCGCGGCATCGGCGGGCGGCGGGGCGGCGAGCGGGCGGGCGGCGGCGATCAGGCGGTCGAGATCGACATGGGTCTCGACGAGATCGGCCATACGGTCGAGCAACGTGTCGAGGCCGCTCGTCTCCGAGGCCTGGACGAGGCCGAGGTGGCGTTCGGGCAGGACCACGTCGGGGCTGCGCGGGATCGCGCCGAGGACGTCGATGCCGAGGGCGCGAATCGCGTCGCCGACGAGCCGGGTGTGCCGCTCCGAGCCGACCCGGTTGAGGATCACCCCGGCGAGCGGCAGGTCGGGGGCATAGGCGCGGACCCCAGCGACGATGGCGGCGGCGGATTGCGACTGACCGGAGACGTCGAGCACCAGGAGGAGCGGCAGACCGAGGGCGCGAGCGACGTCGACGCTGGCGCCGCTGCGGCCGGGGGAGGCGGGGACGCCGTCGAAGAGGCCCATCAGCCCCTCCGCGACGACCAGATCGGCGCCGGCGCCGGCCCGGGCCGCGAGGCCTGCCATCAGCTCGGGCGGCATCGCCCAACTGTCGAGATTGAGGCTGGCGCGCCCGCTCGCGACCGCGTGGAAGGCGGGATCGATGTAGTCGGGCCCGCATTTGGCGCCGCCGACGGCGAGGCCGCGCCGGGCGAGCGCCCGGAGGAGGCCGAGCGTCACCGTGGTCTTGCCGGAGCCGGAGCGGAGCGCGGCGACGAGGAGGCCGTTCGGGGGCGTCGTCACGGGCGGCCGTCGCCGTAGCCGAGGGCGGCGCGGAGCGGCACGATCGAGCCGATCACGGTGATGGTCGGCGGCTCGATGCCGGCGGCGGCGGCGTCGGCGACGCAGGTCGCCAGCGTCGACACCAGCACGCGCTGTTCCGGCGTCGTCGCCTTGTTGACGAAGCCGACCGGGGTGTCGGTGGCCATGCCGGCCTCGACCAGTTCGGCGACGATGGCGGCGAGGTTGTTCATCGCCATGTAGAGGATCAGCGGCACGCCGGTGCGGGCGAAGGCGGCCCAGTCGATCGCCTCGGGGCCGTGGACGGCATAATGGCCGGTCATCAGGATGACGGCCTGATTGGTGTCGCGGGTCGTGGCCGGGATGCCGGCGGCGGTGAGCCCGCCGAGGCCGGAGGTGATGCCGGGCACGACGTGGAAGGGCACGCCGGCCGCGACCAGCGCCAGCGCCTCCTCGCCGCCGCGTCCGAAGACGTAGGGGTCGCCGCCCTTGAGGCGCAGCACGCGCTTGCCCTGGCGGGCGAGTTCGATCAGCCGGTCGGTGATGTCGCCCTGCTTGGCGGAGGGCTTGCCGCCGCGCTTGCCGGCGAATTCGCGCTCCGCCTCCGGATTGACCAGCGCCAGGATCTCGGGCGCGACGAGGGCGTCGTAGACCAGCACGTCGGCCTGACCGAGCGCGAAGATGGCGCGGGCGGTGAGGAGGCCGGGATCGCCGGGGCCGGCGCCCACCAGCCAGACCGAGCCGGGCTCGAAAGGCGTCATGTGGGCGGCGAGCGGTCCGAGATCGACCATGGCGTATCCTCCTGGGACGTTTCGTCCTTCGTGTGGGCGGCGCCTTTCGGGGCCGCCCTTTCGTCGTGGTGACGCCGGTGGGGAGGACCCCGGCCGGCGACGGGCGATCGACAGAACCGCATGGACCGCCGTCGAGGTCCATGAGATACCAAGTCGCAGGATGAATGACGACGCCGCCTCGACGAAAATCAAGAACAATTCCGATCTCCGCCGGGGATGGACGACGGGGACCTGCGCCACCGCCGCCGCCAAGGCGGCCGCGACGGCGCTCGTCGGCGCCGATTTTCCCGATCCGGTGGAGGTGGCGCTGCCCGGCGGCGGCCGTCCGGCCTTCGCGCTCGCCCGCGCCGAACGCGGCGACGGCGCCGCGCTCGCCGGGGTCGTCAAGGATGCCGGCGACGACCCGGACGTCACCCACGGCGCGCTGGTGTGGGCGCGGGTGACGCGTGGGGCGCCCGGATCCGGTCTCGTCTTCCGCGCCGGCGAGGGCGTCGGTACGATGACGCGGCCGGGGCTGCCGATCGCGGTCGGCGAACCCGCCATCAATCCCGTGCCGCGCGCGATGATTCGCACCGCCCTCGAGGAGGTTGTGGCGGCTCACGGCGGCGCGCTCGACTTCGTGGTCGAGGTCGGCATCGAGCACGGCCGCAAGCTCGCGGAAAAGACGCTCAACCCGCGCCTCGGCATTCTCGGCGGCCTCTCGGTGCTGGGGACGACGGGCATCGTCATCCCCTTCTCCTGTTCGGCCTGGATCCACTCGATCCATCGCGGCATCGACGTCGCCCGCGCCATGGGGCTCGGGCACGTCGCCGGCTCGACCGGCAACACCTCGGAGAAGGCGGTGCAGGCGCTGCACGATCTCTCCGATCAGGCGTTGATCGAGATGGGCGACTTCGTCGGCGGCATGCTCAAATACGTCCGCACCCATCCGGTGGCGCGGGTGACGCTCGCCTGCGGCATCGCCAAGGCGGTGAAACTGGCGCAGGGGCTCGCCGATCTCCATTCCAAGCGCGGCTCGGTCGACCACGATTTTCTAGCCCGCGTGGCGGCGGAGGCGGGGGCGTCGGCAGCGGTCGTCGCGCGGGTGCGCGGCGCCAATTCGGCGCTCGAGGTGCTTCAGATCGCCCGCGCGGAGGGCTTCGATCTCGGCACGCCGATCGCGGCGGCGGGGTGGCGGACGGGGGCGGCGCTGCTCGCCGGCTCGGGCGTCGACCTCGAAGTGGCGGTGTTCGACCGCGTCGGCGGGCTGGTCGCATCGAGCGGGTTTCACGCCGTCGGGTGAGCCCGTCGTCGGGTGAGGTGAGGCGCCTCTTCCTTCTCCCCTCGTGGGAGAAGGTGGCCCGCAGGGCCGGATGAGGGGGCGCGCGCGGGAGCGCGCATCCGATGAACTCTCCGGCGACGTCGCGAGCGGCGACGTCCAGACCCCTCATCCGCCCTTCCGGCACCTTCTCCCGCAAGGGGAGAAGGGAAGGGCGCGCGCGGCGGGGGCGGTCGCCTCACTCGGGCCGGGAATCGCGTCCCCGGAAGCGGCGCTGGTAGGCGGCGTCGTAGAGCGAGGATTCGCGGAAATCCTCGGCCGCGAGCGCCCGGCCGACCAGGACCAGCGCGGTGCGCTCGATCGGCGACTTCGCGACTTCCGCCTCGATCGTCGAAAGCGTCGCGCGCACCACCTGCTGATCCGGCCAGGTGGCGCGGAAGACCACGGCGACGGGGCAGTCGGCGCCGTAGTCGGGGGTGAGGTCGGCGACGATCTTCGGCAGGACGTGGATCGAGAGATGGATCGCCAGCGTCGCGCGGGTGGCGGCGAAGGCGGTGAGCGTCTCGGTCTCGGGCATCGCCGAGGCGCGGCCGGAGGTGCGGGTCAGCACCAGCGACTGGGCGACCTCGGGCAGGGTCAGCTCCTGCTCGAGCACGGCGGCGGCGGCGGCGAAGGAGGGGACGCCGGGCGTCACCGTATAGGGGATGGCGAGGCGCTTCAGGCGGCGGATCTGTTCGCCCATCGCCGACCACACCGAGAGATCGCCGGAATGGAGCCGCGCCACGTCCTCGCCGGCCGCATGCGCCTTGACGAATTCCGCCTCGATCTCGTCGAGCGAGAGCGGCGCGGTGTCGACGATGCGGGCATCGGGACGGCAATGGGCGAGAAGATCGCGCGAGACGATCGAGCCGGCCCACAGCACCATCGGGCAGCTCGCGAGGAGATCGCGGCCGCGCACGGTGATCAGGTCGGCGGCGCCGGGGCCGGCGCCGATGAAATGGACGGTCATCGCGGGTTCCTCGTCGGAGCGGGTGTGTGGGGGATCGGGGCGTCGATCATGGCGTGCCGCCGCCCTCGCCGGAGACGGCGATCGCCACGGTGGCGCCGCGTTCGGCCATGCGGGGGACGACGAGGCGGCCGTTCGCGCCGGCTCCGGCGAGCGCCGACCCTTCCGCGATCGAGGGCACGCCGAAGAGTTCGACCACCTTCTCCGAGCGGGTCTCGACCCGGTCCGCGACCGTCTCGAGCGCGACGCGCGGCAGGTGGACGAGGGGAAAGCCGAGCCGGACGGCGGCCTCGGCGATGCCGGCCTCGGACTGTTTGTCGAGCACGGTGAAGAGAGCGACCGGCAGCGTCGGCTCGGCGGCGCGCTCGAGCGCGGTCTCGATCAGTTCGGCGATCACCGCGCCGGCCACCCCGGAGCGGCAGCCGATGCCGACGGCGAGAAAGCGCGAGGTCATGCACCGTCCTCCCCCAGGATGTCCACATCGTTCTCCCCGAGATCCGCGGGGTGATCTCCACCGTTCGTCCCCAAGGTCGTCCCCACGGTCGTCCCGTGGTTCTCCACGGGGCTTTCCACAGCCGCCCCGGCCGGCTTCTGCCACGTCCACTGGACGATCGGCATGGCCGGGCGGAAGCCGTGGAAGCGGCCGATCGGGACGGCGCGGGCGACCGAGATCTGGACGAGATCGCCGCCGTGGGCCTCGAAGGCGGCGATCACCTCGGCCTGCGTCTGGATCGTCACGGCGTTGACGACGAGGCGGCCGCCGGGGGCGAGACGCGCCATGCAGAGGCGGACGAGATCGGGGTCGGAGCCGCCGCCGCCGAGGAAGATCGCGTTCGGGGTCGGCAGGCTCTCGAGCGCGGCCGGCGCGAAGCCCTGGACGGGCACGAGATCGGGCACGCCGAAGAGGGCGGCGTTGCGGGCGACGCGGTCGAGGCGATCGGCGCGCGGCTCGATGGCGATCGCGCGATTGTGCGGGCTCGCCAGCATCCATTCGATCGAGATCGAGCCGGTGCCGGCGCCGACGTCCCACAGGAGCTCGCCGTGGCGGGGCGCGAGTTTCGACAGCGTCGCGGCGCGGATCTCGCGCTTGGTGATCTGGCCGTCGTTCTCGAAGAACGAATCCGGGATGCCGCTCGCCAGCGGCAGGACGCGGGCGTCGGCATCGGCGACGACCTCGATTGCCACGGTGTTGAGCGGATCGAGGTCCTCGCGGGCGAAATCCTGCGCCAGCGCCGAATTGACGCGCTCGCGGGCGCCGCCCATGGCCTCGAGCACGATCAGCTTCGAGCGGCCCATGCCGTTCTTCGTCAGATGTTCGGCGAGGCGCAGCGGCGTGGTGCCGTCCCAGGACAGCACCAGGATGCGGCGGCCGGGCTGGAGATGGGGCACGATCTTCTCGAAGGCGCGGCCGTGCAGCGTCACGAGCGCGCAGTCCTGCACCGCCCAGCCGACGCGCGCCGCCGCCATCGAGAAGGCCGACGGCGCCGGCAGGGTCACGTATTCGGTCGGCGGCACGGCGCGGGCCAGCAGCGAGCCGACGCCGTAGGAGAAGGGATCGCCCGAGGCGAGCACCACGACGGGGTGGCCCCGCCGGGCGAGGATCGCCGGGAAGGCATCGGTGAGCGGGGAGGGCCAGGCGAGCTTTTCGGCTTGCGTCTCGCCGATCAGCGCGAGATGACGCTTACCGCCGACGACGAGTTCGGCGCCGTCGAGCAGACGGCGCGCGGCGGGCGACAGGCCGTCGAGGCCGTCCTCGCCGAGGCCGAGGATGGCGAGCCACGGGCGGGTCTCGGTCGGATCGATCATCGCGAGCACTCCTGGAGGGTCGCATGCGCATTCTGGTTCTGGGCGGCACCACCGAGGCGAGCCGTCTGGCGAAGGCCCTGGCCGAGCGGGCGGACATCGAGGCGACGCTGTCGCTGGCCGGACGCACCGTCGATCCGGCGGCCCAGCCGATCCCGACGCGAATCGGCGGTTTCGGCGGCGTCGAGGGGTTGGCGGCCTATTTGCGGGACCATGCCATCGATGCGCTGGTCGACGCCACCCATCCCTTCGCGGCGCAGATCAGCCGCAACGCGGCCGAGGCGGCGCGGGCGACGGGAACGCCGATCGTCGCCTTCGTCCGCCCCGCCTGGACCCGCGCGCCGGGCGACGACTGGCGCGAGGTGGCGAGCCTCGAGGAGGCGGCTGGGGCGATCGGGGCGGCGCCGCGACGCGTCCTGCTCACCACCGGACGGCTGGGGCTCGCGCGTTTCGCGGTCGCGCCGCAGCATCACTACGTCGTCCGCACCATCGATCCGCCCGAGGCGGAGGTGCTGGCGGGACTGCCCGATCACGTCCTGCTCTTCGATCGCGGTCCGTTCGATCTCGCGGCCGAGCGGGCCTTGATGGAGCGCGAGCGGATCGAGGTCGTGGTCACCAAGAATTCCGGCGGGGCCGCGACCTACCCGAAGATCGTCGCGGCGCGCGAACTCGGCCTGCCGGTGGTGATCCAGCAGCCGCCGCTGCGCCCGGACGTGCCCCGGGTCGGCGACGTCGCCGGGGTGTTCGCTTTTCTGAATGGGGTCGAGGCGGCGTAGAATGAATTTGCGCGAACGTTGTGCGGTGCAGCATCGTGCGCGTTCGGGCCGGTCGCCGTGAAGCGGGCGCCCCTTCTCCCCTCGTGGGAGAAGGTGGCGCGCAGCGCCGGATGAGGGGGCTGGGCCTCGCCTCGGGCGGCGGCCTTCGAGGTGGGGCAGCGACCCCTCATCCGCCCTTCGGGCACCTTCTCCCGCAAGGGGAGAAGGGAAGGAGGCCGGGACTTCGGCGAGGGCGGCCGTCATAGGCTCACCTCGCGACCGAACGGGGCGACCAGACCCAGGGCTCGAGGCCGTCGCCGCGCTCGATCCGCCGGGTGTCGGCGTTGCCGATGATGACGCAGGTGGCCATGTCGACGACGGACAAGTCGGCGGCGCCGAGCGTCGTCACGATCACCCGCTCGTCGGGACGGCCGACGGCGCGGGCGAAGATCACCACGGTCTGCGGGGCGCGGACCCGGGAGAGGCAGGCGAAGGCGTCGAAGATCTGTCGCGGCCGCGCCTTGGAGGCGGGGTTGTAGAGCGCGATCACGAAGCCGACCTCGGCGGCGGCGGTCAGGCGGCGCTCGACGAGGTCCCAGGGCTTCAGATTGTCCGAGAGGTTGATGGCGCAGAAATCGCCGCCGAGCGGCGCGCCGAGCCGGGCGGAGGCCGCCTGCATCGCCGAGACGCCGGGGTGGACCGTGACGTCGAGGCCGCGCCATTCCGGCCGGCCGCCGTCGATCGCCTCCATCACCGCCGCCGCCATGGCGAAGACGCCGGGATCACCGCCGGAGACCACCGCCACCCGGGCGCCCGCCGTCGCCAGCTCCAGCGCGTGGCGGGCGCGATCGAGTTCGACCCGATTGTCGGAAGCGTGGCGGGTCTGGCCGGGGCGCTCGGGGCAGCGGGCGACATAAGGCGCGTAACCGACGAGGTCGGTCGCCTCCGCGAGGATCGCGGCCGTCTCCGGCGTCAGCCAGTGCTCCGGGCCCGGCCCGGTGCCGACGACGCGGAGCCAGCCGGCATTCGTTTGCCGGCTCATGGCCGCCGTCCCTCGCCGGGGATCAGGATCAGCGAGAAATAGGGGGCGGTGCCGTCGTCGCGGTCGGCGAGCGCGGTGACCACCTCGCCGGCCATGGTGCCGCGCTCGACATAGGTCGCCCGCGCGAGCATGCCGGCGCGCTCGATCGCCTTGCGAACCTTGGCGAAATTGGAGCCGAGCTTCATGATCACGGCGGCGTCGGTCGCCTCCAGGCGGCGCACCAGCTCGTCCTCGTCGAGGGTGCCGGGCAGGACCGAGAGCTGATCGTCGCCCCAGGTCATGGGCAGGCCCGCCGCCGCCCAGCAGCCGGCCATGCCGGTGACGCCGGGGGTGATCTTCGTCGGGTAACGATCCTTCAGCCGGATGTAGAGGTGCATGAAGGAGCCGTAGAACATCGGATCGCCCTCGCAGACGAGGACCACGTCCTTGCCCATGTCGAGGACGTCGGCGATCGCCTCGACCGAGCGCTCGTAGAACTCCTTCAGCGCGGTGATGTAGATCTCCTCGCCGAAATGGGTTTCCGTGGTCATGGGATACCACAGGGGCAGCTCGGGCTTGCCGGCCGGGACCCATTTGTCGACGATGGTGCGGGCGTTGCCGCGCCGGCCCTTCTTGGCGAAATAGGTGAGGAGACCGGCGGCCTCGACGAGTTTCACCGCCTGGACGGTCAGGAGATCGGGATCGCCGGGGCCGAGGCCGACGCCGTGAAAAGTGCCCTTGGGCGTCATGATCATTCCTTTGCCGAGGCGAGTGCGTTGACGGCGGCGGCGGTCATCGCCGAGCCGCCCTTGCGGCCGCGCACCACCAGCCAGGGGACGCGGCCGTCGGCGATCAGCGCCTCCTTGCTCTCGGCGGCGCCGACGAAGCCGACGGGCATGCCGACGATCGCCGCCGGAAGGGGGGCGCCCTCGTCGAACATTTCGAGGAGGCGGAAGAGCGAGGTCGGCGCGTTGCCGATGGCGACGACGCTGCCGGCGAGACGCGGGCGCCACAGTTCCATCGCGGCGGCGGAGCGGGTGGTGCCCATGGTCTTCGCGAGATCGGCGACGGAGGGGTCGTTGAGGGTGCAGATCACCGCGTTGTCGGCGGGAAGGCGGGCGCGGGTGATGCCGCGCGCCACCATCTCGGCGTCGCAGAGGATCGGCGCGCCGAGCTTCAACGCCGCCTCGGCCGCCTTGCAGGCGCCGGGGGCAAAGGCGATGTCGGCGGCGACCTCGACCATGCCGCAGGAATGGATGATGCGCACGGCGGTGCGCTCCTCCACGGGCGTGGTGAAACGGGCGAGGTCGGCCTCGGCGCGGATGATGCGGAACGAGCGTTCGTAGATCGCCGCGCCGTCCTTGACGTAGGTCTCTCGGGTGGCGACGTCGCCGGGGGTGGCGTTCAAGGCGGGCTCCTCAGAGGGGGGCGAGATCGGTCAGCGTGGCGACGGCTTCGGCGAGGGTGAGGCCGGTCATCCACGGTTCGTCCCAGGCGCGGCCGTTGCGGACGAGGTCGTAGGCGCCGTCGCGGCCGGTGAGCGTCACCAGCGCCGGGCCCGGATGGGCGCAGCCCTTCTCGCAGCCGGAGACGTGCAGCGTCACGCCGGCCTCGGCGAGGCGGCGGGCATGGGGGGCGAGGGTCTCGCCGTCGATCCGGGCTTCGACGGTGGCGGAGCGGCAGCCGCTCGCGCCGGCGCAAGAGACCACCGCCAGACGCGGGTCGTCGGCGGCGAAGACGTAGCGCGCCGAGGCGATCCAGGGGCGGATGCGCGGCATCTTCTCCGGCTTGACGCCGGGCATCAGCACCACCCGCCACGGGGTCAGGCGCAGCTCGCCGGCCGCGCGTTCGGCGGCGAGTTCGCCGAGCAGCGCCATCTGGTCGGCGGTGAAGCGGCCGAAGGGGGCGCCGATGCCGATGAAGGCGGCGGGATCGTGGGTGTGGTCGCCGAGCACCGCCTCGGCACCGCAGGCGCGCGGCAGGAGCGGCGTGACCTCGGCCAGGGTCTCGCCGAAGCCGGCCGCCTCGAAGAGCGCGGGGAGGCCGACGCGTGCCAGGATCTCCGGCATGCGGCGCGGCGCCTCGGCGAGGCCCGCGCGCAGCGCGATCACCGCGCGGGCGAGGGCGGCGGCATGGTCGGGAGCGTCTTCGACCGGCACGGCGGCGATCGAGCGATACCGGCCCGGGGCGGTCGCGACCTGGATCAGGACACGCGGGCCGTCCGGCGTCCGCACCCCGGTCAGGCGGACGTCGACGGCGACGTCGTCGAGCGCCAGCCGGCCGCCCTCGTCGACGACGAAGCCGAATTTGCCGGGTAGCGCATGGAGGCTCGCGTCCTCGGTCAGGCGGGTCTCGAGCGCGGCGCAGAGGGCGCGGCCGTCGATCGCGGCGTCGGGATCGAGCCCGGAGAGCGGCGAGGCGACGATGTTGCGCACCGCTTCCGCAGCGGCATCATGGTCGAGCAGACCGAGTTCGGCGAGCGCCTCCTGGAGCGGGTGGATGTTCTCGATCGAAACGCCGCGCAGTTGCAGGTTGCCGCGCTGGGAATAGTCGATCAGCTCGTTGCCGAAGCGGCGGGAGAGGTCGGAGAGCTCACCGGCGATCGCGGCCGGCAGGATCCCGGCGGTCAGGCGCACGCGGACGAGAAAGCCGTCGCCGGTCTCCATCGGGCGCAGCGCGCCGGGGCACCAGCCTTTGACGAGCGCGGGATCGGGTCTGTCTCTTCCGGTCATCGGTCGTCCTCCAGGATCTCCGCCAGACATCCGGCGACGGAATTGCGCCGGCTCGCCCACAGGCCGCGGCGCAGCGCCTCGTCGAAGGTGCGGGCGGCGGCTCGGGCGGCGAGGGGGTTGGCGTCGATCATGAAGGCGCGGACCCGTTCGTCGCCGAGTGTCGCGTCGAATAGCAGATCGTAGGCCCTCGGCGCCACTGCGTCCGTGGTCGCGGCGAAGACGTGGAGATTGGCGATGGTCTCGGCGATCTCGGCGGCGCCGCGATGGCCGTGGCGCATCTGGCCGGCGATCCAACGCGGATTGGTGGCGCGTGCCCGGACCACCCGGGCGATCTCCTCGGCGAGGCTGCGCACGGTGGAGCGATCGGTGCGGGTGGTGTCGGCGTGCCAGAGGGCCGGGCTCTTGCCCAGCATCGCGGCGGCGGCGGCGAAGCCGCCCTCGTGCTCGGCGAAGGCGTCGGCGTCGAGGACGTCCTGCTCGACCGTGTCGCGGGTGTGGACGAAGGCGTCGGCGGCGGCGACGCGGGCCTCGAAGGCGGCCGGCGCGGCGATGCCGGCGGCGTCGAGCCCATAGGCGTGGGCGGAGGCGGCGACATAGGCGGCGCCGAGGTCGGCGCGGGTCTCCCAGGCGCCGGACGCCACCGTCGAGGAGAGGCCGATGCCATAGGCGCCGGGCGCCGCGCCGAAGACGCGCCAACCCGCCTCGATCGCGCCTCCGGCGGCGCGGCGGGCGGCGGCGAGCGCATTGTCCTCGTCGTCCTCGTCGAGGGCGGCGACGGCGCGCACGGCCTGATCGAAGAGGGCGATCTGGCTTTCGAAGACGTCGCGGAAGAGGCCGGAGACGCGCAGGGTGACGTCGACCCGGGGGCGGCCGATCTTGGCCGGGACCAGGATCTCGAACCCGGCGACGCGCGCGGTCGCCGCGTCCCAGGTCGGGCGCACGCCCATCAGCGCGAACCCTTGCGCGAGATCGTCGCCGCCGGTGCGCATGGTGGCCGAGCCCCAGAGATCGAGCACGATGGCGCGCGGCCAGTCGCCGTGGTCCTGGACGTGGCGGGCGACCACCTCCTCCGCCGTGCGGCGGCCGATCTCCCAGGCGGTGCGGGTCGGCACGCCGCGCGGATCGACCGCGTAGAGATTGCGCCCGGTCGGCATCACGTCGAGGCGGCCGCGCGCCGGGGCGCCTGCCGGACCGGGGGCGAGGAAGCGGCCGTCGAGAGCGGCGAGGAGGCCGTCGCGCTCGGCCTCGGCGCAGGCGTCGAGCCTGCCCGGGAGATCGGCGCGGGCGGGGCCGGTCAGCCCCTCGCCGAGCGCCTCGAGGGCGGCGGCGCGCAGGGTGGGCGCGTCGGGCCGGGCGAAGACGTGGAGGCCGTCGGCGATGCGGGCGTCCTTCAGATCGCAGAGCCAGGCGTCGAGCCGGGTCAGCGCCTCGGCCGGCTCGAGATCGGGCGCGATGCCGCTCTCCTGCGCCAGGCCGGTCTCGCGGGCGCGCTCGAGGATCGTCTCGGCGAGGCGCTTGGCGCGGCGGGCGTCGAGGGTCTGGGCCTGGCTGAATTCGTCGAGCAGGGCCTCGATCTCGGCGGCGGCGCCGTGGCTGCCGGCGCGCGCCAGCGGCGGCGTCATGTGGCCGACGGTGACGGCGCCGATGCGGCGCTTGGCCTGCGCCGCCTCGCCGGGATTGTTGACCACGAAGGGATAGACGACCGGCACCGGGCCTAGCACGGCGGTCGGCGCGCAGGCGGGGGAGGGCGCGGCGCTCTTGCCCGGCAGCCATTCGAGCGTGCCGTGGGTGCCGAGATGGATCATCGCGTCGATGCGAAGCGTCTCGCGCAGCCACAGATAGAAGGCGACATAGCCGTGGCGCGGCGGGATCGCCGTGTCGTGATAGTCGGTCTTGCGGGTGTCGCGGCGGCCGCGATCGGGCTGGACCGCGACGGTCAGGTGGCCGAGCGCGAGGTGGGGGAAGCGGAAGGCGTCGCCGTCGAGGTTCGGGTCGGCGGCGGGGGACCCCCACGTCGCCGTGACCGCGTCGCGGAAGGCGGCGGGGAGGGTCGCGAAGAGGCGCTCGTAGGCGGCGAGGGAGAGGGCGGGGGTGTCGTCCTCCGTCGTCGTTCCGGGCGAGGGACGCGAGCCGAGGGTGCCGTTGCTCGGTGCGAGGCCGCGTGGATCCCGTTCCCCTCCGCGCGACGGAGTCGCGCTGCGGCCGGGGATGATGGTTGCGGCGAGCACTTCGCGGTCGGGCCCCCCGGCGGTGTGGGCTTCACCCTGAGGTGCCGATCGAAGATCGACCTCGAAGGGCGAAGTCGGGGCGAGGCCGTCGCCTCCCATCCCTTCGTGGTTCGAGGCCCCGCCTTCGGCGGCGCACCTCACCATGAAGGGGGCCGAGGAGGTGGCGACCGGGTGGGCATCAGGGGACGCCGGGTCTCGGGGGTGGCTCTCGGACGCCTCATCCGCCCTTCGGGCACCTTCTCCCGCAAGGGGAGAAGGGAAGGGGGCCGAGGCTCCGTCTGTCGGGGCGGTCCGGCCTTCGAGGACCCGCATCAGCGTGGCCGTGTCGGGCGGCGGCGTCACGGCGTAGCCGGCGGCGGCGAGGTCCTCGGCGACGGCGACCACGGATGCCGGCGTGTCGAGGCCGACGGCATAGGCGGTGCGGCCGCCCTTGGCGGGATAGTCGGAGACCACCAGCGCGAGGCGGCGCTCGGCCCTCGGCGTCGCGCCGAGACGCACCCAGGCGCGGGCGAGATCGGCCACGGCGGCGATGCCCTCGGCATCCGCCATATGCACGTTGCGTGCATGTTGATGGGCTTCGGAACGGGCCTCGCGACCCTTGAAGGAGATCGCGCGGGTGGCGATGCGGCCGTCGACCTCGGGCAGCACGACGTTCATGGCGAGGTCGGCGGCGGCGAGACCGCGGGTCGAGCTCTCCCAGGCCTCGCGGGCGCAGGTGGCGAGCACCGCCTGGAGGACGGGCACGCCGGCGCGGTCGAGCACGGTGGTGCCGTCGTCGAGGCGGGCGGAAAAGGCGGTGGTGTTGACGACGATCGCCGGGCGCTCCGTCTCGATCAGCCGGGCGAGGCCGGCGACGACGCGGGCATCCTTGAGGCTCGTCACCCATTCGGCGCGCACTCGGAAGCCGCGCGCGGCGAGCGCGTCGGCGAGGGCGGTGATCGGCGCGGCGTCGGCCGCCGCCCAGATCGAGCGATAGAGCGTGACGAGCGCGAGCGGGCCGTCGCCGTCCCGGGCCGCCTCGATCATCTCGCCGTGGGCGGGGAGCGGGCGCGGCTCGTCCCAGGCGGCGTCGCGGCCGAGCCGGGCGGCGATCCAGCCGAGCGCGGAGGCGACGTTGTCGGGGCCGCCCTCGTCGAACCAGCGCCAGAGCCGGCGCAGGTCCTCGGGGGGCAGCGTCGAGGCGCGGTCGAGACGGTCGTCCTCGCGGGCGTCGCCGGGCACGAGGGCGAGGGTGAGGCCGTGGTTGCGGGCGGCGGCGGCGAGTTCGTCGACGCCGTAGCGCCAATAGTCCATGCCGCCGAGGAGCCGGACCAGAACGAAACGCGCCTTGCGGCCGACGGCGTCGAGCCACAGGTCGACCGAATAGGGGTGGCGCAGATCGGCGAGCGAGGCGAGGCGCAGCGACGGCAGGGCGTCCGCGCCGGCGGCATGGGCCTTCGCCACCAGCGCCAGATCGCTGTCGGAGAAGGAGAGGAAAGCGACCTCGGCCGTGGTCTGGCCGAGGTCGACGGCGCGCGCGGTCTCGTCCAGCGATCGCACCTGATCGGCGACGAGATGCATGATGCTCTCCTCAGGCGGCGAGCGCGGCGCGCACGGCGGCCTCGTCGAGGCCCTTCTCGGCGATCACCACGAGACGGCCGGCGCGGGCCTCGTCGCGGCCCCAAGGGCGATCCCAGCGATGCTGGAAGCGGGCGCCGACCCCTTGCACCAACAGGCGCATGGGGCGGCCGGAGACGGCGACCCAACCCTTCACCCGCAGCACGTCGTGGGCCTCGACCACCGCCGCGAGGCGGGCGACGAGGCTCTCGGGATCGGCGGCGGGGGCGACGTCGACGACGAAGGTGGTGAAGTCGTCGTGGTCGTGATCCTCGCCCTCGGCCTCGTGATGGGAGGGGCGGGCGGCGAGATCGTCCTCGGCGGACGCGACCAGACCGAGCGCCACCGCCGGATCGACGCGGCCCTCGGTGGCGGTCACCACCTTGACGGCGCGCGGGATCGCGGTGCGGATCTCCGCCTCGAGCGCGGCCAGCGCCTCCGCGTCGAGGAGGTCGGCCTTGTTGACCACGACCAGATCGGCGGCGAGCAGCTGGTCCTCGTAGACCTCCTCGAGCGGATTGTCGTGATCGACGGCCGTGTCCTCGGCGCGCCGGGCGAGGACGGCGGCGGGATCGTCGGCGAAGCGGCCGTCGGCGACGGCGCGGCCGTCGACCACCGCGACGACGCCGTCGACGGTCAGTTTCGCGCGGATCTCGGGCCAGTCGAAGGCCTTGATCAGGGGCTTCGGCAGGGCGAGGCCGGAGGTCTCGACGACGATGTGGTCGGGCCGGTTCGGCAGCGCCAGCAAGCCCTCGATCGCCGGCATGAAGTCGTCGGCGACGGTGCAGCACAGGCAGCCGTTGGCCAGTTCGACGATCGCGTCGGCGGCGCAGGCGTCGTTGGCGCAGGAGCGCAGGATCTCGCCGTCGATGCCGACGTCGCCGAATTCGTTGACGATCAGGGCGAGGCGGCGGCCGCGGGCGTTCTCGATCAGGTGGCGAATCAGCGTGGTCTTGCCCGCGCCGAGGAAGCCCGTGACGATGGTGACGGGGATCTTGGCGAAGGCGGTCATGCGGTCACCTCGGGAACGGAGACGAAGGGCGGGATGCGGGCGACGACGCCCTTCCTGAAGGCGGCGGGACGGCTCTTCCACGGGATCAGCCCGTCGGGCGCGGCGCCGTAGAGGGCGGCGGTGGCGAGGATCTCCTCGGCCGCCTCGGGGGGGAAGTCGCCGTAGACGTAGGTCCATTTGCCGGCATCGGCGAAGCCGACGGTGATCGGCCGCTTGCACACCGAGAGGCATTCGACGCCGACGACGCGGACGTCGCCGCGTCCGCGCGCGGCGTCGAGGAGCGCGTCGCGGAGGCGGGCGCCGGCGCGCGGGCCGTCCTCGGCGTCGCCTTCGCGGCGGCACGAGGTGCAGACGAGCACGGTGGTCGGGGGCGCCTCGGGCGTCGGGGCAGGGGGATGCGAGTGGGGTGTCGACATGCGCAGGTCTCCTTCTCCGCCCCTCCGGCGGTCCGGTCGGTCTCATCGACGGCAGGTCTCCTGGCTCGCGGATCTCGCGCGCGACGCCGCCTTCCCGGGGGCGAACCCCAGTGGCCTTTCGGCGTCGCACTCTCCGCTCACAGTTGCGGGGGCAGCCGCGGCTTCTCGAACCTCGCCCGCCGGTGGCGCCCGATTCCGGGCACGACCGTATGGAAGGGTTCGAACCGCATTCCCTCTTCGCCCGCGAGGTGGCTCGCGGGACCGTCGATCGGCCGAAATATGAGCGGAACGGCGGGAGAGTCAATGCGACGCGCGGCGAGGACCGGCGGCGAGCGTCGGCGAGGAGCCGGCGGATTCGTCCCGAGGATGTCCCGTCATGCGCTCAGTGCATCGTTGTGCTTTGCAGCAATACGATAAACACATGGCAAGAATTTCATGAGTGTCGCGCCGCCGGCGTGGCTTGCAACGTCTTTCTTTTCAATGGATTATATCGCTCGGCGGGGATCGCGGAGACGATCGGCCCGTGGTCGACCCCGCCTTTCGTCTGATTTCGCCGTGCGACTGCAGGCGGTTAGGCAATGCGCGAGATCGAGACTGCGGCTCGCTCCGTCCGGCATGGCGGGGTGGGGGTGGGCGCGGGGCTTCGGTCGGACGAGCGCGCGGCGCGACGCCGCGCCTTTCGAGAGGGCTTCCCCCAGATGACCATTCAGACGTCCGCTTCCCGTGTGCTCCATCCCGGCCTCCGGTCCAAGATCATGTCGGCGGCCCAGGCCGCCTCGCTGATCCCGTCGGGCTCGACGGTGGGCATGAGTGGGTTCACCGGCGCGGGCTATCCGAAGCTGGTGCCGCTCGAGCTCGCCAAGCGGATCGAGGCGGCGCATGCGCGCGGCGAGCCCTTCAAGGTGTCGGTGTGGACCGGCGCCTCGACGGCGCCCGAACTCGACGGGGCGCTCGCCAAGGTCGACGGCATCGAGATGCGGCTGCCCTATCAGTCCGATCCGGTCTGCCGGAAGCGCATCAACGCCGGCGAGATGGAATACATCGACATCCATCTCAGCCACGTGGCGCAGTTCGTGTGGTTCGGCTTCCTCGGCAAGCTCGACGTCGCGGTGGTGGAAGTCGCCGGCGTGCGCGAGGACGGGCGGCTCATTCCCTCCTCCTCGATCGGCAACAACAAGACCTGGCTCGATCAGGCCGACAAGATCATCCTCGAGGTCAATTCCTGGCAGAGCCTCGCCCTCGACGGCATGCACGACGTCTATTACGGCACCGACCGGCCGCCGCACCGCAAGCCGATCCCGATGGTGACCGCCGCCGATCGCATCGGCGAGCCCTATTTCCACTGCGATCCGGAGAAGATCGTGGCGATCGTCGAGACCGACGCGCCCGACCGCTGCACCGCCTTCACCGCGCCCGACGAGACCTCCAAGACGATCGCCGCCCACATCGTCGACTTCCTCGGTCACGAGGTGAAGATGGGTCGGCTGCCTGAGAACCTGCTGCCGCTCCAGTCGGGCGTCGGCAACGTCGCCAATGCCGTGATGGCCGATCTCGAGCACGGGCCGTTCGAGAACCTGACCGCCTACACCGAAGTGCTGCAGGACGGCATGCTGAGCCTGATCAAGTCGGGCAAGCTGACGATGGCCTCGGCGACGGCGCTGTCGCTCTCCGAGGAGGCGACCAAGGAGTTCCTCGACAACATCGACTTCTACCGCGAGCGCATCGTGCTGCGTCCGCAGGAGATCTCGAACCATCCCGAGGTGATCCGCCGGCTCGGCGTCATCGCCATGAACGGCATGATCGAGGCGGACATCTACGGCAACGTCAACTCCACCCACATCATGGGCACGTCGATCATGAACGGCATCGGCGGCTCCGGCGATTTCGCGCGCAATGCCTATATTTCGTTCTTCATGACCCCGTCGGTGGCGAAGAACGGGGCGATCTCGTGCATCGTGCCGATGGTGTCCCATGTCGACCACACCGAGCACGACGTGCAGGTGATCGTCACCGAGCAGGGCCTCGCCGACCTGCGCGGCCTCAGCCCCAAGGCGCGGGCGAAGCTCGTGATCGAGCGCTGCGCGCACCCTACGTTCAAGCCGGCGCTGGCGGAGTATTTCGACCGGGCGATGCACTTTTCGGCCGGCCGGCACACGCCGCACATCCTCGACGAGGCCTTCTCCTTCCTGCCCAACTGGACCGCGGCGAAGAACGCCCGCGAGGCGTGGAAGGACGAGAGTCTGGTCCAGGCCGACGCCTGGCGCTGAGGCACGCGGCGCGCGCGGGACGGGGCGCTCTCGTTCCGCGAGCCACCGGCATCGGAATTGCTTTCGACGTCCGAAACATGGCATCGATGCCGTGGGGACGGACGAGGGAGTCGAGGGGGCCGTTCAGGGTCCCTCGCCCGCGTCGTCCACGGCGGATACTGGAGGGTCGGACGCGATGGTCGAATTGGCAGGCATGACGCGAGGAGCGACGGCGCGAGGACCCGCGTCGGTCGAGGCCCTGCGCGAAGCGATCCTCGAAAAGCTCAAATATGCGGTCGGCAAGAACCCGATCGCGGCTTCGACCCACGACTGGTTCGTGGCGACGGCGCTGGCCGTGCGCGACGTCATCGTCGACAACTGGATGGTCTCGACCACCCAGACCTACGACACCGACGAGAAGCGCGTCTATTACCTCAGCCTCGAGTTCCTGATCGGGCGGCTGCTCTTCGACGCCATGGGCAATCTCGAGATCACCGACACGGTGCGCGAGGCGCTCGGCGGGCTCGACGTCGATCTCGACCTGCTCAAGGAGGTCGAGCCGGACGCGGCGCTCGGCAACGGCGGTCTCGGGCGTCTGGCGGCCTGTTTCATGGAATCGATGGCGACGCTGTCGATCGCCGCCTACGGCTACGGCATCCGCTACGACCACGGCCTGTTCCGCCAGCGGATCAAGGACGGCTGGCAGCTCGAATATCCGGAGGACTGGCTCGCCTGGGGCAACCCTTGGGAGTTCCCGCGCGCCGAGGTCGCCTATCCGATCGGGTTCGGCGGCCGGGTCGAGGCGATGACCGATCGCGACGGCACGGTGCGCTACGAATGGCGTCCGGCCGAGACGGTTCTGGCGGTCGCCTACGACACGCCGATCGTCGGCTGGCGCGGGCAGCACGTGAACACGCTCCGCCTGTGGTCGGCGAAGGCGTCCGATCCGCTGCGCCTCGACGCCTTCAACCGCGGCGACTACGTCGGCGCGGCGGCGGCGCGCGTCAAGGCGGAGGCGATCTCCAAGGTGCTCTATCCCTCCGACGCGACGCCGGCGGGCCAGGAACTGCGCCTCAGGCAGGAGTTCTTCTTCGCCTCGGCCTCGCTGCAGGATCTGATGCGGCGTCATCTCAACCAGCACGCCGACATCACGACGCTGCCGGAGAAGGTGGCGATCCAGCTCAACGACACCCATCCGGCGATTGCTGTCGCCGAGATGATGCGCATCCTGGTCGACATCCACGAGGTGGAGTGGGCGAAGGCCTGGGAGCTGACCCGGGCGACCTTCTCCTACACCAACCACACGCTGCTGCCGGAGGCGCTCGAGACCTGGCCGGTGCCGCTGATGGAGCGGCTCCTGCCGCGCCACATGCAGATCATCTATCTGATCAACGGCCTGCAGCTCGACGAGATCAAGAAGAAGGGCGAGGCCGACGGCGGCTTCCTCTCGGCGCTGTCGATCATCGACGAGCAGGGCGGCCGGCGCGTGCGCATGGGCCATCTCGCCTATCTCGGCAGCCACAAGGTCAACGGCGTCTCGGCGCTGCACTCCGACCTGATGAAGGTCACGGTGTTCCGCGACCTCAACACGGCCTATCCGAATCGCATCGTCAACAAGACCAACGGCATCACCTTCCGCCGCTGGCTCTATCAGTCGAACCCGGGGCTGACCGGACTGATCGGCGAGGCGATCGGCCCGTCCTTCCTCGACGACGCGCGCGAGCTGACGAAGCTCGCCCCGCATGCCGACGACGCCGGGTTCCAGGAGAAGTTCGCCGCCGTCAAGCTCGCCAACAAGGAACGGCTGGCGCGGCTCATCCTCGACCGCTGCGAGGTCAAGGTCGATCCGCACGCGTTGTTCGACGTGCAGATCAAGCGCATCCACGAATACAAGCGTCAGTTGCTGAACATCCTCGAGACGATCGCCGTCTACGACGCGATGAGGGCGCAGCCGACGCGCGATTGGATCCCGCGCGTGAAGATCTTCGCCGGCAAGGCGGCCGCCTCCTATGCTCAGGCCAAGCTGATCATCAAGCTCGCCAACGACGTCGCCAAGGTGGTGAACACCGACCCGACGCTGCGCGGTCTGCTCAAGGTGGTTTTCTTGCCTAATTACAATGTCTCACTTGCCGAACGGATCATTCCCGCGGCCGATCTGTCGGAACAGATCTCGACGGCGGGCATGGAGGCTTCCGGCACCGGCAACATGAAGTTCGGTCTCAACGGCGCGCTGACGATCGGTACGCTCGACGGGGCCAACGTCGAGATGAAGGAACATGTCGGAGACGACAACATCTTCATCTTCGGCCTGACGGCGGAAGAAGTCGAGGCTCGGCGGGCACAAGGGATCGACAGTCGCGAAACACTCGCCAAGTCTTCGATCCTCAGTGAAGTGTTGGAGTCGATCGGTTCGGGGGTGTTCTCTCCGGGGGAACCCGATCGGTACAAACCCCTGGTCGACGCGCTGACATATCATGACTATTTCATGGTGACGGCGGACTTCGAGAGTTACTACGCGACGCAGCGTGCCGTGTTCCGCAAATGGCGCGACAAGGCGGCTTGGCGTCGCTCGGCGGCTCTCAACACCGCGCACATGGGATGGTTCTCCTCGGATCGGACGATCTCCGAATATGCCGAGGACATCTGGAACGTGCCGGTCCGGCCGCCGTTGGGATGAGGCGGGGCGGCGCCTTCGGCGTCGTCGTCATGCGATCGTCATCCCGACGGTCGACCACACGGACTGGGGAAGATCGCAGCGACCGCCCACCACGGGTCGGGGCGACTTCCGAAAGGGGGCGCGATGAGCGACCATGCAGTGAGCCCGGCCTGGATGGCTCGGCAATCGGACGTCGATGCGATCGTCGGCGGACGTCATGGCGATCCGTTCGCCGTTCTCGGGCCGCACGACACGCCCGAGGGGCCGGTGGTTCGAGCCTTCGTGCCGCATGCGGAGTTTCTCGACGTCGTCGATTCGGCCGGTCGCGCGGTGGCGCGGCTGGAGCGGCGTGACGACGCCGGCTTCTTCGAGGGCCTGCTCAAGGGCAAGGCGGCGAAGCTCGGCCGGCGCTACGTTCTGCGCGCGACCAACCGCTCGGCGTCGTGGGATCTGATCGATCCTTACGCCTTCGCGCCGTTCCTGGGGTCCACGGACGACTATCTGCTGGTCGAGGGCACGCATCGGCGGCTGTTCGAGCGGCTCGGCGCGCAGCTGGTCGAGCACGAGGGCGTCGCCGGCGTCAATTTCGCGGTGTGGGCGCCGAACGCGGCGCGCGTGTCGGTGGTCGGCGACTTCAACGCCTGGGACGGGCGCCGTCACCAGATGCGCAAGCGCATCGACAGCGGCATCTGGGAGATCTTCGCCCCCGGTGTCGACGCCGGCGCGGTCTACAAATACGAGATCGTCGCGGCGGACGGGCGGCTCCTCCCGCTCAAGGCCGATCCGTTCGGCTTCGGCAGCGAGATGCGGCCGTCGACCGCCTCGGTGGTGGTGCGCACCGATCGGTTCGAATGGACCGACGCGGACTGGATGGCGCGGCGGCCGGGCGACGACCGGCGGCGGCCGATGTCGATCTACGAGGTCCATCTCGGATCGTGGGCCAAGGCCGACTGGGGCCGGTTCCTGACCTGGGACGAGCTGTCGGATCGCCTGATCCCCTATGCGGCCGGGCTCGGCTTCACCCATCTGGAACTGCTGCCGGTCTCCGAGCATCCGTTCGACGCGTCTTGGGGCTATCAGCCGATCGGCCTCTTCGCGCCGACGCGGCGCTTCGGCGAGCCGGAGGGCTTCGCCCGCTTCGTCGACAAGGCGCATGCGGCCGGGCTCGGCGTCATCCTCGACTGGGTGCCGGCGCATTTCCCGACCGACGAGCACGGGCTGCGCGAATTCGACGGCGGGCCGCTCTACGAGCACGCCGATCCGCGGCGCGGCTTTCACCCCGACTGGAACACGGCGATCTACGACTTCGGCCGTCCGGAAGTGGTGTCGATGCTGTGCGCCAACGCGCTGTTCTGGCTCGAGCGCTATCACATCGACGGCCTTCGGGTCGATGCGGTCGCCTCGATGCTCTACCTCGACTATTCGCGCAAAGAGGGCGAATGGCTGCCGAACGAGGACGGCGGTCGCGACAATCGCGAGGCGGTGGCCTTCCTGCGGCGGGTCAACGAACTCGTCTACGGGCTCGGCACCGGGGCGGTGACGATCGCCGAGGAATCGACCGCCTGGCCGGGCGTCTCGGCGCCGGTCTACGCGGGCGGTCTCGGCTTCGGCTTCAAGTGGAACATGGGCTGGATGCACGACACGCTCGACTTCATGTCGCGCGAGGCGATCCATCGGCGCTGGCACCACGATCAGCTGACCTTCGGCCTGCTCTATGCCTTCGCCGAGAACTTCGTGCTGCCGCTCAGCCACGACGAGGTGGTGCACGGCAAGGGATCGCTGATCGGCAAGATGACCGGCGATCACTGGCAGAAGTTCGCCAATCTCCGCGCCTATTACGGCTTCATGTGGGGGCATCCCGGCAAGAAGCTCCTGTTCATGGGACAGGAGTTCGGCCAGTGGGCGGAGTGGAACCACGACAAGAGCCTCGACTGGCACCTGACCGACTATCCCGAGCATCGCGGCCTGCAGAGCCTGTTGCGCGATCTCAACCGGGTCTATCGCGACACGCCGGCGCTCCATGCCCGCGACTGCGAGCAGGAGGGGTTCCGCTGGGTCGTGGTCGAGGATCGCGACCAGTCGGTCTATGCCTTCGCGCGCTTCGGCGAATGGGGGGATCCGCCGGTTCTGGTGGTCTCCAACTTCACGCCGCTGCCGCGCGATCACTATCGCCTCGGCTTCCCGCGCGCGGGGCGTTGGCGGGAGATCCTCAATTCCGACGCCGCCTGCTACGGCGGCTCCAACATGGGCAACGGCGGCGAGATCCGCGTCGAGGAACGGGAGAGCCATGGGCTGCCCGCGTCGGCGGCGATCCTGGTGCCTCCGCTCGCCACGGTGATGTTCGAGTGGGTGGGCGAGTGAGCTCACGGGCGTCACGCCCCAAACGAAAACCCGACGACGGGAGGACTGGACGATGAACACGATGCCGACCAAGGCGGTGAAGCCGTCGGCGGGCGGAGCGCCCCTCTCCAGGCACGCGATGGCCTACGTGCTGGCCGGGGGACGCGGATCGCGATTGATGGAATTGACGGATCGCCGCGCCAAACCGGCGGTCTATTTCGGCGGCAAGTCGCGCATCATCGACTTCGCGTTGTCGAACGCCCTCAATTCGGGCATTCGCCGCTTCGGCGTGGCGACGCAGTACAAGGCGCATTCGCTGATCCGCCATCTCCAGCGCGGTTGGAACTTCCTGCGTCCCGAACGCAACGAGAGTTTCGACGTGCTGCCGGCCTCGCAGCGCGTCTCGGAAGAGGCGTGGTACGCGGGCACCGCCGACGCGGTCTATCAGAACCTCGACATCATCAAGGACTACGAGCCGAAATACATGATCATCCTGGCGGGTGATCACATCTACAAGATGGACTACGAGAAGATGCTGCAGCAGCACGTCGAGCAGGGCGCCGACGTGACGATCGGCTGTCTCGAGGTGCCGCGCGAGGAGGCGGTCGGCTTCGGCGTGATGCACGTCGACGAGACCGACCGAGTGATCGCCTTCGTCGAGAAACCGAAGGATCCGCCGCCGATGCCGGGCAAGCCCGACAAGGCGCTGGCGTCGATGGGCATCTACGTGTTCGAGGCGTCGTTCCTGTGGGATCAGCTCGAGCGCGACGCGGCCGATCCGCATTCCAGCCGCGACTTCGGCAAGGATCTGATCCCCTACATCGTCAAACACGGCAAGGCGGTGGCGCATCACTTCTCGAAGTCCTGCGTCAAGTCGCGGGCCGAGGCGGAGCCCTATTGGCGCGACGTCGGCACGGTCGACGCCTATTGGGAGGCCAACATCGACCTCACCGACGTGGTGCCGGAACTCGACCTCTACGACAGCGAATGGCCGATCTGGACCTATGGCGAGATCACGCCGCCGGCGAAGTTCGTCCACGACATCGAGGGCCGGCGCGGGTCGGCGGTCTCCTCGCTGGTGTCGGGCGGCTGCATCGTCTCGGGCGCGTTCCTCAAGCGGTCGCTGCTGTTCACCGGCGTGCGCGTCAACTCGTTCAGCCACGTCGAGAACACGGTGATCCTGCCGCACACCTCGGTCGGGCGCGGGTGCCGGCTCACCAACGTGGTGGTCGACGCGCGGGTCAAGATCCCGGACGGTCTGGTGGTGGGCGAGGATCCCGAGCTCGACGCCAAGCGGTTCCGGCGCACCGAAAAGGGCATCTGCCTGATCACCCAACCGATGCTCGACCGCATCGCCGACTGACGCGCAGACGCAAGGGGACGCGCATGGCCACGACGAAGGTTCTCTCGGTCGTCTCGGAAATCTATCCGCTGATCAAGACCGGAGGGCTCGCCGACGTGGCGGGCGCGCTTCCCGGCGCCCTCGCCGCCGAGGACGTCGAGATGCGCACGCTGGTGCCGGGCTATCCGGCCGTGATGGCCGCGCTCGCGGAAGCGGAGAAGGTCGAGAAGGTCTTTCGGCTGAAGGATCTCTTCGGCGGGCCGGCCGTGGTTCTGGCCGGCCGGGCGAAGGGGCTCGATCTCTTCGTGCTCGACGCGCCCCATCTCTTCGATCGGCCCGGCAATCCCTATCACGACGGCGACGGCGAGGACTGGCCGGACAATCCGTTCCGCTTCGCGGCGCTGGCGCGGGTCGGCGCCGAGATCGGCTTCGGGGCGATCAAGGGGTTCCGCCCCGACGTGGTCCACACCCACGACTGGCAGGCGGGCCTGACGCCGGCCTATCTCGAATATGACGGGCGGCCGCGGCCGGGAACGGTGGCGACGGTGCACAACCTCGCCTTCCAGGGTCAATATCCCAAGGACATGCTGGCCGATCTGCGTCTGCCGCCGCATGCCTGGGGGGTCGACGGGGTCGAGTATTACGACACGATCGGCTTCCTCAAGTCGGCGCTGCGGATGTCGGACCGGGTCACCACGGTGTCGCCGACCTATGCGGCGGAGATCCGCAGCGGTGAGGGCGGGATGGGGCTCTCGGGTCTTCTCGCCGGCCGCGCCGGGGTCGTCTCCGGCATTCTGAACGGCATCGACACCGACGTGTGGGATCCGGCGAAGGATCCGCTGATCGCCGGGCATTACGACGCGTCGACGCCGTCGTCGCGGCGGACCAACAAGTCGGCGCTGCAGAAGCGTTTCGGCATCAAGGTCGACCGTCGCGCGATGGTGTTCGGCGTGGTGTCGCGGCTGTCCTGGCAGAAGGGGCTCGACATGGTGCTCGAGGGGATCGAGACGATCCTCTCGGTCGGTGGCCAGTTGGTGCTGCTCGGCTCGGGCGACCGTGAGCTGGTCGACGGGTTCCGTCACGCCGCCGCCGCCCACCCGGGGCGGGTGGGCGTGATGATCGGCTACGACGAGAGCCTCGCCCATCAGGTGCAGGCCGGGTCGGACGCGCTGTTGGTGCCGTCGCGGTTCGAGCCCTGTGGTCTCACCCAGCTCTGCGCGCTGCGCTACGGGGCGATCCCGATCGTCACCCGGGTCGGCGGGCTCGCGGACACGATCATCGACGCCAACGAGATGGCGCTCGAGGCGGGCGTCGGGACGGGCGTGATGTTCACGCCGCCGCATGCGGACATGTTCCGCGCGGCGATCCTGCGCGCGGCCGATCTCTACCGCGACGGCGCGACGTGGCGGCGGCTGATGAAGAACGCCATGCGCACCGACGTCTCGTGGCGCCGCTCGGCGGCTCGCTACGCCAAACTCTATCGGGATCTCGTCACCGAACGTAATGCGTGATCCCCTCGCAGACGGCCGCGCGCGGCCGGGGTGTCGGGGGGACGCCGCAGGGGGCACGGCATGCATTCAGGGAAGACCGGGCTCGGAGCGGCGGGACCGCTCGGCGCGAGCCATGACGGGATCGGCGTGAACTTCGCCGTGGTCTCGGCGAACGCGACCGACGTGGACGTCTGCTTCTTCGACGCCGAGGACCGGGAGACCGGGCGCTTCCGGCTGCCCGGACGCACCGGCGAGGTGTTCCACGGCTGGATCGAGGGCGTCGCGCCGGGGACACGCTGGGGGCTCCGGGTGAACGGACCCTGGGCACCGGAGAGGGGGCATCGCTTCAATCCGGCCAAACTCCTGGTCGATCCGCACGCGACGCGGCTCGATCGGCCGTTCCGTCTCCATCCGGCGATGTTCGACGCGCGCATCCACGGCGCCGAGCACGACGAGGTCGACAGCGCCGCCGAGGTTCCCAAGGCGATCGTCGAGGCGGCGTGCCCGGCGCAGCCGGTGGTCAGGCCGCGGGTCGCCCCGCGCGATCGCGTCGTCTACGAGTGTCACGTCAAGGGTTTCACCCGCCTCCATCCGGGGATCCCGGAGGAGATCCGGGGCACGTTCGCGGCGCTCGGCCATCCCGTGGCGATCGCCCATCTGACCCGGCTCGGGGTGACGGTGCTCGAGGTGATGCCGATCTGGGCGGGGCTCGACGAGCGTCATCTCGGGCCCCTCGGGCTCACCAACTATTGGAACTACAATCCGATCGTGCCGATGGCGGTCGATCCGCGGCTGGCGCCGGGCGGCTGGGCGGAGGTGCGCGCGGCGATCGACGCGCTGCACGACGCGGGCATCCAGGTGATCCTCGACGTGGTGCTGAACCATACCGGCGAGAGCGATCATCTCGGCCCGACCGTCGCCTATCGCGGTCTCGACAATGCGCTGTGGTATCGGCTGAGGAGCGGGGATCTCTCGCGCTACGCCGACGACAGCGGCTGCGGCAACGGGCTCGATCTGACGCGGCAGGCGGGGCTTCGGCTCGGGCTCGACGCGCTCCGACACGCGGCGCGGGTCGGCGGTTTCGACGGGTTCCGCTATGATCTCGCCACCGCCCTCGGCCGGCGCGCGCTCGGCTTCGACGCCGACGCGCCGTTCCTAGCGGCGATCCGCTCCGATCCCGAGCTGCGCGATCTGGTGCATGTCGCCGAGCCCTGGGACATCGGGCCGGGCGGCTATCGGCTCGGCGCCTTCCCGGCCGGGTGGCCGGAATGGAACGACCGCTGGCGCGACACGATGCGGCGGTTCTGGCGCGGCGATCAGGGCATCATCGGCGAGGTGGCGACGCGGTTCGCCGGGTCGTCCGACGTGTTCGCGGCGCGGCATCGGCCGACCTCGGATTCGCTCAACTTCATCACCGCCCACGACGGCTTCACCCTGGCGGACCTCGTCGCCTACGCCCACAAGCACAACGAGGCGAACGGCGAGAGCAATCGCGACGGCACCGACGCCAATCATTCCTGGAACCACGGCGTCGAGGGGCCGAGCGACGATCCGGCGGTGCGCGAGGCGCGGCTGCGCGACGTGCGGGCGCTGCTCGCGACGCTCTTCACCTCGCACGGCATTCCGATGCTGGCGATGGGCGACGAGGCGGGGCGGACGCAGGGCGGCAACAACAACGCCTATGCCCAGGACAACGCCATGTCCTGGTTCGACTGGGAGCATGCGAACGACGGGCTGATCGCCTTCGTGGCGCGGCTGGCGCGGATCCGCGCCGCGCATGCGGCGTTGCGCGACGATCGGATGCCGACAGGGGCGGCGATCGGCGCGGAGGGGATCGCCGATCTCGAATGGCGCCGGTTCGACGGGGCGCCGTTCGGGCCGGGCGATTGGCACGATCCGGAGAACTTCCGTCTGGTCGCGGTGATGGCGGGGGAACAGGACGGCGCGATCGATCGGGTGATCGTGGCGCTGTCGGTCGATCCGCGTCCGGCGGTGTTCGTGCCGCCGCCGCCGCGTCCGGGTCTGCGCTGGCGGTTGGAGCTCGACAGCGCGCATCCCGACCGCGAACCCTTCGCCAGCGCCAAGTTCCCGATCGACGGGCGCTCGGTGACGATCTTCGTCGAGGAGCCGATCCCGGACGATCATCGGATCTGGCCGGTCGACAGCGATTCGCTCGACCGATTGGCCCATGCCGCCGGCATCGCGCCGGACTGGTGGGATCTGACCGGCCACGGCCACCGGGTCGGGGACGACACCAAGCGGGCGATCCTGAAAGCGATGGGTCTGCCGGCGGATACGCTCGGCGAGGCCACCGACAGTCTCGAACGGCTGGCGTCGGAGACCATCCGGCGGCCGCTGCCGCTCGCCGCGACGGCGTTCGCCGGCCGCCAGGGCGAGGTGTCGCTGGCCGGGCCGCGCGCGCTCGGCGGCGGCACGCTGCGCCTGACGGTCGAGCTCGAGGGCGGGGGCGAACGCGTCGTCACCGTGCAGCCCGGCGAGGGCCGGGCGGTGTTCGCGGCGGGCGAGGAGACGGGGCCGAGCCGGCGCGTCGTGCCTCTTCCCGATCTGCCGATCGGTCGTCACCGGATCCGCTTCGAGGGCCACGACGAGACCTGCGCGCTGACGGTCGCGCCCGCGACCTGTCATCTGCCGGAGGGCGGCGCGGCGCGGCGGCTGTTCGGGCTCTCGGCGCATCTCTACACGCTGCGGCACGCGGCCGATCAGGGCATCGGCGATTTCGAGACGCTGGCGCTCTTCGCCGAGAAGGCCGGCGGCGTCGGCGCGGCGACGCTCGGTCTCAATCCGCTGCACGCGCTCTTCCAGGGCGATCGCGAGCGGGCGAGCCCCTATTCGCCGTCGGATCGGCGGTTCCTCGATCCGATCTTCATCGACGTGACGCGCCTGCCGGCACCACTCGCCGCCGGGATCGGCGCCGAGGCACCCCGGGCGGCGCTGGAGGCGGCGCGTCTCCAGGGGCTCTCGCACGTCGACTATCCAGCGGTGTGGGCGCTGAAATCGGCGGTGCTGCGCGCGGCCTTCACCACCTTCGAGGAGGCGGCGAAGGCGGGAGGCGGGGCGCTGGTGGCGGAATTCGACGCCTTCGTCGCCGCCGGCGGCGAGGCGCTGACGCGCTTCGCCACCTTCGAGGCGATCGCGGCGGTGACCGGGGCGACCACGGCGAGCGGCTTTCCGGCCGATCTTTCGGCCTGGGATCGGCCCGGCGTGGCGGACTTCGCGGCGCGCCATCGCCGGGCGGTGCGCTGGTCGCAGTTCCTGCAGTGGCTCGCCGAACGGCAATTGGCGGAAGCGGCGGCGCGCGGGCGCGCGGCGGGGCTCGGGCTCGGCTTCTACCGCGATCTCGCGGTCGGCTGCGCGCCGGACGGCGCGGAGGCCTGGGGCGCGGGCGCGCGGCTGATGCATCGGGTCTCGGTCGGCGCGCCGCCCGATCCCTTCGCGCGCGACGGACAGGTTTGGTCGCTACCGCCGCTCAATCCGATCGAGAGCGCGCGGCTCGGACACGCGCCCTTCGCCGAACTGATCCGCGCCAACATGGCGCATGCCGGCGCGCTCCGCATCGATCACGTGCTGGGGCTCCGGCGCCTCTTCGTGGTGCCGGACGGGGCCAAGGGCTCGCAGGGGGCCTTCGTCGATCAGCCGTTCGAGGATCTGATCGGCCAGCTCACGCTGGAGAGCCGGCGGGCCGAATGCGTCGTCGTCGGCGAGGATCTCGGCACGGTGCCCTGGGGGTTCCGCGAGCGCATGGCGGAGGCCGAGGTCCTGTCCTATCAGGTGCTGTGGTTCGAGCGGGAGGGGCGGGGTTTCCGCTCGCCCGCGACCTATCCGGCGCTCGGGACGGCGGTGGTCGGCTCGCACGATCTCGCGACCCTGGCGGGGTGGTGGATCGGCGAAGATCTCGACGAGGATCTGCGGCTCGGACGGCTGGAAGAGGCGGCGGCGCCGGCCGCGCGCGCCGAGCGGGCCGAGGAGAAGCGGGTCCTGATCGACACGCTGATCGCGGCGGGCGCCCTGGCGGCCGACGCGGTGGCCGACGAGCTGCCGGCGGCGCTCACCGACGAGATCGCGGCGGCCGTCCATGCCTATGCCGCCGAGGGGCGCTCGATGCTGGCGCTGGTGCAGGCCGACGATCTCAGCGGAGAGATCGAGCGGCTCAATCTGCCGGGCACCGATCGCGAGCGGCCCAATTGGCGGCGGCGGCTCTCGGTCGGCGTCGAGACGCTGCTCGAGACCTCGCGCGCGCGGGCGGTGCTGGGCGGGCTCGCCGACCGACGGTGGTGAGGCGGGCAGGGCGAGGCGGAGGGACCTGCCTCGCCGCCTGAAATTTGAGCTCTTCCTGTATTGTTTTCGATACACCAGAGAGCGGTGTTCGGTTATGCTCGCCGCGGCGCTCCTTCGTCCGGCGAAGGAGTTTCCGGAGGTTCCAACCCATGGGCGCCGCGACCGGCGCCGCGAGGATCCCATCCATGAAGCTCTCCGCGCGCAACATGCTCTCCGGCACGGTTCTGTCCGTCACCAAGGGCACCACGACCGCTCACGTCACCGTCGACGTCGGTGGCCAGACCGTCACCTCGGCGATCACCAACGAATCGGTCGAGGATCTCGGCCTCGCCGTCGGTCAGGCGGTCAAGGTGGTGATCAAGTCCTCGGACGTGATGATCGGCGTCGACTGAGGTCGGCGTGTTCCGCCCCTCCGGGGGCGGCGGGGAGCCTCGATCGGGATCTGCCCATCGGGGTTTTCTTCGGCTTGTTGCTGTATCGTTGATGATATAGGTTTCGGCGCTGTGTCGTCGACCGGAGGGTGTCCGTGATGAATTCGTTCGAGAAGAAGATGCGCCGGATGGCGGGTGCCCTGGTCGGTGCGGCGCTGATGGTGATCGGGGCCGCCGGCGGTTCGGCGCTCGCGCAGTCGGCGGGGCCGGTGGTCTTCGCCGCCGCCTCGATGAAGACCGCGCTCGACAAGGTCGACGCCGCCTGGACCGCCAAGACCGGCAAGACCGTGACCGTGTCCTACGCCGCCTCCTCGGCTCTCGCCAAGCAGATCGAGCAGGGCGCGCCGGCCGACCTCTTCGTCTCCGCCGACATTCCGTGGATGACCTATCTCTCCGACAAGGGGCTGATCAAGCCGGAGACCCGCTCCGAATTGCTCGGCAACGCGCTGGTGCTGATCGCGCCGGTGGACTCGCCCGAGAAGATCGAGATCGGCCCGGGCTTCCCGCTCGCCGCCAAGGTCGGCGACGGCAAGGTCGCGACCGGCGACGTCGGCTCGGTGCCGGTCGGCAAATACGCCAAGGCCGCGCTCGAGAAGCTCGGCGTGTGGGCCGCGGTCGAGCCGAAGATCGCCGGTGCCGCCAACGTGCGCGCCGCCCTCGCCCTGGTGGCGCGCGGCGAGGCCAAATACGGCATCGTCTATGCCACCGACGCGAAGTCGGAGCCCAAGGTGGTGGTGGTCGGAACCTTCCCGGCGGGCAGCCATCCGGCGATCATCTATCCGGTGGCGATCACCAAGGATTCGACCAATGCCGACGCGGCCGCCTATCTGGACTTCCTGAAGAGCGCGGAGGCTGCCAAGATCTTCGCCGACGAGGGCTTCACGCCCCTCGCGAAGTGAGGATCGGGACGGGTGGACTGGTTCACGGTCGAGGAATGGACGGCGATCGGCCTGTCCCTGAAGGTGGGCACGATCGCCATGGTGGCCTCGCTGCCGCCGGCGATCCTGGTGGCCTGGGTGTTGGCGCGGGGGCGGTTTCCCGGCAAGGCGCTCCTGGACGGGATCGTCCATCTGCCGCTGGTGCTGCCGCCTGTCGTGACGGGTTACCTGCTCCTGTTGTCGTTCGGCCGGAGGGCTCCGATCGGGGCCTTCCTCGCCGAGCATTTCGGGCTGGTGTTCTCGTTCCGCTGGACCGGCGCGGCGCTCGCCGCGGGGGTGATGGGCTTTCCGTTGATGGTGCGGGCGATTCGCCTGTCGATGGAGGCGATCGACGAGCGGATCGAGCAGGCCGCCGCCTCGCTCGGCGCGCCGCCGTGGTGGGTCTTCCTCTCGGTGACGCTGCCCCTGTCGTTGCGGGGGGTCGCGGCCGGGGCGGTGCTGGCCTTCGCCAAGGCGCTCGGTGAGTTCGGCGCCACCATCACCTTCGTCTCCAACATTCCCGGTCAGACCCAGACCATTCCCGCCGCCATCTACACCTATACCCAGACCCCCGGGGGCGATCTCGGCGCGCTCAAGCTGTCGCTGGTGGCGGCGGTCCTGGCGCTCGGGGCCCTGGTCGTCTCCGAACTCGCGGTGCGGCAACGGCGCGGCCGGGAGGGGCGGGCATGATCTCGGTCGACGTGGCGCTGGCGCGCTCCGACTTCGCGCTCGACGTCGCCTTCGAGGGCGGGCAGGGCATCACGGCGCTGTTCGGGCCTTCGGGCTGCGGCAAGACCACGGTGATCCGGCTGGTGGCCGGGCTCGAGCGGCCCGATCGCGGTCGCATCACGCTCGGCGACACGGTGCTGACCGACGTCGAACGGGGTGTGCGCCTGCCGCCCCATCGCCGCCGGATCGGGCTCGTGTTCCAGGACGCGCTGCTCTTTCCTCATCTCTCGGTCGCGACCAATCTCGCCTATGGGCGCTTCTTCACGGCGCGCGAGCGGCGCCGGGTCGAGCGCGACGCGGTGATCGCGGTGCTCGGCATCGGCCATCTGCTCGACCGGCGTCCGGCGACGCTCTCGGGCGGCGAGCGCCAGCGGGTGGCGATCGGGCGGGCGCTCCTGACCTCGCCCGACCTCCTGTTGATGGACGAGCCGCTGGCGGCGCTCGACGACGACCGCAAGCTCGAGATCCTGCCCTTCATCGAGCATCTGCGCGACGCCTTCGCGATCCCGATCCTCTACGTGTCGCATTCGGTCGAGGAGGTGGCGCGGCTCGCCGCCACGGTGGTGCGGATGGACAAGGGGCGGGTCGCGGCGATCGGCGCGCCGGCCGAGGTTCTGGCGCCGACCGGCCTCGCCTCGGCGACGCATCGCTTCGAGGCGGTCTCGGTCGTCACCGGCACCGTCGCCGGGATCGACGAGGCCTATGGGGTGACGACGATCGCCCATCCCGCCGGCTCGATCGTCGTCCCGGGCCGGCTGCCGCGCGCGGGGGCGAGCGTGCGGGTGACCGTCCGGGCGACCGAGGTGACGCTGTCGCGCGAGCGCGGCACGGCGACCAGCGTGCGCACCGCGCTCGCCGGGCGGATCGAGGCGGTGACGACCGACGGCGGTCCCTTCGCGCTGGTGACGGTGTTGCTCGACGGCGGCGAGACGCTCTACGCCTATGTCACGCGGCTCGGGTTCGACGCGCTCGGGGTCGCGGTCGGCGATCGGATCTCGGCGTTGATCAAGGCGGTGTCGATCGACGAGCGCGGTCTCGCCGGGCTCGAGGCGCCGGAAGAGAGGAAGGCCTGATCATGTTTCGTCCGACCCGGGCCGAGCTCGACGCGTTGCTGGCCGAGGACACGCCGCACGGCGATCTCACCACCGAGGCCCTGGGGATCGGCGAGCGCGGCGCGGTGATGCGCTTCACCGCGCGCGACCCGCAGGTGGTGGCGGGGATCGCGATCGCGCGCGGGCTGATCGAGCTCGCGGGCGGGCGCGTCGCCACGCTCGCCGCCGCCGGCGAGCGGGTCGCGGCGGGAACGGCGCTTCTTACCGCCGAGGGGCCGGCGGCGGCGCTGCACCGCGCCTGGAAGACCGCGCAGACGACGATGGAACTCCTCGGCGGCATCGCCACGGCGGCGCGCGAGGTGGTGGAGGCGGCGGTCGTGGGCGAACGCCGGGTGCCGGTCGCCTGCACGCGCAAGACCTTTCCCGGCGCGCGGCGGTTCCAACTGGCGGCGATCCGCGCGGGGGGCTGCGTCGTCCATCGCACCGGGCTCTCCGAGACGGTGCTGGTCTTCGCCGAGCATCGTGCCTTTCTCGGCGACGAGGCGGCGGAAGCGACGGTGGCGCGGTTGCGCGCGGCCTGTCCGGAAAAGAAGCTGGTGACCGAGGTGGCGACCCCGGACCATGCGGCGCGGGCCGCGGCGGCAGGGTTCGACGTGATCCAGATGGAGAAGTTCACGGTCGGGCAGGTCGCGGAGACGACGGCGCTGGTCAAGCCGGGGTGGCCTGCCGTGGTGCTCGCCTCGGCCGGCGGGATCTCGCCGGCCAATGCCGCCGATCACGTGCGTGCCGGCGCCGACATGTTGGTGACGTCGTGGCCCTATACGGCGCGGCCGCGCGACGTGCAGGTGACGATCGAGCCGGCGTGAGATCGGCGCGAGGGGTCGCGCCGATCTCCGCGTCGTCCTCAGGCCCCCGTTCGCGGGCGCCGGGCGGCGAGGAGGCGCAGCAGCGCGACCGCCTCGGCCGGCGGGGCCTTCTCGAGCCGGCGATAGTCGCGGCCGTCGAAGGTCCGGTTCATCCAACCGCCGTCGACGAGTTCGCGTCGGAGGAGGGCGTGATCGCCGAAGAGATGCTCGGCGCCGAGGCGCTCGTTGATCTCGCGTTCGTGCATCGAGCGGCGGGCGGGCAGGCGCGACCACATCACCCACAGGCAATCCGGCCGATGGCTCGCCTTGCCGGGCCAACGGATCAGGCGGCCGTCGGCGTCGAAATAGCGCAGGATGCGCGCGAGCCGGGCGGTGTCGACCGGCTGCGGCGGCGGGGGCGGGGTCTCGAGCCGGTCCAGCGTCTCGGCCTGGGCACGGAAATGCTGGAAATTGCCGAAGCCGCCGGCGCGGGCGACCATGTTGAGCAGTTCGACGTGGCCGGGCCGGCCCTCGTGCTCGGCCAATTGGGCGGCGAGCGCGCGGGCGAAGGCGGAGACGTCGGGCGTCGAGAAGGGAAGGTGGGTCCTGGACATCGCTGATCCTCGTGCGATGTGCCGCAGTCCGGGGCGAAGCCTCGACGGACCTTCGGTGGTCGCCCTTGCCGACGCGGCACACGGGGAAGCGTGTCGATCGCGAAGGTGAAACTTGGCAGGTCCAGCTCCCCTTTCGGGGTGGCGACGCCTCGGTGAACTGCCGACCGTGGCCGATCGTCTAGACCGAAGCGGGACGCGGCGCAAGGGGGAGGCGGTCGAGCCGGGTGGGCGGGATGCGCGCCGTCGTTCTTTGGGCCGGTTTTCGCGACGCCGGCGGCATGGATCGTCGAGAGGTGTGAAAAACCGGCTACGTTGTGCGTCGTCGAACACAAAGCTGCGGCATCCTCCCCGTCGAGGCCGCCGCCCGGTCGAGGGTCCCGTCATGAACCGTATCACGCCGCTCCTGCTCGCCACCGTCCTCGCCGGCCCCGCCGTGGCCGAGGAGGCGATCGTCCACGTCTCGGCCGGGAGCCTGCGCGGGGCGCTGACGCAAGCCGGCGCCGCCTTCACCAAGGCGACCGGCATTCGCGTCGATCAGACCTACAAGGCCTCGGGGACGCTCAAGAAGGAGATCGAGGCGGGCGCGAAGGTCGACGTCTTCACCTCCGCCAACATGGAGCATCCGCTGGCGCTCGCCGCCGAGGGCAAGATGGGGCCGGTGGTCCTCTTCGCGCGCAACGAACTCTGCGCCTTCGCCATGCCGAAGGCCGGCGTCGCGGCCGACGGGAGCAATCTCCTCGACCGGATGCTCGACCCCGCCGTCAAGCTCGGCACCTCGACGCCCAAGGCGGATCCGGCCGGGGACTATGCCTTCGAGGTCTTCGCCAAGGCGGAGGCGGTGAAGCCGGGCGCCAAGGCGGCGCTGGAGGCGAAGGCGCTGCAGCTGACCGGCGGGCCGACTTCGCCGCCGCCGCCGGCCGGGCGCAACGTCTATGCCCTGCAGCTGACGAGCGGCGCGGCCGATCTCTTCCTCGCCTATTGCACCAATCGCCGCCCGATCGCGAAGGAGGCGCCGGAGGCGCGGGCCTTCGCCCTGCCGGAGAGCCTGGCGGTGCGGGCCGACTACGGGCTGGCGGTGGCGCCGGGGGCGCCGGTCGCGGCCTATCGCTTCGCGATGTGGCTCCTGTCGCCGGAGGCGCAGGCGATCCTGGCGGAGGCCGGTTTCGCCGCGCCGACCCTGCCGAGCGCGGCGAAACCCTGAGGCTCGTCCTCGGCGCGGGAGGGTCCGAACGGATCGGACCCTCCCCCGCTCGGGATCAGACCGGCTTCAGAAGCACGTGCTTCTTCTTGCCGGAGGAGAGCTTGATCACGCCGTCGCCGGTCAGATCGCCGGTCGTCAGCTTCTGACGCTCGTCGGCGAGGGGGACGTCGTTGATCCGGAGCGCGCCGCCGGCGACCGCGCGGCGCGCCTCGCCGTTGGAGCCGGCGAGGCCGGCCCGGACGAAGGCGGCGAGGACGCCGAGGCCTTCCGCGAGTTCGCCGGCCGGGATCTCCACCGTCGGCAGATCGGCGGCGAGGGCGCCTTCCTCGAAGGTCTTGCGGGCGGTCTCGGCGGCGGCGAGCGCCACGTCGCGGCCGTGCACCAGCGCGGTGATCTCGGTCGCCAGGATCTTCTTGGCCTCGTTGATCTCCGAGCCGCCGAGCGCGGCGAGACGGGCGATCTCGCCCATCGGCATCTTGGTGTAGAGCTTCAGGAAGCGCTCGACGTCGGCGTCCTCGGTGTTGCGCCAGTACTGCCAGTAGTCGTAGGGGCTCAGCATGTCCGCCTCGAGCCAGACGGCGCCGTTCGCCGTCTTGCCCATCTTCGCCCCCGAGGAGGTGGTGAGCAGCGGCGAGGTGAGCGCGAAGAACTGCGCCCGCTCCATCTTGTGGCCGAGGTCGATGCCGTTGACGATGTTGCCCCACTGATCCGAACCGCCCATCTGCAGGATGCAGCCGGTGCGGCGGTAGAGCTCGACGAAGTCGTAGCCCTGGAGGATCATGTAGTTGAATTCGAGGAAGCTCAGCGACTGTTCGCGGTCGAGCCGGAGCTTGACCGAGTCGTAGCTCAGCATCTTGTTGACCGAGAAGTGGCGGCCGACGTCGCGCAGGAATTCGACGTAGTTGAGGTGGCGCAGCCAATCGGCATTGTTGATCATCAGCGCGCGGCCGCTCTCGAAGTCGAGGAACTTGGAGAAGACCCGCTTGATGCCGGCGAGATTGGCGTCGATGTCCTCGACGGTGAGGAGCTTGCGCGCCTCGTCCTTGAAGGAGGGATCGCCGATCATCGTCGTGCCGCCGCCCATCAGGGCGATCGGACGGTGGCCGGTCTCCTGCATCCAGTGCAACATCATGATCTGGATCAGGGAGCCCGCATGGAGCGAGGGGGCGGTCGCGTCGAAGCCGATATAGGCCGTCACCGGGCCGGCGAGGAAGGCGGCGTCGAGCCCTTCCGGATCGGAGATCTGGTGGATGAATCCACGCTCGGAGAGGACGCGGAGAAAATCGGACTTGAACGCGGTCATGATCGGCGAAACCCTGGCAGACGACGCGGGTGAGCCGCGTCGAACCGGGCTCATAGCATCTCGCGGGCGAGAAGACACCCCCCGAAGGGGCGTGACCGCGGCGCGGATCGGGGCGGAGGACGGGTGGACATGGGCGCGCGGCGCTGGGCGATCGGCTTGATGAGCGGCACCTCGATGGACGGGGTCGACGTCGCGGCGGTGGAGACCGACGGGCGGCGGATCTTCGACCTCGGGCCGACGCTGTTTCGCCCCTACGACGACCACGAGCGCGCGGCGATCCGCGCGGCGATCGCGGTCGCGCCCTCGGTCGGCGACCGGGCCGAGCGGCCGGAGGCGCTGGCGGCGGCCGAGGTCGTGGTGACGACGGCCCATGCGGATGCGGTCGCGACCTTCATGGCGGCGAACGGCCTGACGGCGGCGGACGTGGCGGTCGTCGGCTTTCACGGGCAGACGGTGTTCCATGCGCCGTCGCACCGGATCACGGTGCAGCTCGGCGACGGGCTGGCGCTGTCGCGGGCGGTCGGGCTGCCGGTCGTCTACGACTTCCGCGCCGCCGACGTGGCGGCGGGCGGGGAGGGGGCGCCGCTGGTGCCGATCTGGCACGCGGCGCTCGCCGCCTCCGGCGATCTGCCGCGCCCGCTGGTCGTCTGCAACATCGGCGGCGTCGCCAATCTGACCTGGATCGGGGCGGGTGAGGATCCGAGCGATCTCGTCGCCTTCGACTGCGGGCCGGGCAATGCCGCGCTCGACGACTGGTGCCGTCTCCACACCTCGCGTCCGCTCGACGTCGACGGCCGGCTCGCGGCGGCGGGCCGGGTCGACGAGCGGTTGCTGGCGGCCCTGCTCGAACATCCCTTCTTCGACGTGCCGGCGCCGAAGTCGCTCGATCGCAACGCCTTCACAGCGGCGGCGGTCGAGGGGCTCTCGCCGGCCGACGGCGCGGCGACGCTGACGGCGCTGACCGCGCGGGCGATCGCCAAGGGGCTGGCGATCCTGCCGGCCCAGCCGGCGATGGTGGTGGTCGCGGGCGGGGGCGCGCACAATCCGACCCTGCTGGCGATGCTCGGCGAGGCGACCAATGCGCGCGTCGTCACGGCGGCGGACGTCGGTTGGTCGACCGACTTCCTGGAGGCGCAGGCCTTCGCCCATCTCGCCGTGCGCCACCTGGAACGATTGCCGCTGTCGTTCCCCGGCACCACCGGCGTGCCGCATCCGATGCGTGGCGGCGTCCTGGCGATGGGGTGAGGCGATGGCGAATCCGGTCCTGACCTTCCGCTGGTTCTACGAGGTCGCCGGGCGGCGGCCGAAGCTCGTGACCTTCGCCGGGCTCGCGCTGATCGCCGAGGCGGCCCGGCGCTAGCTCCCGCCCCTGGGGCGCCGTTTGGCCGCAGATCTTGGTGGTGCAGCTTCCTCGCAGGGAGCAGGGATGCGCCATGGGCCGGTTCTATCCGGCAACGCCATGTCGATGACCGGCGCAGGCGTCGTCCATGCAATCGGGACCGGCCTGCAGCGGAAGAACGCGCCGTCTGGCCACGGTTCCGCACAAGACACTCTATAACCTATAA